>LSQX01091044.1_pt1 | contig 61279 bp, 46 predicted proteins | sample 654561 | NCBI WGS metagenome assembly LSQX01 (sample SAMN04489861, study PRJNA283612) | anaerobic digester metagenome | isolation source: 4 biogas reactors fed with cattle manure at either 37C or 55C with and... | place: Denmark: Kongens Lyngby | collected 2014
GTGGAGACGGAGATGCGTATAAGGGACAGATGAAGCTCGACGTTGGCTGACAGGTCAATATAGCCGGGTTCGGCGGTGGGAGACGTGCTTGGCGACGTCGTTGTTGCCGCAGCCATCCAGGACCGGCTCCTCCACCACAGCCATGTGATCAACATCCGCGGTGAGAGTTACCGTCTCCGAGAGAAAAAACGCGCCGGTCTTATGATCGGTGCACAGTCCGGACCGGAGGTGACCCAAGAAGCGAAAACAACATCCGAATGAGTTAACCGGGGGTGGGTCAATTTCCAATCGGCGTTGACACGCATGGCACGAACGGGCTCTCTTTGTTCGCCATCAAAGATCGGGAGTGGTACTCAAGGCCGTAGCACTTTCCGGCTAGAGCCGATTGTTGACATATTCCGCGGTTTGCCGGAAGGACAACCAAAGACCGTGTATAATAGCATATCCAACCTGAATACAACCACTTCCCATAGTAGACAGGGAAACGCCTGTCTTTCACACCTGGTAACAAAGGGGATCACTAGCCTAAGAATAGGAGGATTGATCAGTGAAATTGAGGATTACAGCTGTATCTATTCTTGTTTTGGGTCTCGTGGGACTTCTTGCCGCATCCGTACATGTTGCAGGAGCGGTGAAGACGATTGAGTTCACCTACCTGGCCGGCAGTCAGACCTGGGAAGAAGCCTATGCCGCTCTTACCGAAGCCTTTGAGCAAGCCAACCCCGATGTCAAGGTCGAGCGCATACGCATGCAAGGTGACCATTCAGCCCGTCTGGTGGCCCTGATGGCTGCCGGGACGGTACCGGATGTCATCGCTTTAGACATACAGGATCTGATGAGTTTTGCAGATGAGCGCTTCTTGTATGACCTCAATCCTTTCATCCAAAAGACCCCTGAGTACCAGGCATCCCGCATAGCCCGTCCGATTATGGACGCTTACACGGTCGACGGGAAGCTCTATGCTGCTCCGATCCTGACCAACCCTTCTTTCTACGGATACAACATCGAGCTCTTCGATCTGGCCGGACTGGCACATCCGTACGATCTCTACAAGAAAGACGCCTGGACCTGGGAGGCTTTTCGCGAGGCAGCCAGAAAACTGACGCGCAAAGATCCTGAGGGAAACGTGGAGGTAATAGGTGCCGCGCTGCATCTGCCCCGTACATGGATGGCCTCCAACGGCGGCGCTGAGTTCGACGATCCCAAGCGCCCGACAAAAAGCGTATTCGACGACGAGGTTAACATCGAGACTTTGACCTTCCTGCACAGCATGATTTGGCAAGACGACGCTATGCGCCAGGTGGGAAGCGCTCTGCAGCGCGCGGTTGGCGCCAATGAGACCCTTGGCTTTGCTCAGGGAAAAATAGGGCTGAGCGCCCGTTGGCTGGCCTCGATTCCCGCCATGGCCGCCGGAGGCTTTCAGATGGGACTGGTACCCTATCCGAAAGGTCCCAGCCCGCGCCGTCAGTACGCCACGGATCTGGGCATGTTCGGCATCGCCATTGCTAAACAGACCAAAGACATTGACTCGGCTTGGCGCTTTGTATCATTTATAACCGGGCCGGTGGGTTCGGCCATCGATGCCAAGCTCTTAGGACGTACACCGCCGCGTCCTTTGGCTCTGACCTGGTTGCCCCAGACGGTAGTCAACCCCGAGATCTATCCTGAGCTCCTCACCTACGGACATCTACGGATCATCTCCCGCGACCGCATGACCATGCAACAGATGATCAACCAGGGTCTGACCCGCCTGTGGAACAACACCGTCGATCCCAAATCAGCGGCCACTGAGATCGCCCGTCAACTCAACGCATTCTTGCAGCAAAACCAACAGTAGATGACGGGTAGATCAATGCGCAACACGCCGAGCTCCGAGGCGGTGCAGCCTCGGAGCTCTTCTGTGTGAACGGAAAGCGGCTCACCTGCCTGATTCTGCCGGACCGACCCGTGACCTGCTTGGTCGTCTCCGGTCCGTTGAATTGAACCTTCGTCAATTTGAGCCGCGACCTGACACGGACGACGTTGACGATGCAAGGCCGGAAGCGATGATCCCCTTCGTATCTTTCACGGACAGGAAAAGAAGCGACGGGGATCAATCGGACGCTTCAATTATTCCTCTTGAATCAGGGCCATGATCGCAGGAGTCACTTCATCAAGTGCTTGTCCGGGTGCCTTCTGCCCCAAGACTACCGCTCTGAAGGCCTCCTTCAGCACGTTTGTCACATCCGAAGTAACTTGGATGGGCAAAGGTTGGTTATGCGGCAAAGATAGCATCTGGGCCACGGCATCGATGTTTTTACCGCGGAAATACTGCATGAACGCGCTGACCGTCATACTTCTGCGCGCCGGAGGGACTCCCCAACCCAGCTCAATGGCATATCGTTGACCTTCATCGCTGACGATAAACTCCAACGCCCGCCAAGCCAGCTCGGGATTTTTTGCTCCGACCGAGATACCGTATGGGGTTTCAGGCCAAACGGCCGCCGCACGTCCTTCTCCCAACGAGGGAAAGAGTGCGAAATCCCAGTCCAAGTTCTCGTATCTGGGGAAATAGCCGGCCATGAAGCTACCCCAGACCAGTGATGAGACACGCTGCTCGGCGAAATCCGTCCATCCTCCGGAGATGCTCATCACCCGGTGCACCTGAGCCAGATCATGCAAGACCTCCAGCGCATAGCGGGTTTCAGCTCTGTTACCAAGAAACTCCGTCCCGTCCTCATTGAACAACGGCAGACCTTTACTGGCCGAAAAAATGAACGGATAGAAGTTGTCGCCGCCAACGGCGCCTAAGCCCCACTTATTAATCACTCCACCGCTGTCCGCAACAACGAATTTCTTCAATTCACTGATACCTTCCCGTTCCCAACTCCAGGACAAAGAGGGTGTGGACACGCCCTTTTCGTTGAAATGCTGCTTGTTGTAGAAGAACAACGTGGCAACGGTCCCCATGGGCAAAGCGTACAAGCGCCCTCTATAGCTTAGGTTGTCTATCAGGACGGGCCAGATATCATTGCGCAGCGATGCGGGCAAGCTTTGATACCGCGACGTGATATCCTGCAGAAGGCCTGCGTCACCGAGGAATTTTATGGAGGTGCAGTAGGTTCTGACCAGATCCGGCGGTATACCTGCGGCCACCATCAAGGCCAGCTTTTCGGTTCCCGTACCGCTTCCCGGACCCGGGACTATCTCAATGGAAATATCGGGGTTGGCCTGTTGAAAAGCGTCCCAGAATTTTATCGTGCGCTCGAGATAATCCCCGCCTTCGTGAACCAGAATCTGCAGCTCCTGTCTGGCAACAGCATGCGCAGTGAAGCCGACCACAATTCCTACCACCAACACAAAGACGCCTAATCTGAACAAGTAATCCTTCATGATGACGATCCTCCTTCAACAGCCGTTTCAGCAACGGTTCAGCCGGATTGAAGTCTGAGTTCTGTGGTTTTCAAGACCGTCTCGATTCAGGGTTCTTATCGGCCCTCTGCCACCTCCTTGGTGTCACGATCCAATTGCATGAACCCGTGCATTCGATATCTTTCCTGTTTGAATGCGTATACCCTGCAAAAGTCTGTTCGTTCAATATATACAGATATTTTGAGCAGGAAGGATCAAATCTTGTGGTGAATACACGGCGTAAAAGCCGCAAAGAGGGGTGTTTTGTATGGCCCTGAGTTACGATATCAGCGTTCGACTCGATCCCGAGTATCCGGTTCCCGGTGGATGGGTTGATGTGGTTGCCGAGCTGACCAACGTCACCGGAGAGGTTCGCTATGTGCAAGCCAGTGTCGTCGGGTGGGACTTCTATCTGACACTGCAACGGAGCGGAGATAATAGATTCACTGCCCGCGTCCATGTGCCTTGGGAGACTGATCCAGGTGTATATCAGGTTTCCGTATGGGGTGTCAGCTTCTCGGGGGAATCCGGTCCGCGCTCACAGATAAGCGTGACCGTCAAACCGCGTTAGAGAGAGAAAAAAGAGGGCACAGCAGCCTTGAGCCAGGTGCCCTCTCTTTTTTCACAGAGACAGACTACACTCGAGCCGCCCGACGTAAAGCGGCTATATCCAACTCGGCCAAATAGATACTGGCCGGATGAGGAATCTCAGGAGTGGGAGATTCATCATGGCTGCTGTAGTAGCTCATCCACACCCGGCATTCCTCACCCACGATACCCGGATAACCGGTATCCCCGCCGCTTGGCAGCGTGCACAGACGAGTCAAGCGATGACCGTCACAGAAAAAGACGGCCGTGTGCGTAGCCTCATTCTCATAGATCCGCCCGGCCACCAAATATCCGTCCGCCAGCCGATAAACCGCAAAGCCCTGCACGATCCGATCGAGTCGTTGAGTCTTCCAGTGGGTATACGGCGGTTGCGCCTTAGCAATTACCGGATGGCCGTCGGAAGCCGGCGGATTCAGACGCTGCCCGTCGTTTCGCACGAGCATCGTCGCCGAGCCGTCGGCTTCCATCACCAGCGCTGACTCGTTGGCCCAAGGCACATCATGCACTACCGACACGCACCGCCAGCGGAGTCCGTCATCGGAACGATAAAACACGCTGCGGATATCCTTCTTGTTCCCATGGTATCGATAGCCGCCGGCATAGAACTCACTCGCATGTTGCAGCGGCCACCAGATAACCATGTTATCTTCGGCCACGGCTCTTTGAAACGGAGCAAAAGAGTGACCGTCTTCAGTGTAGCTGACGAATGCGTCCCGGCGTTCGGGATCACGGTAACCGAAGCTATGCACGAAGAGCCGATCCGCCGTAGCCAACAATTTCGGATCTCGCATGTCCAATTCGGATGAACCAAGCAAAGCTACCTGATCCCATGAGCAACCCTCATCTTTTGAACAAAGGATCCTGATCTGACCATCCGGATATCCCGGTCGCACGTGACGTGTTCCCGAGCGAAAGGCCAGATAGAGACATCCCCGCCACCTGACCAGTGAGGTAAAGGCATTATGCCTGCCGTCACCATACACTTTCCAAATCTTCAACACCGCACTTCCCCCTTACGCACCCCGCACACTCCACTTCCGACGCGACTATGTACTCGGCCGATGCTCCGTGATCTTCGAAAGACATTATTCTCACAGCCTAAAAGACTAAAAGACTGACGACACCACGGATACGGAAGAAAACGGCGTATGTATACCCGCAGCCTCACGCGTTCGGTCGGCAACGGCTAATGGCTGCCGCCAGATGATCTTCTCCATTCGAGCGCTTTGGCCATCAGTTCTTCTACCACGGCGCTTTTGGCATCCGAGTAGGACAATAGCCGGTTCATGCCGGACACAAGCGCCTGACGTTTGGCCTGAGCGTATCTCCTGCGTTCGGCGGGATGAGTTCGCAGATAGTCTCTAAAGAGCAGGTTTTTGACCCACTGATCTCCCCCGAGCAGCACGAAATTGAGGTTGAAATCCTGCGGGCCGCGGCGTCTGAAATAGAGCCGACCCGCCACTCCGGCTTCGCCTAAGAACTCATATCCCAGCTCGACCAAGTCCGAGACCAGCTGTTTGGTCGGAAGATATACGTCGACGCCAAGCATTGGATCGACAACGGGCTTAGCCGCCAGCCCGGCTACGGCCGTGCTTCCGATATGCTCCACATCCGTCTCGGAAACGCCCAGGGCCCGGCAGGTGCGCTGTTGTTCCCGTTTAAACGCTTCCGGCCAAGCCGAGTCGTACTCCACTACCGTTGTCCCACCTTCAGCAACCTCGCCAGAAGCATGCGGTTTCAGACTCAGGTGTGACGCCCGCGTCCTCTGCCAAAAGACTCGGTGTCACGTTCAGCAAGCACTACGCACCACGCTCAGCCGTATATTCAGCCAGCAGTCTCTTCCAACACTCCATGAGATCATAGGGCGTACGCACCTCGTCACCCTTCTTGCTGCCGACCTCGAACATAAACGGCCCCGAGTAGCCTCCCCGAGCCAAAGCGTCGATCACGGCACTCCAGCGGATGGTCCCTTCTCCCGGCAGCCAGTGCCGCTCATCCACTCCGTCATAATCAGACATGTGCACGGTCATTGTCCGCCCGCTCAATCTGGAGGCAAACTCCTCGGATGACTCCTGCAGCGCGTGGTTGGCGTCGAAGCAGGCCCCGGCACCATCCAGAGTGTCCAACACCTCGAGCATCTCGTCGCTTGTGTTGCAAAGGCAGGTCCGAGGCAAGCATTCCACCGCCAGCTTGATCCCGTAGCTGTGAGCCGCCCGATCCAGCTCCGCCAGGGCTCTTTTCGAGCGTTCCAAATAGCCCGCCCGTTCTTCATCGGCTATAGGTTCGGTACTGGGATGAACCACCGCCACCTCCGCACCCCAACCTGCTCCTATTTGGAGAAATCGCTTGGCGCTAGCCACCGCTTTTGCGGCCAACTCGCTGTCCGGAGACGCTATATCCCACTGCCGTCCGAAAGGAAGATGTACTGACCACAGACGCAATCCGCAGTCGGCGATGAGAGCCGCCCGGGCAGCCAAGATCTCCATCCCGGACGCCTGGCTGGGATCGGCTCCTCCTCCGAACATCGTCAGTTCGACGCACTGCAACCCAGCGTCTTTGACCCGCTCCAAATCATGGCGGGTAAAATCCCCCAACATGGACGTGGACGTGCCCACCAGCCATTGTGAAGGTGAGCTCTGGGTGTTCATTGCGTTCTTACCTCCCCGTCTTGCAGGCATAAATCATCTGCCAATCATCTTCGCCTCCGACGCTTTTGAACCTTTGATCTCGACGGACAACAAAAAACATCGGACGCGTCCGGTGGATGGGCACTCTGTAAAGGTAAATCCACCCTCTTAAGCGAAAGCGGTTGATGGGTTAGGCCCAAGATGCGCGAGAGGTGAAGGTGATGGACATCAAGTCTTTTCTGAACCCACCCGCTCAGTACAGACCGATTCCCTTTTGGTCATGGAACGACAAGTTGGAACCGGAGCGCCTGAAAAAGCAGGTGCGTGCCTTTGCTCAAGCCGGCATGGGTGGCTTTTTCATGCACTCCCGACCCGGTATACGCACTGCCTTTCTCTCTGATGAGTGGTTCGGTGCCGTCGACGCCAGCGTCGAAGAGGCCGCCAAGGTCGGCCTGCAACCTTGGATCTATGACGAATCAAGCTATCCGAGCGGTTTTGCCGGAGGATTCGTTCCGGCAAAAAGACCCGACCTGGCCCAAAAGTGGCTGACCTGCCGACAGGTTCAAAGCAGTTCTGACACTACCAACGATGCCATCGGTCTTTTTCTCGTCACCGATACGGATTACGTAGCGGTTGATGCGGATTCACCGTCCGACTCCAAAGGCCATGTACTGCAGTTCGTAGTCGAACAACACCAGGGCACCTCTTGGTTTAACGGCTATCCGTATGTGGATCTGTTGCATCCGGACAGCGCCACTACATTCCTGAAGATCGCCTACGATCCCTATGCCGCCCGCTACAAAGACAAATTCGGCGAGATCATCCCGGGGGTCTTTACCGATGAGCCGCACATCAATCCCGGCGGAGGCGCCCGACTGCCCTGGACCCCCGAGTTGCCTAAAGCCTATCAGGAGTGCTATGGCGAGGATCTGCTCAGTCGTCTGCCCGAGCTGTTTTTGAATCTCGGTGATTACACCGCGACCCGCTATCGTTACTGGCGTTTGGTCACCAAGCTTTTTGTCAACAACTGGATGAAGCCCGTCTATGAGTGGTGTGACCGACACGGCCTGAAATTCACCGGGCATCTGTGGGAACACGTATTTTCACCCATGCATTCGGGCAGTGTCATGGCTCCCTTCGAATACATGCATATCCCCGGGATCGACCTTTTGGGCCGTGACGTCGCCAATGCCCGACTCCCGCAGGACACAGGCGTGCCGCGTCAGATGGGCGATGTACACATGGTCAAGGCCATCAGCAGCGTCGCCCATCAGCTTGATCGGTCGCGCGTGCTGTCCGAGACTTACGGCGGTGGCGGTTGGGATATGTCTTTTGAGACACAGAAGCGCTACGCCGAGTGGGAGTACGCACTGGGTGTCAATCTGCTCAACCAACATCTCAGCCACTATTCGTTGCGCGGTTACAGAAAACATGACTATCCGATCTCCTTCTTGGATCATCAGCCTTGGTGGCCGGATTACAAGCTCCTCGGAGACTACTTCGGTCGCCTTAGCTACGCTCTGTCTCAGGGGCGGTACGAAGCCGAGCTTCTTGTAGTTCATCCCATGGCCAGTGTGTGGGCGGAGTGGCGCCCGTCGTTGCCGGCTTCCATCCCCGGAGCGAACGAGAGCCATTCGGCGCGCCAACAGGCCCGCGAGAATACCATCGACACGCTGCTCAAGACTCTGTCTGCCGCCAACTGGTCGTATGATCTCGGGGATGATCTGATCATGGAAGGCCACGCAAAAGTGGTCACGGCGGACGGTGGGGCTCCATGTCTGCAAGTAGGTGTCATGCGCTACAAAGCTGTAGTTGTTCCCACCTGTACCAATCTGGCAGCCAACACCCTGAAGCTCCTTGAGGAATTCGTCGCCAATGGGGGGCCGGTTTTCTTGCTGCCGCCGCTGCCCTATCTGGTCGACGGTCAACCTGCTGATCTGAGCGCATTCGTCAACCGCTGCCGCTTGGCGTACTCTCCCGCAGCGCTAACTGCTCAGCTCGAGCGTATGGAGGAGGCAGGCAGCCTGCAACGCTCCGTACGCACAACCACCTCGACGCCCTGGGCTCCGATCTATCATCTGGTGCGCCGGACCGAAAAAGGCAAGTTCATCTTCTTGGCCAACATGGGCGATGTGTCTCATCTGCAAGAGCGCATTTGGTTGTCCGGTGCCGGCCCCGTGGAGCGCTGGGATCTGTCTACGGGCGCCATCGACCGCCTGCCGACATACCCTGACAGTAACGGCGTCTCAGTGATCTTGGATTTTGCTGAAACTGAGTCTCATCTGCTCTTCCAGTATTCATCCCACGACGCCGCTGCCGCCAAGGAGCTCAACGAGTCGGCAGGCAGACATCTGCCGCGCAGCTCCGGTGCCCGTCGGGTGCTATCCGACACATGGGAGTTCAAGCGCCTTGATCCCAATGTGTTCGTTTTGGACTACGCCGAACTGCGCATCGGCGATGAACTGATCTCTGACTGCATGCCCATACAAGAGATCGTCTATCGCCTGAGAGAGCGCTATGGTGTGCCCACAGCCCCCGTCAGAGACGTGCAGCCTTGGCTCAAGCATCCGCAAGGCCCTCCGGTCTTTGACGAACAAGTGGTCATCCGCTACCGTGTACACTCCGATCTGCCGCGCCCGTTCGCCCTGGATCTCGTCGTCGAAGATGCCTCACAATTCGAAGTATGGGTCAACGGCTATCCCGTAAGTTTCGCCGAAGACTCGTGGCATGATCCGGCTTTTAAGCGGGCCTCCGTCGGCGATTATTGGATCCAAGGCCTGAACACGATCACCATGCGCTTTCGCTTCCACGAAGACTTGCCGGTTGAACCCGCTTTCCTGCTCGGCGACTTCGCCGTCAAAAGTGAGGACGGTCAAAACTTCAGGCTCTGCGCCGAAAGCCCAACGATCACCGGGGGCACATGGATTGGCCATGGCTATCCCTTCTTTGTCGGCCGAGCCGTTTACAGCCAGAATGTCGAACTCAGTGAAAGCGATCTGGCCGGCGGAGTATGGCTTGATCTCAGCGATCTGCCAAACGTGGCCACTGTGCGCTGCAACGGTCGCGAAGTAGGAAAGGTGGCCTGGCGTCCGTATCGATTGGAGCTAACCCAAAGCTTGCGTCCGGGTATCAATAGGCTGGAAATCGAAGTGGCCAACAGCCTACACAACGCTTTTGGCCCCTTGCACTCGCCGGTATTGCCTGACACCATCGGACCGCCGCATTACACGTATCATCCGGGCTGGACCCGTGAGTACCGACTCGTCAGCGATGGCCTGGCTCATCGCGTCAGTCTGCTGTTTTCCAACGAATAGGTAAGCCGCATCGAACAAAAAACACGCGGGGTGTTCTCAAAAGACAATCCCGCGTGTTTTTGCACATATATACCCGACAGTGTCTAGACTTCGCCGAAATCCGCCCGATAGGCCTCCGCCAGCTTCTGCGGCCAATCACCGATGGGCGCCAGCCGACCGATGAAGAAGCGCAAAGCGGGAGGCTCTTGCACGAACTCAAGACCGCCGATCAAATCGCGGTGGGCATATAGCCAGCTCAAGCGATCTACCACATACTCCATATGAGCCATCGAGTAGACGCGGCGAGGTACGGCCAGACGAAGCAGCTCCAGATCAGACAGAATGTCTTGTCCGTGCTCATCGCGTTCGCTGGAGATTGTACCTCTTTCCATTCCCCGAACGGCTGAAACGATGTAAAACGCCGCGGCCAAAGCACCGGCAGGATACTGCGTCTGGGGAATGTGCGAACAGAACTTCATGGCATCGACATGACCTGCCAATCCGCCGGGAGGGGTGACGGCAGGCACGCCGCGCTTGACCATCAGATCCACGAGGTAGGCGATGAGATCCACTGAAGCGCTGGCGGCCTCCAAGTCGGTCATCTCGCGCAAACCGACGGCCATAGCTTCGATTTCCTTGGATGACATGCCACCATAGGTCAAAAAGCCCTCAAAGACAGGCAGCCATTCGCTGAATTGCCGATGGTATTCGGGATTGTTCGTGGCCAAAAGCCCCCCGCGAGCGCAAGTGCTCTTGCGACCGGACATGTAGATGACATCGGCTTGGGCCATCATCTCCCGTACGATATCAGCTACCGACCAGTCGGCATACTCCGCCTCGCGCTGCTTGATCATGTAGGCGTTCTCCGAGATCAAGGAGCAGTCAATGATCACGGGAATGTTGTGCTTTTGAGCGATCTCCCGCACGGCCTTCAGGTTGGCCATGGAAAACGGTTGCCCGCCGATCAAGTTGGTGGTAGCTTCCATTCTGACAAACGAGATGCGATCGGCGCCGTACTCGGCAATGCTGGCCCGGAACTTGTCCAGATCGAGATTGCCCTTAAAGGGGTTATCGCTGGCGGTCTGCAGAGCATCATCGCAGTAGATCTCGACCACCTTGCCGCCTTGCATCTCGAAATGGGCCTTCGTGGTTGTAAAATGATAGTTCATCAACTGAACATCCCCCGGCTTGATAAACACCCTAGCCAAAAGGTGTTCACAAGCCCGGCCCTGGTGCACCGGCAGGCAGTACTCGAAACCGAGTACGTCTTTGACCGCCTGTTGAAGCCGGTAATAGCTCTCTCCGCCGGCGTAGGCGTCATCGGAGATCATCATGGCCGCCAGCTGATGATCGCTCATCGCATTCGTGCCGCTGTCTGTCAGCATGTCGAGAAAGATATCTCGCGTCCGCAACAAGAATGTGTTGTAACCGGCCTCGGCTATGGCCTCCACCCGCCGAGACAAGGGCGGCAGAGTGGTCTGTTGCACCACCCTGACCTTGTGCATGTCAATGGGGATAATCCTACCGTCTGAAAGCTTCACATTCATTGCATACTACCTTCCTTCCGTCCTTCATGCTGCATTTATTTCAACATCCAGAGAAGCACCGCCGATGGTGCAACCCCGCCGGAACGCGCTCCGACTATGGATGATTGGCACCGAACCGTTTACCAAGACCATGACCCGGCGTGGCGAGACAGTCGGGGTTTGTAAAAGCGCCCTGTCCACGCTTGAAGCGTTAAGGCGCGACACGCCTTGGAGAGGTAACGGTTTCCCAACAAAAGTGTTTCCGAACGGTTCCTACAGATGACACTGCCCGTTGGCTTGAGCCGTCGTGCCCAAAAGCACCACTCTCGGAAAGCACTCCGCCGAGGCCAAGCAAAAACCCGATGCCTAACGGGCAAGGGATCTACCAGATTAGGATTACTCTTGTCGCTCCCCTTTCCCTGCTACGATTCATGTTGGCAGATAAATCAAAAGAGGTGTCGCCATTGGCGGCACCTCGACTAAAATCGGAGACCATTATTACTACTGATCCTTCTTTGCCCAATACTCGTTCAGTATGGCCTGCATCTGAGTTGCAGCCTGCTTCATCGCTTCCTGGGCCGATACAGACCCTGCGAGCACCCTGCTGATGGCGCTGCCCATAATCGATGACATCTCTCCAAATGTCGGCCAGTACTCGAAGTTGCGGGCATATCCTTGTCCGTAAAGGACGTTGATTATGAAATTCTGCACTTCCTGGCGTTGAGCCTCCGGCAAGAGCTGGTTGTATACGTCCCAATGCCGCCGAATCGGCATCGTCGGAGGTGTGCGCTGTGAAGCGGACCAGATGTAGTCACAGGTTTCTCCTCCCAGCCACTCGGCCAGCTTCCAGGCCTCGTCAGGACGAGGATGGTTGGACGGTATCGACCACAGATGTCCCTGAGCGAAATGCCCCTGATCATGCGGCCCCTTGGGATAGGTTGTGAAACGCCAACGAGGAGGCTCAATGCCCTGCTGCGTCAACTTAACGATGTTCTGCGTCTCCGTGGACCAAGTCTGCCAAAAAGCCAAATCGCCCGTGCCCATGAAGGTGGCCCCTGAACGTCGCGGATACTGGCTCGAAGGGGCGACATGAAGAACTTGGACTAGCTCATGCCAGTACTCTAACATGGCCACTGAACCGGGTGAATCGACCAGCACTTTACGTCCGCTTTCATCTATCCACCTATGGCCGGCCCAGTTCTCCAGCCATTGAATGGCATGAGCCCCGGACAAAGGATGCGTCGTACCGAAAATCTGCTCTTCGGGACGAGCCACTTTGCGTGAAGCGGTGCGCAAGTCGTCCACTGTCCAGTCATATCCCGGAAAAGCCACTCCGGCCTCGTCCAACAGATCCATATTGACGATCCACAAGGTCGAGTTGAATCCCCAGGGAGTGCCCCAATAGCGCCCTTGATAGGATATGTTCTCCCTGATAACCGGGAAAAAGCGATCCAAACGAACGATGCTGCTTTTGTTGATCCGATCCGTCAAATCGAGCAGCATACCGTCTTCCACAAACATCGATTTGTACTGCGCCCAGGTGAGAAAGACATCCGGTGCGGCACCGGCCGCATAGCGAACCTGTACCTTGGCGATGTATTCGCCGTAGGGCACTATCTCAAAGATCATCTCGTAATCAGGATTGTCTTTCTCGAAGCCTTCTTTGATCAAGTTGAAGAAGAACTCCTGATCGGGAGTGCCATACATCATAAGCGAAAGACTCGTCTTGGCGTCCGCAACAAAGCCGAGCATGAAGACACAAACCAGTAGGACTGACCAGCAAACAGCGCACCGTCTCATATGCTAACCTCCTTATATTCTGCCCGGTAGTACTCAAGTATATCTCTTTAGTAGAGCCGGGGACTTATTGTGTATAATTTAGTGATTCGAGATTAATAGCATATCTCCCTTCCGTCTTGCGTGCCGTGTATTGTGATCGCTCGCGGAAGAAGCCGTCATTGCGCAGGATTCGAGACCGCTTTCGCTGAATTGCGAACAAAAAGACCGTGCGGCATTTGGGAGGATCAGGTATGACATCACGCGAGATCATCATGCGCAACATCACTCATGATAACCCTGAAAGGCCGGGACTGACATTCGACCGCGGCCGATTGAACGATATCCGCAGTGCGGGTGTGGGGCCTTCCGCCCACTGGCAACAGAAAAGGCGGGTCGAGGGCGATATTGAGTACTACACGGACGAGTGGGGCAACATCTGGCACCGTTTCGTCTACGGCTCCAAAGGCGGCGAGATCTATCGTCCGGCCATTGAAGATTGGGCGCAACTCAAAGACCTGCGCATTCCCGATTTCGATAACCCTGCCCGTTACGAGCGCATGCGAAGAGTCTTTGGTGCTGAAGACTCCAAGTTCAAACTGGCCAGCATCCCCGGATGGGTGTTTGCCACTTCACGCTATCTGCGCAAAATGGAGATCTATTTCATGGACCTGGTGCTCGAGCGCGATCACATTGAAGAACTGCACGATATCGTCACCGGCCTCTACGAACGGGTTATCATCCAGTGTGCCAAAGCCGGAGCGGACGGGATATTCTTCTGCGAGGATCTTGGCACCCAAGAAAGGGTGCTGATCGGTCCGGCCATGTGGCGCGATATCTTTGCTCCCCACTACAAGCGCCTATGCGGCACCGCTCACGCCCATGGGCTGAAGGTGATCATGCACTCATGCGGATACAACTGGGAGCTGCTTGATGATCTCATGGATTGCGGCATCGACTGCTTCCAGTTCGACCAACCCGCCGCCTATGACCAAGAGGCCCTGTCCGCTAAGCTTCGGGAACGAAAAGTAGGATTATGGTCGCCGGTTGACATCCAAAAAATCATGCCCACGGGAGATAAGAAGCTCATCCAAGATGAGGCCCGCCGCATGGTGGAGACCTACCGGGGTGGCCTGATCATGAAAAACTACGGCGATCTGGCAGGCATCGGCGTCAAAGAAGAATGGGACGATTGGGCCTATCATGCTATTCTGGAGGCCATCGGCATGTGATTCTCAATCACCGGGGTAGTGCGCCAGCACTTCTTCCGGCGAAGCGGTGCCCGTGGTCCCCAGCTTGCGAATGGTGATGGAGGCCACCAAGTTCCCCAAATAGGCGGCTTCAACGAGAGTGGCTCCGCTGGCGAGAGCGCACACGATTCCGGCCGTGGTGGCATCACCAGCCCCGACGATATCGATTGGGCCTTCCACCGGAAAAGCCGGTACCTTGTGCACCGCGGCACCCTCGACCACTAGCTGTCCGTCGGATCCTCGAGTCACGAAGACGGGTCGTTGCGTACGCTCGGCCAAAGCCAAGGCGCTGTTGCGTGCCGCCTGTTCGGTTATTTCGGTCAGCTTGTCAGGGCAGACAGCGGCGATGCTTTCGTGTTGATTGCACTTGACGATGACGTTTCGAAACTCGCCGATAAAACGGCGGGAGTCAGCGACGATAGGCAAGCAGGGATGCTCACGGCCGAGCCGCTGCAAGTGCTCACGCACCCGGGTCGTGATGACACCGCATTCGGCCTCGGTGACCTGATCCAGCACGATCACTGCATCAACCTCACGGATCAAGGCATTCAGGCTGCGGATCACTCGCTCTTCAAGCGCGGAAGGCGTCGGTGTCCGGTTCTTGATATCCAGGCGATTGATCTCGCGTTCGCCTCGGGCTTCGCGCACCATGGGTTTGACGTACGTCGGCGTGGCGCGATCATCAACAACGATAAGATGATCTGTTATCACCCCTGTCTGCCGCAGAGCCCGCCGCAACTCATAGCCCTCGCCGTCATCACCGATGATGCCCAAAGAAAAAACATGCCCAACACCCAAGGCTCTCAGATTATTGGTTACCGTCCCGGCCGCTCCCGCTGCCGGGCGTTTTTCCACGACCTGATAGGCCACCAGCCCGGTCTCCAAGGATGGCTCATCGAGTGCGGGATCAATGATCAGGTATCTGTCCAAAAAGTAGTCTCCGATCACGAGTACCGAAAGCTCCGGCAAACCGGCCAGGATCCCTTGTAACCGTTCCCGAGTCAACACAGCCTCTCATCCCCCTGACAGACTAGCCTTTGAGCAGTTTTCCGGCCAGATTTCCCAATGTGGCCCGGTGATCGCCGCGCAAGTAGAAGCTCTCTCCGCCGTCAGCCACGGTGCGAACCAATATGGTCTTCCACGGACGGAAGTAGTAACGGTAATCTGATTTTTCCGGCTGCAGGCGCGCCTCGCCGGTATCGATGGGGACCAAATCTCCCACTACGGAAGTGAAGTGTGCGATGCGTTTGTCCTGCTGAGAGGCCACATTGCGCGCCATGGCCAAGGCCTTCAAATAAACCTCGGGCCCGGTGACCGCGGATCCGAAGTTCAAAAAGACACCGCCCTCAAGATTGGTGACTGATTGGGTGAAAATAAGAAAGTCCCGATAGGAGCTCTCGCCAAGGGCCGCTCCGTCACAAGACGGATGCTCATGGATGATGTCACTGCCGATGCCGACATGCACGGTCACCGGAACCTGCAGACGATAGCCCGCGGCAAGCAGACTTATGTCGCGGTAGGGAAATCGCTCTTCTTCGATCATCTTACCTACAGCCTCACCGAAACCAAGTCCCTCTTTAAGACCTTCTTTGACGGCTTTGTTAATCAGCCCTGTTTCGGTCCACAGGCCGAATTCACCCGTGCGGATGTAGCGAGCCACGCTCTCGGTTGTCGCGCCGATCAGTGCGAATTCGAAATCGTGGATAGCTCCCGCCCCGTTTAAGGCAAAATGCGTCACGTATCCCTGACGCATCAATTCAATGAGAAACCGCGACAGACCGCATCGAATGACATGGGCGCCCATCATCAAGATCACGGCAGCGCCTTTTTGCCGGGCGGCAACAATCCGTTCGGCGATGATATCCAGATTCGGATCGTTATAAGGAGGCAAAGGATCATCCAACTCTAAAACGGCACTGAGATCCAGATCATGTACGCGCTCGGCGAGAGGCCTGAGACGCAACCGACTGCGATCAAACTCAGGGAAAGGCACGGAGCACCTCCTACACCGGTTTTTTGGGCTCACGGAAACAGATACTCCATGAGTGTCTGCGTCTGCGAAAAATCGGGAATGATGATATCAGCCCCGGCTCGGATCAAACGTTCACGCTTCCAAAGGTCTACTCCTTCCCGATGCAGTTCATCGGAGGCCAGTCCCACCGCAAACCCGCCGACCGCTTTCACGTTCTCGATCTCCACAAAACCGTCGCCCACGCCCAAAAGATGCGGACCGGCAAGTTTATGCTCGGCAATCATCCGTTCAATGACTTTCGCCTTGGAAAACAGATGATACTGATCCAAAGCTCCGTAGATACCGCCGTCAAAAAACGCCGATACCCCCAACAGCTCGGCCTCGGCGAGCACATACACCTCATCGGTGCCGCTCGCTAGATAAAGCTTGATCCCTCTTGAACGCAAGGCGGTGAGAAAATCCAGTACACCCGGGACAAGCAGCTCATCCGGAGCGATGCGGCCATCCTTCAGTCCCTGCAAGCGGTGATCAATGCGTTCCAGAAGGCGTCTGTGATACTCATTCTTGTATTCCAAAGGATCCAGGGGTTGTCCGCCGCGGCGACGAATCTCTTCTGCCAAACGGATACATTGATATATAGTCTGTTTCCCGGTCAACTCATCGACGAAATCGCGCACATAGCAGGCTGTCTGCTCTTTCGAAGCCTCGCGATCCACCTGCAGAAGCAACTCGGTGAAATAGGGGACCATGACCTCTTGCCAGCCCTGGCGAATGAGACTGACAGTCCCGTCAAAATCGAACAATGCGGCCTTAAACTGACCTCTCGTAACATCATCACGGATTACTTCTATGCTCCATCCGGTGCCGGTACTGCCCACGGTACGACCTCCGAATTGCCGTTTTCGCATACATCCGCCCGTTTTGCATTGGCTTTAAGAAAAGTATCGACCAAAGCTGACACCGGTGTCAACCATTTCCTGGTAGATCTGGAAGCATCGGTCTCTATACTGTATCATAGAGGAGATCACATATCGAATGCCATGGAACGGATCTCAAAGGGGGAATAACCGTGTTTCAACGCATTGCTGGCTCATTAGTCTTGATCTTGCTGCTTGCTACCGCTGCCGCATCCGCAGGCACCATCCGCGGCGTGTCCGGACTGATTGAGATTCCAAGCGCTGACTCCTTAGCGGCAAACTCGATTGAGGCAGGGGTGCATTTCATAGACGGTAAACCGGCCATGTCGATCAGCGCAGGGCTTGCTTCCCGGTTGGAGGTAGGGCTGAACACGGATCCCAAAGACACCGATTTAAACGTGACTATGAAAGGTGTCGTACTGGTCGAGACGCGCGAGAATCCTGGCATGGCCATTGGCTACGACAGCGGATCGCTGTATTTTGTTTTGAGCAAAGCCTTTAGCGGTGTCAGAGGACACATCGGTTTTGGTAACGGCCGCTACGGAGGGGTGTTCGGCGGTATATCCGTTCCTCTTAATCCTGTGACTGTGGCCCCGCGCGGTCAAGTTCGTCCGACCACGCTGTTGTTGCTGGAGCATAACGGGCGCACCCTGAGCGCGGGAGTACGCCTGGGTCTTTCTGCCAACCTGAAAGCTAATTTGGCTATCTTGGATTTGAATAAAGCCGTCATCGGCCTCACCTGGTCCACGCAGCTATAGGCATATCACGCTTGCGTTCCCGGCCGCCGAAAGGCGGCTTTTTTGTCGGAAGGAATCCACAAACAAAGCGTGAAAAGTGAGAAAGCGCGTTTATCTAACCGACCTTCCCGGAGGAGGAGAGTACCCTGTCCGCCTCAGATCGTTCTGTATTGCGCGAGTTGGCCGTCCGTTATCTTGAGATTTGCCACGATCCGGCTCAGCAACAAAAGCGTCAGCTTTGGCGTCAGCTGCACAACCTTGAGTCCACGCCGCCTTTGATCTATGTCCGGGCCTTTGCCTGGTCGGAAATGCCGGAGAGCAAATGCGTCTGTACCGATCCCCTTTTTCGCAGCGTTGAAAACTTCTTCCGGCAATCGCTCTTTCGCTACGGTTTTGGTGACGACTTCATTTTCGAGCCCTGGGTCAACGTAACGGCAGTCTATCGTTGCCAGGGTTGGGGCGTCGAAGGAACTCGGCGGTATTCGGACGAGCCTCGCGGCTCATGGAAGATGGACTATCCGATCAAAACCTATAGCGATCTGAACAAGCTGCGCTCGCCCTGGCACGAGATCGACGAGGAAAAAACAGCGGCCAAGGCCGACCGACTGCAGGACGTGATAGGAGATACTATCACCGTCAACGTGGTAAGAGGTCCGGCTTACACCATGTGGACGGGAGATATCTCGACCGAGTTGGGTCGTCTGCGCGGCATAGAGCACTTCATGCTCGATATGTATGACCGCCCCGAGGATTTGCACCGCCTCTGTTCTTTCTTGGGAGAGGGAGTGCTGCGTACACACGATCAGGCAGAAGCAGCCGGAGATTGGGATCTGTCGTGTCATCAAAACCAGGCCATGCCTTACGCCAAGGAGCTGCCTGATCCGGCCCCTAATACAAGAGGTGTGTCACGCAAGAGTCTATGGTATTACATGGCTGCCCAGGAGTTTACCACCGTCTCTCCCAAGATGCATGAGGAGTTCTTGCTTCGCTACCAACTGCCCATTCTCCAGCACTTCGGACTCACGGCCTATGGTTGCTGTGAAGATCTCACACACAAGATATCCATGCTTCGACAGATTCCCAATCTCAGGCGTATCGCCGTCGCCCCGGCCGCCGATGTGGCTTCTTGTGCCGAGCAGATCGGCACCGACTACGTAATCAGCTATCGACCCAGTCCGGCCGATATGGTTGGCTACGGCTGGGACGAGCAGCGTGTTCGCGCCATTCTCAAGAAGGATCTCGATGCCCTGCAGGGCTGCCTGTTTGACATCACTTTGAAGGACGTGGAGACCGTACAGTATGATCCGAGCCGAATCCGCAAATGGGTGCGGATAGTCCGGGAAATGACCGGGACAGCATGATCCTTCACCTGGCCGTTCCTTCTCGCAAGGCTTTGCTTATCTCCATGAACTCGGCTTCCAGCTTGGCCATCTGCTCTTCATCGGGACAGCTGCTCAGTTGTGCCGCCAGCCAGGCTCGCCTGTTTTCCAAAAGCAGGCGCTCCTCGTCCGAAAAAGCCCGGCGTTCTGACGAGGCCTTGGCTTTGCTATTGCGAGTCAGATATTCTTCATACGTCCCCGGATACAGCAATACCTTCGAGTCTCTGATAGCCAGAATCTTATTGCAGACGTTTTTCATCAGGTAACGGTCATGGGTGACGACGATCATGGTCCCCTCATAGGCCAGCAGCGCCTCTTCGACCCGTTCTCTGGCCGGTATGTCGAGATGATTGGTCGGCTCGTCAAGGACGAGAATGTTGTAGTCGCTGAGCAGCAGTCTGACGAGGGCTACCCGCCGGCGCTCTCCCTCGCTCAAAACGGACAACGGTTTATCCCACTCGCTTGGAGAGAACAAGAACAAAGCGAGCATGTGCCGGACCCGTTGATGATGCTCAGTCGCTATGCGGCCCAGGACACTCAAAACGCTGTCAAGCACGCTTGTCCGGTCGCGAAGATGATCAAGCTCCTGCTCCAAAAACCCGGGTCTCAGAGACGGAGATCTCCACACCTTTCCCCACGTAGGAGGCTCCAAGCCGAGCAAGATGCGCAGCAGAGTCGTCTTGCCCGCTCCGTTAGGACCTACCACGCCTATTTTATCGCCGCGACGGACGGCAAAATCGGTATCGCGGAACAAAACGCGCCCATAGGCCTTTCCCAGCCCTTCGGCAATCAACAGATGCGTGCCGAGATGCCGATCGTCAGAGAACTCAAGGGAGATGGTCTTCTCCATCCTGGGCTTGACCGCAGCCTCTGATTTCATCCGTTCCAGTCTTTTGACGGTAGCTTTCACCCGGGCGGCCGTCTTTTTGGCACGTGCCCGGTAATAGTCGTTTTGGCCGGCACCTCGGTGAGCGGCATGAAACCAGCGCATCTGGCGGGCAATGTTATCCTCCAGACGACGGATTTGTTTCTGTTCTTTTTGATACTGTCGAACCTGGCGCTCCATGGCCGCCTGTTTCTGCCTACGGTATTCGCTATAGTTGCCGGGATAATCCGCCAGTTCCGTAGGCGACAGCTCCAATACCCGAGTGGCCACTTGGTCCAGAAGATAGCGATCGTGGGAAATGACTATTACCGTACACGGACAGGCGGACAGAATCTGTGCCAGTTGCTCACACCCTTCCAGATCGACGTGATTGGTGGGTTCATCGAGGACCAACAGATCCGGCACGGATAGCCAACACCGAGCCAACAAAAGACGGCTCTTTTGCCCTCCGCTCAACTTACTCAAAGGCAGGCTGGCCTCCTGATCACAGAAACCGAAAAGGCCCAGCGCCTCGGAGACACTGCAACGAGCCGCTGTGCCGAGCTGTCGCTTCTCGGCCTCCAACAGATCGCGAGCAGAACCATGGGAGGGAAGGTCAAAGGTCTGAGGCAGGTATCCAGTGACTAACGTATCACTCAAGAACCGAACCTCTCCGGAAGTTGCGGGTTCCAGGCCGAGTACAATGCGCGCTCGAGTAGTCTTGCCGACTCCGTTGGCTCCGACCAAGGCAATGCGTTCGTTCGTATTGACGGAAAAGCTGAGGCCTTTGAACAGAGTACGCTGACCGAAGACTTTGGTCAGATTCGTGGCTTGCAGCAGGGTTCGACCCAAAGAAAACACCCCCGAATTTCGTGGGGTGAGCCGCGCAGAGGGATGCGCTCGCCAGGGCCGAGGCGAATAGACAAAAGAAAAGGCAGAGAAGCCGCGAGACGATCAGCCTCTACGCTCTCACCGCGATATATGGTTTGAGAGGATATAGCGACTGATCCGCATGAGCTTCTCCTTTGCGTGATCCCGCCGGATTTTGATCTACATGATCACGATAGCATATGCTCAGAGCCGCCGCAAGTCCGGCTTCCCAAAGCCTTCACTGACCGCAGGGCTATTCCTTCGTCCGCCATGTCTGTCTCTACACCACAGTCATAGACGGGCTGACGTTGTCTTAACTGTCTTAGCTAAGCTAAAGCCTATTCCTTCTGCCCAACGAGCAGGAATATCTGCTGCCACCGGCGGACAAAGACCGGGAGATCTCACCTCCGGTGCTTAGATGCCCGCCCTCGGCAACGGTGAGCTCCCCCTGTGTCTGCCCCTATCCGGCATTCCCCGTTTACGATTGAGATCAACCTTTCGGAATCGGCGCCGTTGACGGGAAGGCCGGCAAGATCCCGATGCTCGATATTATTCTTTAAACTCAATCATACGAAACGACGCATCGTCGTAGTAGACCTCACCCGGTCCGTAGAGCCTGAGAAAAACCAGGCCCCTTTGTGCGGTGGATGGCGCCTCTACCTGCATCTTGATATTCACCCATTCACCGTAGGTGTCCAACCACTCCCACTCTCGCCGATCTTCTCCCACATGAGAACCTGCGTAAAACTCTACTTTCAAAGCCACCTTGCGACACGGTCGCATTAGTTTCACCCACGCCGACAGCTCATAGATCTGGCCGCCCTCGACGGGTGCGCTTTGCTGTATCCAATAATAAGCGTCGTTGTCACTCCTCATCCTGACGCCCACATTTCCGGATCGGGCCGCTTCGAAGCTGCCGACCACCGCGCCCGAATGCCAGCCATCAACGGCACCCGTTCCACGCCCCCTGACGGTCCACATCCTAGGAACGCCTTCCTCCGCTGTGTTCTCAAATCCCGGATTGCTCAGGAGATTGTCGCTCAAGTAGATCACCTCAGGCGGAGGCGAGGGTGTCTCGGAACGCACCTCAACGGCAGGCACCTGATAGCCGGCCAAAGAAATGATCCGATCATAGCGGATCGTCGCCGATTCTTTGTGCACGGCTTGTATCGTGACATCTTTAGTCGATCCGGCCCAGACAATCCGGGCTCCATAGGGATTGACTACCTCGATTCGACCGGTGATGTCAAAGAAAGCTTCTTTGTCACCCATCCGATTGACTGCACCGTACAAAGCAGGGCGTTCCCTATCATCCGTGACAAGTACACTATCGAAGATCACGCCACCCATTCCGGTCTCGGCTTCCAGATAGATGGGTACGGCCGAAGAAGTGGCTACATTGTGTACAATGCAATCCTCAAAGCGGACTTTAAGCGTGTCGCCGTCGATGTAACGCAGACCGATACCCTGCCGTGCGGTATCCTCGATCAGACAGTTGCGCACCGTGATCTCACCCGCGGCATGATTGTCCGGATGGCGAGCCGTGACGCTAAAGCCCACTGAAGCTCCTTTGATCAGCACGTTTTCGAAAAAAAACGAGACCTTGGCCCAGCGATCCAGGTTGGCCAAGGCGAGCACAATACCCGGCCCCTTGTTGTTTTCGAATACACAGTTGCGAACCACGATGTTTTGCAGAATCTCATCCCGGTGATTGGGCTCAAAATCGATGCCGGCCATGGGATTCGTCCCGCCCGTGTTCTTAAAGACACTGTTTTCAATTAGCAGATCTTTGACCGTAATAACGCTGATACCTTGGCGGTAGTTGTTGTCCGCGATTACGTCTCTAATAACAATATTCTCATTGTGAAGTCTCCACGTACCACGGCCCAGATAGATCCCGTCACCGCCCGTGTCGCGGATGGTCAACCCCAGGATTTCTACGTTCTTTGCGCCCCGGATGTTGATCCCCATGCGCCATTCAGCCTTCTCGTAGGGCGGCGCCGCATAGTCTTCCTTGTGCATGCGAATGGTGGCCCCATAGCCCCGGATGATCAGATTCTCAACATCCTGCGCCGTGAACACCGAATCCCTCTTACCGTGATACTCACCCTTTTTGGCGGTCACCACGGTCCCATCTTCCAAGACGAGCTCGAGATTGCTGCGCAAGAATATGGGACGCACTATCCAGTCCTGACCCATGTTGGGGATGATAACCCGGGAGGCGCCTGAGTTGATGGCAGCCTGCAGGTACTCCGTGGAATCCTCGGGGTCAAATCCCCACCAGGCCGCATTGGCCTCGCTGCGCTGTCCCGCCAAAACCTCTTCGACCGCTTTCGGATTCGGCCCCGGCCTGTCAGCGGCCAAACCGGCGATCGACGACACAACAAAAAAGACCAGCACAAGGGCGGACATCCGTACCCTTCCCCGGCGCGTCGTCATTTTTTGATCCTCCTTAAGATCCCTGTGCTTCCAGAATCTCCCGCACCAAAGCGGCGTTTTCCTCGACTATGTCCTCTTTGTCGCCCCTATGCATGCCTACGTTGACCACATCCCCCGGTTTGATGTGCTCAAAGGCATACTCAAACGCCATGCGTGGGTCAATGCGTCCCGCCCCCATGATCTTGTAGGCAATACATGGCTTTGCGATGCGCTGAATGCAATCCACGGCTAAAGGAACATCAGCCAACCGGAAACGATGTCCCTTACCCGCATGCAGGCTCCCGCAATTGAAGAAACAGACGGCGTGAAAATCGACGATGTCGAGACTGTTCACCCACAAGTGGGCCTGCGGCGCATGGGCGGCCACCCCGACCGGGATGCCCAAAGAGCGGGCGTAGGCACTCCAAGCGCTCAGTTCATCCGCTTCCTTCTCGGCGAAGGCTCTGTCCACAAGGCCGCCATGGAAGTACAACGCCTTACAGCCCAACTCCACGACTTCATCGATAGCTTCCTTCCAACTTGGCTTATGGCGCATGTTGACCTGGGCAATCCACTGCAGGGGGCCCTGATCGGACATGTACCGGCGCACGGCCTCCATTACATTGGGACTCTCATTGTTGGTGATCATGGTGTTAATACCGGCCGCCGCGGCTTTCTCCCAAGTTTCCAAGATGCGATCCAGAGTATGGAAGGCTCGCATCTCTTGATCCCGCTCTTTGCTTTGGTGACTGTAGCCTCCGAACGGATTCGCCCCGATGATAAGACGCGTCACTTTAAGTCCGCAAAAATCAACGGTGGGCAACACTCCAAAGACCCCCTCAATCAGTGATGGCAAAGCCTTTTTGTCTTTCAGCGACCAACGGCCTTTGTCCTGCACTGTCTTGATCGCCAAAACAATCGGAATTTTTATCGGTCAGGGTTATCGCCGGGAGGCAAGGACATCAACGTCGGGTGAAGAAATGGCTAATCGGCCTCCGAGTGAAGTATGCATTAAAAACCCAGGAAAGAGTTGGAGGTGTTTCATGGTACGTGACCGCATTCGTTTGGTTCTCTTTGATCTGGGCGGTGTCTTGGTCGAGTTAGCCGGGTTGCCCACTCCGTTGCGAAGGCTTAGAGACCGCCTGACGGATGACGAGATTTGGGCCCGCTGGCTGACTTCTACCGCAGTGAGAGATTTTGAAACGGGGCGGATAGAGCCTCATACCTTCGCCTTACGGATCATAGACGAAATGAAGCTCGACGCGGATCCTGACCGGCTGCTGAAAGAGTTGGCTGCATGGACGAAAGGGCTTTTTCCCGGCGCTCTCGAGTTGGTGAATAGCATACCTCCGCAGTACGAACGAGGGATTTTGAGCAACTGCAATGCCTTGCATTGGTCTCGCTTGGTTGACGACACTGGCTTGGGCCAGGCCGTCAACCTGTGTTTCTCATCGCACTTAACGGGAAAGGTAAAGCCCGACAAAGAAGCCTTCCTTCACGTCATCGACGCCACGGGATATGCCCCAGACGAGATCCTTTTCCTCGATGACAATAAGCTCAACGTGGAAGCGGCCACAAGGCTGGGAATTCATGCCCGCCAGGTTCGCGGCATAGAAGAAGTCAGACAGGCGCTGATCGAAGTGGGTATTCTGCATAAATGATCGGAGATCACGAGCCGAAGCTTACGACACGACAAGAGGTGCGTATCTCATATGTCAACGACCGATGTTACTCCGTCCCGTAAGAGATTCTCCCTGTATTTGCCCCCAAAGGCCTGGAACTTCGGGCTTTTGGCGGCGACTGTATCCATGGACATGAGCCTGGGTCTCAGCCAACTGGCTACAAATCTTCTGGCCGTCGCCTTTGGCGCCTCAGCGTTTCACCTCGGACTGAAGGGAGTGATCTGGTGTATACCCTATGTGGTGTTTTGCCCACTATCCGGTAGACTCTCCGACCGAGCGGGTCGAAAACGCATCGCCCTGGCAGCAGCCGTCTTTCTCATGTTTCTCTATCTGTCGCTGAGCCGAATCACTACTTTGACTCAGCTGCTGATCATAACACCGCTTTGCGGCTTGGCTACAGGCGTGTTTTGGCCGCCCATCCAAAGCTGGGTGGGTGATCTACGTACCGGTGAGCTCGGATCCGCCGTGGGCAAGTTCAACATCGCCTGGAGTTCGGCATCCATGATCGGCACTCTGCTGGCCGGCTTCTTGTCAGAGATCGATCCGCAAACGCCGCTTTTGATCGCCGCTTTGCTCATGGCCTTCATTACCATGCTGGTCTCCTTGGTCCCCGAATCACAAACCGTGCGGAGTCGATCGGAGACGAACGTCAAAACAGCTCAACCGGAAAGCCAACGGCCTTCACCCGAGACACATCACGCCTTCCTCCATGCGGCCAGAGTGGCCAACCTGGTGGCGTTTCTCGGAATCGGCACCATCACTACCTTCTTCCCAAAACTGGGTGCCGATTTGAACCTTTCGCCCAGCGTGATCGGAATTATCATCAGTGCCTTTGCCCTCGGCCGCGTCCTAACGTTCACCGTGTTGGCCTTTACCACCCGCTGGCAGTACCACGGTCCCTTGCTCGGCGCAGCTCTGTTCGTCAGCGCTGTAGCGATGGGCCTGGCCGCGGTCGGCAATACCCTGTGGTTGCTCGGCTGTTGCTTCGCCCTGATGGGGATTGTGGGCGGCATCACTTATATGGCCAGCCTGTTTTACGCCTTGGACGCGCCGGCACATAGCGGAGCAAATGCGGGAATTCATGAATCGCTCCTCAGTGCCGGCATGGGTCTCAGCGCCTTAGTAGGCGGCATCGTGGCCCAAGTCTGGGGTTTGCGATCACCGTTTGCTATGAGCGCCCTGGCTCTTCTCGCTGCCTCTTGGTGGGTCGCCAGACGATTGGTACTGCATCCTCCGGATCGTCTGTCCAAATCAGCGCAGGAACCTCAACGCAAAGGGCAGACTCAAACGAGTCCAAGCCCTGCCTCAATGAAGTAGGTCAGCAAACCGACAATGACGGCCACGATCGTAGTGACCACCGTGGCCCAAAAGGCCGCTCTGCGATCCATGGCGATCAAGGGGAAGAGGGCGTCTCCGTCTTGGGAAATCGAGTTGGCCAACATGGCGGCAAAGGGAAACACCCCTTTAAGGTATAAGGACACGAAGATGACCTGCGGCCCGCATCCCGGAATGGCACCGACAAGCGTTCCCAATAAGACGGCCGCCAAGCCCGTCGAGGTCATGGCATCCAACAAGACTTGCTCTCCGCCCGTGACGAGCACGGCCAGTTCGTAGGCCACATAGGCAGCAAACACCCAGGCGCCCACAAAAGCGGTCTCCTGTGCGTTGTGTATGAAGGTCTCTTCCAACGAAAACAGCTTGTGTTCGGCATCTTCGTGGCTTTGTGCCTGAAGAAATCTCCTGGAAAGAATCGTATACAGTATCGTCACCACAGTACCCACAACGCCGATTATGATCCCCAGGTTGGGGATTCCGGGAAGTCGGTTGATATCCACCTGCATAAGGTCCAAGACGCCCAGCACAAGGCCGACGGCTATAAATCCCCAAAAGACGAAATAGGCGTTGTGGGTGATCCTATAGCCCAATGAGCCAGGGTCCAACGGCGTTGCATGGTGAAGAGCCAGGTCGATCTCGTCGCCTTCCTCGTGTCCCACGTGCCTCAATTGTCTGGAACGACATGAGACGGGATTATCACAGTACAACTCGTCCAGAGCCGCTTCAACTTCTTTGTGTTCCTCCTTCAGATCGGCCGCTTCCTTGACGGCCCTTCTTTTTTTCACAAAATCTCCGATCTTGAGGTAGTCAACGAGATAGCCCGCGGCAACACCTGCAAGAAAACAGTAAAAAGTGATGAGCAAAAACAGCCTAGGGGCCTGAGTCAGGATAACGAAGGCGGCATCCCCCGCGGTGGCCACCAAAGTGGCCACCACGGTGCCGAAAGTGACGGTATCTTTGATGTACAAAGTCACCAGGAGGATGGAACCTCCGCATCCGGGAATGATTCCGAGTAGTGCACCGATCAACGGCTGGTACCTCTTTGACCTTTCAATGGCCTCTACAAACGCCCCGCTCTGGAGGTAATCGATGTATCCAAACAATAGGAGAACGGCGCCGACGAAGACAGTGACCTCAATAAATGATGCTTCAGCGCTTTCAAGGAGTATCGTCAGGAGGTTGTCGATCATGTTGCCACCTCTACGTCCAATCCCGGCCTCTGCAGAGGCTCATTTTTCTTCGTTCTGTTCTTCTTTTCTTCGATACCTCTTCCAATACCTACCGGAGACTAGTAGCAACGCGGCAGCTCATGCTGCAAAGGGCCTATCAACGGACCGAAATAAGCGTATTTCGAATCCAACTCATAGAGAAGATCCATCACCAGACGCTGCAGCTTCCGTTCGTCAGCCGCCCCTATAAACAGCGTTCGGCCGTCATCACGAAGCTCAACGATGCCGTCGGCACCCTGAAGGTCCCTGACCAGAACCACCCTCGGGCGATTAGCGCCCGGTTCCCGAGCTTCACGCTTGTGGCGGTCGAAAAAGTCCGTGTTGAACAGCATAAGATGCCAAGAGTCGTCGGCCTCCCGACAGAAGATCTGCGGCATCCACCACATCTTGGTCCCCAAAGACATGCCTCCGGCAGCCAAGACTCCCGAACAGTCTCGGCGCCAAGCTCCGATGTAGTCCGTGAAATACTTCTGTATCCGATATGCCGCATAGAGCTCTTCTTCAGTCGGATCGTCAGCCACCAGAACCACTGCCTGTGATGCCAAATCGGAGGTAATGAAATCAAAGGCAAGCAACTCATCGCGGCTTAGGCGATAGACCTCGGATGCATAGTGAACGCGCAAGATATCACCGTCGGACACCTGACAGGAGAACTCAGAAAGACCGTCTTTTGTCCGCGCTTCGACGGCCGAGCCGTTCAGTTCCACCCGCTGCAGCGAGTAACCGACAGGGGACTCAACCACAAATGTCAGAGTCTGTGGAGACCGGAGCTCAAACACGGCTTCGGTTGTGATGGAAGACAAGTTGTCGATTTGACTCACCGCGGCGGTGATCTCATTCTCGACCGGACGAACGCCAAGCACCGTCCGAGCGACGAACGGACGGCGCGAAGCTACAGCCACATCCAGACCGGTGGTGCGTGCCTGTATCCTATTGCGAAGTCCCTGACCGTCGAAGTGAGTGAACAGGTAATCAAGATCGCCCAAGTATCGGTTATCGACGGACAGACGCCCCTCAAAAGCCTGCAGCGTGGCGTTGCCAGCCGTCACATAGCTTCGGCCCCCGCGTCCGTAGCGGCTGAGCCAGAAACCCTCAGGCGCGCCCATGACGGCCGGTACCGGCTGCCATCCCGCCTGGACCAATTCCGCCAGCATGGGCAATACCCGGCCAAGCTGCGGTACCCCTCGCATATAGGAAGCGGCGGGTATGCCACCCAGCTCAAGGCTCTTGAGAATCATGTAATCCACAACACCGAGGAAGGCTTCCTGAACTTCGGCCGGTCCGCGATCGGTGTCGAGAAGCTCCTCAAAATCCCAGCCTTCCCACCAGACGAGCGTCTTGTGCCCAAGCCGTGCTCTCAGATGCTCAGGTGTCGTGCCGTGTATACCCCACGGCGGAGCTTCAAACATGGCCGCGTCGGAGCGGAAGACAGTCATGTAGACCCCTTTGGCCGAAGGGTTGCTGACCACGGCCATGGGCCGGCCGTCTTTGGTCAGTGTTCGGGCATAGTCCATCAACAGGGCAATGGCCACGCCTTCTTCCACAAAGACGCCTTGTTCGTCAAAGGCACGCCCGGGTGCTTCCATGACTCCCTTGGTATTATGGGCATAGACACGCACTCCGCCGTTGGCAACGTCAAAGGCAAACCCCTGCATGTTGACTTCTTCGACTACACGTCTCATGTCTGCCCTGAACTGTTCGGCATACTCATTGCCGAAAGGAAAGACTCGGCGCTCGTTGTCATGGCCCGTGACCCAAGGGTCATTCTTGGCGATGGTGACACCCGATTCACGCAGCATAGCCTCGGAAAACCGCTCCTGCGCCAACTGATACTCGACCCAAATGCCGGAAGGAACATAAAACAGCATCGCCACATCACAGTTTACACCGCGCAAAAACTGATTCCGGCGCCATTCGTGGAACTCATCATAATCAAGTCCACGGGTGCTGCCAAACGGTCTGGCGGGCGTGTAGTCCCAAAACTCCCGGTGCCCGTAAATATCTCCCGTTCGGCGGAAAGGAGCATAGGCCCACTCCCATCCGGAAAAGCTTCTGCGGCACATCTCGGGATCATTTGCATTCCACGCTCTGTACTGCGCCCCTGACATAGAGACGCGCGTATCGACACCCGGCCAAGGTCTGAAGGCCTTGGCGAACTCATCGGTGTAGCGCTGCAAGAGCCCGAGATGACCCCACCGTGCGTCAAAGCCAATGAGAACAAACTCCACTCGCTCACTCGTTCCCGGATCGACGACGATCCGCGTGGCATACTCGAACTCCGCTCGGCGTCCGTCATCGGAGACAACGCTTGAGCGCAGATAGGACAAAAGCTGCATGGGCTCAATCCCCACGCCGATGCCTGTATTCGAGGTGTACAAGGCCGCCGCAGGAAAGACTCCGGGAAGGATATCGAGAGTATGGGAAAGACCAGCGGCCCCGGTGAGTGTATTCAGTCCGTCCCAAAAACTCCACTCACCGATCAATCCCAGATCCATGCTCACCCCGGTTTCAAGCCATCTTTGCTCTGTACCCCGGTTTTCAAACTCCAAGATAACGGACACATGCGCTCGGCGCGCCGCTACGGAGGCTCTCACTTCCAACTCCTGAAGCAAAGCCCACTCGATAATCAGCATACCGTCTTGCTCACGACGGGCGCCCTCCGAGAAGCTAAGCTCAAACTCCTGATGGTTTTTGCCGTCACGCACGATGAGCCTGCCCGCCGCTTCACTAAAACCCGGTTGCGGATTGATCAACCTGAAGCTGTCTTCTTGCAGCTCGATGGCTAAGTCTTGGGTGCTCAAGACCTGGCCCAGGCACACCGGAGCGCCCACAATGATCATCACTGTAAAAAGAAGCATCGGTGCGACCAGCGCTGATAATCTTTTGCGAAGCACTGCCATCTCCTCCTCGATCAACTTGTTGGCGCCCGTCTCAGCTGTCTTGCGGATGACGCAGTCTTGTGACCTGACCGTCACCGTCGGTGACCACGATCTCGCAGTACTCCAAATCCGCCGGGATCCGAAGCGTACTGCTCCAGTTCGTCCGGCCTTCCAAGGCTTTGGAGTCGTGGATGGTATTGCCGATATCATCCAGTATCTCTACCCGGTGGATGCTCTCCCCGGACACATTGACGGATAATGTGACCCACGGTGGGCCAAAGTAGGCCCGATCGAAGCGGACCTCACCCGGCGTGGAGCCGAAATACAGGCCCAATCTGACATTGACCAGATTGACATCGGGGGAGTTTTCGAAATACAGCCGCTGACGCTGCCACTCCGGCCCCAACAGACCGCGAAGAAGCTCGGCCTTAACAAAGACCGGGTACAACGGATTATCAGCGGCGCTCGACAAATAGAGCCGTCTGTCGTTGTACACCTGTCTGCGCTGACCGGAGCGATTATCATATCCGATGGCATACATCAAGACTCTTCCTCGCTCCAGCTTCACCCAGGCGCTCAAAAGGAGGCTCTCACCCGGCTTAACGGCTATGGAATCCTGACCCCAATACCCTGACATTTCACCGTTGAGAGCTTCTACGACTACGCTTTTTTCACCGCTGAACGCCGCATCACTCCAGTGACCGCTCAAAAGGTCAGCACGACCCGTAGTGAATCGCCAATTCAGTGGTCCGCTGACTCCCTGTTCGAAATCGGAGTTGGTCAAGTAGTTGGTGGTGCCCAATCGGGGCTCTGAGGTCACGTCAATCTGTACGGCCCACACCGCGCCGGACAGACAGACAATAACCATCAGCCCCATGATCCATGTCCAGACCCTCGAGCCCGCTATGTAGCTTTGCACACCTCATCACCCCTGCTCAGTTCTCAAAAGGCACGATATGGACAAGCCTTGCCAGCTAACCGACGGAGGTGCCGCCAAGACATACGGCACCTCCGCAAATCAAGCAACACGAAGCGACTTATTCAGCAGTGATTTTGATATCGTCAACGTAGAGTGTCGCCACCGCATCCACGTATACGTAGAACTCGACGTATCTGATATCCGGAATCGGCAGTCGGGACGCATCGCCTCCATGGTAGTAGTCGTTAAAGACTTGCATCAGTTCGCCGTCCAGATAAACCGCCAGCTCCGTATCCTCTTTGCCGGCCGGTTTGTACTCGATGTCCAGTTGATACCACACATTGGGAGCTATGGTGCTGATCCGATCGCCGTAGCCTTTTTCCGTCGCCCGATGCGATATGAAACTGACTCCGTCTCTCTTGGCGATCATCAGGGCAAAGGCGCGGTCCGAGGCACTTGATCCCGAACCGAAACGCAGGTTAAATGCGCCGCCGGAGCCGAAGTCAGATACCATGAACTTCAGGCTGACCCGGGTCTTTTCAGCTCCCGGTTCCGTCTTGAAGCTTTTTGAGACGCTGGAACCGCTGCCTTTGACTGTCTTTTGCAGCTGTAGGACTTTGTTCTCAGGATCATGCGGGTCGGTCACGATCTTTGCCGTCCCCGGTCCTTTTGTTATCCACGAAACCATGGCCTCATCAGCGTCTTCAAAATCGTCATCCAAACCCACGGGCGTCTGTACACGCTCGTGCGGCTCCATGTTGACTATGACATCCCAGAACTCCTCGGCATACTGGCTCATTTTCGGTCGGGAAAGACCGAGCAGTTGATAAAAATAGTTGATCGTGGCATGGGCGCCGGCCATCGTACCGTTCATGTCGGCCTCCGCCCACCCCAGTGACACGACCGCTCCCTGCGAAGTTCGGGAACTGCCGTTTTCATGATACGAGAAGGCTTTGTCGGGTTGCTTGAACCTGAGCAGACTCTCTTTGGCCCATGTGATGAAAAGCGGCATGTTTTCGCGTAACAAAGCCTCGATCTCGGGATCATATCCCACTGCGCCTCTTATGATCGCCGTGGTGATCAGATCCACCGGATTCCTGATATGAACGATGGCGGTGGGTGTATGGTTCTTTATGGCATAGATCGTGCTTTCCACCATCTTTTTGGCCCGAGGATAGGGCCGGTCTACGTAATAGCCCGATAACTTCATGGCCGCCGAAACCTCTTCGAGGGTTCGGCCTTTGCCCCACAGCCCAGTGTCCGGATTTTGAATTTCCTCGATAAACTCATAGACCACATCGACCAAGCCGACTTGGATGATCTCCGTGCGCGCCGATGACACATTGTGCCCGGCGTTCCACGGCCTGTTTTCCCAGTCAAAGCTCTCCATCCAGCGGCGCAGGGCTTCGGCGGAAGTCAGATACTCGGGCAGGGTCGGTATGTTCACCGTCCTTGATACGTCGGCGGCCCCACCGATGCCGATTCCCGTCTGTCCGCCCAAGAGCAAGGAACCGTAGAGGTTGAAAGAGTCCGTCTGACCCACCTGTCTTTCTTTGCTGTAGGGCAAAGGATACAAAGGCTCCGCATTGAGATCCCGCAGACGCCCCACGGCCTGAGACAGATTTCTCGACCTTTTAGAGTTACTTACGTTCGATCCGAACTGAGGGTCGTAGAAATAACCCGTCACCGGATCTTGTCTGCTCTGGAAGAAGGTGATGAAACGCTGCCGGATATCTTCAGGCATCGAATCGAAGATGCCCATGGATTTGAGGAAACTAAGGGCTTGGCTGGTGGATTCTATGTCCGCCGCAAACCCCTCTCTGCCGATGGCACTGCGCGCGTAGTAAAAGCCTCCTGTTTCAGGATCGTACATGCTGGCAACCCACATGAGAACGTCCTTGTCGAAGATGCTGTTGAGTTCCTGCAAGGCTTCGTGGGCTTCCGGAGTGATGAGGAAGTAGCGATCCCTGAACATGCCCATGCTTCTGATCCAATCCAAATCAGCCGCCCAGACAGCGCCGGAAAAACTGATCATGATCAGAGCTATCAAGAAGACGAGTCCTACAATGAACGATTTTTCCATGGCTTTTGCCTCCCATGATTCCACGATCAAGATATCGAGCGGATTGACACCGACTGTACCGCTTCTTCAATTTCATTCGCCAGGTTCGATCTGTCTTCTCGCACTGCATAAGAACCCTGCGAAGTAATGAAGACGACTTCATACCCGGGTTGCACCCGCACAGAGCGGATTTGCTCAACCATGATGCCGCGTCGGGCCAAGGCGTCCCGGTCATACTCCCCGACGGACAAGCATGCTGAATAACCGCTAAAACCTATCCCGTGGCTGAGTTCATTGGCCGCATACAAGGTCGCCACTCCCGGTGAGAGTCCGTAGACCACCTCCAACACCCGATCGGCGTAGCGTCCTCCCAGAACCCGCTGACTGAGTGTGTTAAAATGAGGATCTTTCAGATTCGGGCTTCCGTCTTGCAGCGGCAGCGGAACCAGATCGGCCGAGCTGATCCAGTAGGCTCTTTCTATCTGTGTTCCCACTTGGCGCAACATGGGATTGATATGCGATCCGTGTCCGTCCCATCCTCCCACTTCCCCGACGATCAACGGTGCGTCGGGAGCGTCGAGATCGGCCCTCAAATCCTCCGTCAAGCATTTCAGTCGACTCAGGTAATGCGGAGCCAGAGTCGGGGAGTCATCGGCCTCGCCTTGATGCCATATGAGTCCCGCCAACCGCGCCCCTGGGGTCATCTCCAATGCCGCACGAGCCCGGTTGACGGCCTGTTGGTACAGATCGAAATCCTTGTCGCCGGAATAACCTTTCTGCCACTGCGATACGCTTGTCCCTCCGCGGGCGTTGGACACAATCCCTATCCTTCGTCCCGTAACCTCTGCCAGTTTACGGGCAAAAGTGTAACCCGGCCCCAGTCTGGAGAGCGGATCACCCACAATGACCGTGGAGTATCTGTTCACGGGATTGGTCAGCGGCTCCCAGCCGTACCCCGTAAACAACAGCGCACCTTCTACGACGTCCGTGTCCAGCTCTTCGATCGGAGCCCTCCCGGCCATATTCGACTGACCGATAAGCAGAAATATGTCTTGGAGATCCCCCGAAGGCTCTGATGCCTCGACCACCTTTCCCAAGGGCCAAGCATCGGCAAGCCTAAATGACGGAAACATCCGCTCGTATCCTCCTCATGCACACGTATTGCTTAGTGTTATTCTTAAGGCCTTTCAGCCCCTACTGCCAAGAAAGCTGCAGGACATGCCGGCCCGGCGACAAACGCAACTGCACAGAGCCGTCTTCATCCACGATAGCGCTCAATGACTGACCCTCATCGATGACCGGACGAGGAGTCTGCTTCAACAGCAGGCGCAAGACGGTCTCGGCGGCATCGGTTTCGACCACCACCTGCGCTTGCTCTTCCGCAATCTCCATCGAGACGGTGCACGGTTGATCGGCGTCCAGTTCAATGAAACCATCGATCTGAAGACGCCGCCCTTCATACAGCAACAGCCTTGCCGGACGTTCATTCACCCAACTTACGGAGGCCAACCGTCCTTCCGCCTCCAAGCCGGATCCTCGCAACCGGGTCGCCTCATCCTGCATGCTGATCAGGGTCAAATCGTGACGGGCATCTCCCGTCGCACGCACTTCATAGACGGGTCCCCGATCCGTGCCCGTAAATCTCAAAGGCGAAGCAGTCTTTTTGTACGGATGGAGCACCGTGACGAATCTTTCCTCCGCCGAACGCTCACGGGTCGTGGCGGCCACGTGATACTGCGGGGGCTTCTCCGTCTCAGGCAAGACTTCGTTCTCTTTGAACACTGTCCGGGCATCGCCACTGCTGTAGTAACGGTCGGTCTGTTCAAAATCGAGTTGTCTCGGCGTCAGGAAATCGACATGCAGGTGCACACCGTTTTGCTCCACCTGTAAAGTGCCGGCCGCGGCATCGATATGAGGCGGGCTGAGGGTATGCAGCAGCCAGTTGAAATGCACGGGCTTGGGAGCCTTCAAATCATCGATGATTAGGAAGTAATCAGGCACGCAATACAGTATCTGCCGGCTGAAGCGCTCGAGCTTGCCGCCGTAGGCCTTGGCCGCCTCTCCGGCCGTGAGATCATAACCGGCTCCGGTGAAAAACGCCGTGATCTCGCCGGAGGCATCGATACTGCGGTAGTGCTGCCCTTCTCCGTCGACCAGGACGGTGTTTTTGGACCGCGTCTGCCTGTTGAACAGATAGTGCTGATCGCTCCCGTACCAGTCATACCAGCCGGCGGAGATGGCCAGGGGTTCATTCCAAGCGCTTAGAGTGAAGGAATTCTGATCCCCGTGGCTGTGACTCACACTGCCCAGCGGACTGCTCTTGAAGTACAGACTGATATCGTCTCTGGCGTTCAACAGATTGGAGTGTAAGGCCACCTGGCCGATGTCGTAAAAAGCCTTTGATCTGGGCAAGTCGACGGGAGCCTTCGCCTCCAGGTCGGCCAGTCGATCACTGTAGCGATATAGGAAGCAGTAGGCCCGCACGTAATCCGCAAACCAGCGGCCGCCGCGCTGCTGCAGTTGTTGGGCATACCACTTGAAGTAGCCGTTTTCGGCACCGACGGCGAACATGATCATCGCCGTATAGTCCGAATTGCTAAGCGCGTCAAACGCCGCACCGTCGCCGAAACCGTTGGCATAATTGCTGCCCGGCGGTTGGAAATACATCTTGAAGTATCCGGTGTTCTTATACCAATCCTTGGTCCACAAATCGGCTATAGCGGCCACCCTGAACAGTTCGGCGACTTCCAAAGCGTGGGCCACACTGGATTTCCAGTAAGAAACTCCTTCGGACCAGCCGCCGTCTTTGCCTCCCCATGGCGGGTAGTGTTCCTGGTAAAAGCGGGTTGTAAAAGCCAGCCACTCCTGGGCTTCGGGTAAGTCGCTGAGAACCAATGCGACGCGTGTCAGATAGCACAATGAACTGATGGCGTGCGAGTTGTATGGCTGATTGGCCAAAGGCCGCACCTGCAAACGGTACAGCTCCCTGCCCCGGGCCAAAAGCACCGATCGCACCAGCGTCAATTCATCGGGCGTCAGGGTATCGTAGATCCAGTCGACGGCAGCACTCATCGACGACAGAATCCAGCGTCCCAGATCATCATGGTAGGCACTGCTTGTGGTGCCGCCGACATCCCAGCTGCAGACATGCTTGATCCAGCGCTTCGCCTCTTCGGCATACATCTCATCGCCCGTGATCAGATAAGCGAAGGCCAAAAGCTCCATATTGTCGCTCACTTGGCTGGCGATCTGGCGCATATACCGCCAATGGTTGACTTCCCAACCGTCCGGATACGGCTCGGGCTCGTCAGGCAAGGGAGTAACGAGTATACCGGCGGTTCGGGCCAGTATCATCTCCGCCAGCTGCCGGAAGGGAATCTGTCTGATCTTTGCCCGTAACGCTTCCACATCATCCGGGCGGAAGTAGATACGCGGATGTTGAGCATCGGCGGGAGGCGGCGGAACTTGAGGCAGAGGGCTTCGTCGTGTCGTCAACTCGTCAGCACCCTCCGTCCACAACTCCAGGGAAAAATCATCCAACCAAAGCTGACCCGTGCCCGAGAGGTTGACGTTCAACCAGATCTCGGCCGTATCTTCGGGCACCCGCGGAGAGAGTCCTTCCAAAAGATACCAATCATGAGAGCCAGGTTCGGGTCGCAAAAAGAAGTTGCCGAGTACTCTCTTGCGTTGCGCATCGATAAACTCAATTTTCACCCAGGCGTCCGCATCCAACATCTCACTGCGGCACCGGATACTGACTAGGTAACGTTCTCCCACAAGCGGCTTGAAGTCACGTATCGGATTGATGCCAACCCTGGCCACCGAATCATACGCACCGCCTGACAATCTCAAGGAATAGCGACCGCTGTACGGTGAATCGCTATCGAGTCCGGATGCCACCTCTTTTGACTGCACGATCCATATCCATCCCGGCGGCAACGCTCCTTCCGTGCCGTGATCGAAATCGATCAACACGGCCGGATGTGTCTGTGCTCGAGTCGCGGGCAGCCAATTTATGGCAAGAAAAAAGGCCAACAAGAATATCCATATCACGGACCGAATGCTCACATTGACCGCCTCCGTATCTGAACAGCTCTCTAGTTCGATATTCTGCCAAGGCGCTCGTCTACCTCCCTTACAAGAAAATGATCTAGACAGACACAATGTTTACATCACACGCTTATACACACTGATTATTGACGCAGGATATTTGATCGTCAGAATGAAGACTTATTCGTTCCCCGAAACGTTTTCTAAGGAGGTTGGAACGGATGTCATGGAGTTATAAGACAAGACGGCTTGGAATTGGTGTTGTCTTCGTGTTGTTATTGGCCGCCTTGGTCGGTATGGCTCAGGCCAAAACCACGCTAACCGTAGGCACGTGGCTCACGTTGGACGGTTGGGAGAGCACTTACGGTCCGCAGATGGATCTTTTTGAAAAGACGAACCCGGACGTCGAACTCGATGTGATGACGATTGCCGGACACAGTGAGTATGCGGCCAAGATCGCTGTCTTGGCGGCCACCGGAGAGATCACCGACGTATTGCAGTTGCCCTCCGAGCAGGTGGCTCCTCTCGTCGCCGGCGGCATCTTGGAGGATCTGGAACCCTGGATCAACAGAGACAAAAACCTTGACACCCGAGCCTGGAACCCGGGTGCGGTCAATGCCGTGCGTTATATGGGCATCATGTTCGGGATGCCGGGGTTTGTGGTCAACTACACCTATGCCTACAACAAAGACATACTGGCGGAGAGGGGAGTCGTACCGCCGACGGCCGATAAGTGGGTGACTTGGGATGAAATCCGCGACATCGGGCGGCGTTCAACGGTAGACGTCGACGGCGACGGCGTGCCCGAGATCTGGGGATACTATCACGGTACGAGCTACACCGAGATGATCCCCCTGATCTTTCAGGCCGGCTGGCACATGTTCGATGAAGACGATCTCCTCGACATCGACCATCCGCTGGTATATAAGGGCATGAACTGGCTGCTGGCACTCATCCGAGAGAACGTACACGGAGGCACCCGTCCTCTGTTCTACCAGGGGAACGTGGCTACGATGCGACTGGGCAGCTGGGAGATGAACAATATCATTAATGCCCAGACTCCCATCGCCGTCACTTCCGGTATCCAGGAAGCGACCAAAAAAGGAGTCGCCTACGTGACCTCATTCGCCATGACGAGCAACTCGCGCCGCAAGGACACGGCCTGGCGCTACCTGAAATACTTGGCCTCCCGTGAGAGCCAGGAGTTTGTCGCCGCTCGCGGCCGGGTTCCCATCCGGCGTGACGTCTCATTCCCGCTCGAAATGCGCGATATTCTCATGGGCCTGACGAACTCTCTGGGCTATGCTGAGCCCTATCCTTACCATATCCATTCCGACTATATACAAAGAGCCTTCAACGCCGGCATCGCTCCGGTCTGGCGAGGAGAGGCGACTCCCGAGGCTGTGGTGCCTGAGATCCAGCGCACGATCAATGCCTATCTGCGGCAGCAAAGCCGCTAAAAAGAGTTGGGACCGTGGGTTTTTGTCCACGGTCCCTTTCATCTCACACATCGCACAGGGCATAAGTCTTTTTGAGCGCCTCTAACCAGTCTCCCTTGGGCAGGAACTCATGCCCCACATAACCTTGATAACCGCTCTCTTTGATGGCCCGCATGACCGCCGGATAGTTAATCTCCTGAGTGTCATCCAGATCATTGCGGCCCGGATTTCCCGCCGTGTGGAAATGCCCGATATACTCGATGTTCTCCGTTATGGTCCGGATCAGATCGCCCTCCATGATCTGCATATGGTAGATATCATACAGCAACTTGACACTGGGAGAGTCGACCGCCTGACATAGCTTGACTCCCCAAGACGTCTTGTCGCATTGATAGTCCGGGTGGTTGACCTTGCTGTTGAGCAATTCCATACATAAAAGAACGCCGGCGTCTTCCGCCTGGGAAGTGACTCTTTTCAGACCTTCCGCACAGATCTCAATCCCGGCCTCATCGTCCAGACCTTCACGATTGCCGCTGAAGACGATCAAAGCCGGGATACCGAATTTTTTCGCCTTATCGATGCTTTCTCTGAGCTCTTTTTCAATCCGATCATGGCTGGAGCGTTTGTTGAGGCCGTCACGCAGGCTTTGGTGACCGCCGATGATGGCGATCTGCAGGCCCTCGGCTTTTACCTTTTCCCAATACTCCTCGGGTAGCATCTCTACGGACTCAAAACCGATCTCCGCCGCCGCCTTGATGAGTTCCTCCGCCGTCGCTTGCCGAGTGAAGGACCAATAGACTACTGACTGCTTGATCCGACTCACAGCAGACTCCCCCTTTGGCTTTTTGCCTGCCTAGGTTGCGTTTACCGCATGTCTTGGGCGATTTGTTGTATAAACTCCATCTCTCTTATCAGATCGGGTCCCGTGAGCTTGCGCTCCAGGTGCCGAGTGGCATCCAACTGAAGGACACGCCTGTGTATTTCAACCGGAATGGAACCGGCATAGATCGGCAGGTGGCTGTCATCGCGTCCGCGGCTGTCGGCAAGGTAATTGCCACTCCAGTGGACATGGCAAATCCACTCGCCGGCATCCAAATAGGCGTTCAACATCCGCACGCGTTCATCCAACGAAGCGACTCGCTGTGCCGTGGTGGTGGCATGGCTGGTATCTAAGCAAAGCTTCACTTGCGGCCGATCAATATCCTTCGCCAATTGCAGCCAGTCTTCGGGCAATACGGCCAAATATGTGTTGAGCGCCTCGAGATCGATCTCTTCCGGTGAAGCCGCGGGATCGCAACCATCCCAGTATGAGCGGCTGTTTTCGATACAGATAGTAATCCGATAGCGCTCAGCCTCTTTGGCTAAGGCACGCACCCCGTCCACGAACCTTTCGTACTCCCCGACGATTTCCCCGTTCCAACGATAAGGAGCCGTATGTATGACTGCTTTTGCAGCGCCTGTCCGACCGGCCCAATGGAGAGCTTGGATAAGCATGTCCAAGGATTGCTTGCGCCACTCGTCGTCAAGAGCGGCCAGACTGAGCCGCCGACCTGAAATGCTGTAGGGCAAATGCACGCACTCAATCAAACCCTCCCAGGGTTTGAAAGCCTCAAGGCGTTCCCTCTCTTCAGCCGCGGTGAGCCCGGCGGCCACGGACACCTCGACCCGCAAACCCAGACGCCGAATCAACCAAACTCCCACCGCGGGAACACACATCAACCCATCAAGCATGCGATCCACCGGAGACATCCTCCTCGTTTGGGATATCAACCTGCGATTGTGGCCCCTGTCTTTTTGCTCCGGGACTGTCGTCGGCGGTACCACCATGAGCCTGCGGTGAGCACAAGCCCTTCTCCTGTATGGCCCAACAACGTGGCCACCGCACCGCCGGCGGCGCCGAAGCCAGTCAAGAACTTAAAACCCGGCCCGACGGTCAAAGCGACCAAGGAAACGTTCACCGCCTTGCCCACAAAAAGCACAGGCGTGTGCCGCTGAAGCATCAAATGCCCGATATTCCATTCGTGCCAGGCCAGCACCACGGGCAGCAAGATCAGCCAGCGCATGGTCTGAACGGCCCCCGGCACAAGGTTTTCCGGCGTCCCCATCACCCGTCGCAGGGCAAATTGCGCCGCCGGGGTATAAGAGAGCAAAAAGATCACAAGTACGCTGCTCAAGACCACAAGAACGAAAAAGCGACTGATGGCCCGCTCGTTTTTCGCCGTTCCGTCAGCGAAAACCTGTACCGTCTGCTGAAGTCCCCAGACCAGAGCCGCCACTACCCAAACGAGACTCCATCCCACTGAAAAGGCGGCCAAAACATCCGGCGGCACGCTCTCACGGGCCAATCCCGCATTGAGCAACATACGGCCCAAGTTGTTAATCAGACCGGAAGCCAGCAACGGAGCCAAGAAAATGAGGACTGACAAAACGGCTTGATCCCTCGGCGAGCGCTTGGCTTGGACGCCCGGTTTCGGCCGCCAATAGTGAGTCTTGCGTCCCTGCCAAAAAGCAAGTGCGGCTTCCACACTCATACCGACCAGGAACGTAACCGAACCAATCGCCCCGCCCCAGTGAGGGAAAACGGTAACCAACACCGCGATAAGGGATACCATGACGATCAGACGGATGATCATCCCCAAAGTGATAAAACCCGTGCGCTGTTCCCGAATTATGAGCCCCTGGAAAAAACAACGAAAACCCGATATGGCGGGCAGCGGTAACAGAAGCCGGAAGGCCAATAAAGCCGTGGGCAGAAGCTCGGGCGCGACCCCCAACAACGATCTGTATGTCCAGGCCAAGGCCGGAGAGAGTGACAAAGCGGCGGCAACGCCCACCAGTACAGCCAAGACCATCAACACGGCGCGAAAGACCGTCTGGGCTTCTTCCTGGCTGCGGGCCAAGGTCACTGTTGAGGAGCGCAGCATCACCGCCGCGTTCTCAAACAAAGACAACGTGGACATACCCACCGCATAGCCGGCCAGCGCCACCTCAGGCTCAAGCGTTCTCGCCAATCCGATACTGATCACCCAATGACTGGAGGCCATGATCACTGACGTAAATCCTAGGGGTAGGTAAAAACGACCGAGAGTAGACAGAGTCGGAGCCTTACGGCTCTCACATGATGACTGCTGCACCCTGAGGATCACCGACTTTCTTAACCTTAAATAGCGAGATAACCACTGTGACGATACGCCTGGGATAAAGCCCGGCAGCTTGTTGGGTAACCCCGCCGCGGAAATTGGCGCCTAACGGCCGCGTCCAGGCCGAAGGATGTCTATGGCGGCGTTGATATCGCAATCCGGCGCCGGACCGCAGGCACAGGCAACAGTCCTGACGGATAGATCAATCCGTTCTTGGAACGGTTGCCCGCACAAAGAACATATTTGAGACGCATAGGCCGGATTGACTTCTACGACCGTTCTCCCGGCCTCCGCCGTTTTGACGAACAATCGTTTTGTGAAACAATCCCGGCCGGCGTCCATGATGCTCTTAAAGAACCTGCGATCCTTGACCATACAGACCATGGTGAGGCATCCGACGGCAATAAAGTCGTTTTCGCAGTTGATTCCGTGCACGATCTTGTCTCAACAACTGCCTGCCCTACCCTCTCCGAATAAGGCCGAGAGGCTTGCGGCAGGCTGTCTCTGTCATGTGTACTGGATCGGAAGGCCGGTTCCTGCTCAGGCAGCCGGTCAAAGCTAAAACATGCTGAGATCCAAGATAACGCTGAGATGTTCGAGCACCGCCAATCCTCCCACGCTGTTGCCCTTTTTCTCCAGCGCTGGGCCCACAACACCGATTCCCATTCGCCCCGGCACACAGGCCATGACGGCTCCGCTGACCCCGCTTTTGGCGGGAATGCCGACGCGAACGGCAAACTCGCCGGATCTGTCATACATGCCGCAGGTGACCAAAAAAGCGTTGACTATGCGCAGAACGTGATCGGGGATACTCAACCCGACCAGACGAGCAAACACAAGCCCCATATGGGCCAAACCGTCGCAGTTGACTTCCAGGGCACACAGCTTGGTGTACAGATCAACCGTCTCTTCGACGGAGACTCTCAGAATACCCAAGTCTCTCAGCAAATGAGCCATGGCCCGGTTGCGGTGAGCCGTCGCCTTTTCACTGCCATAGACCGCTTCATTGACGCCGAAAAACCCCGGAGCGCACATACGCCCGGCCAGATCAGTCAACTCCCGCCATGCCGCGGCATAGCCCATGTTCTCCAACAAAAGCCCGCATACGGCGATGGCTCCCGAGTTGATCATTGGATTGAGCGGCCCGGCCTCTTTGGCTCTTTCCAGTCTGGCCAACGAGTTAAAGGGTTCGCCCGTGGGCTCCATCCCCACACGATCAAAGACCGACTCCGGGCCAAAGCGCCACAGCGCCAACGTCAGGGAGATCACCTTGGCCACGCTTTGCAGAGTAAAGGGCGTTGCGGTATCTCCCGCAGCGACACGTGTGCCGCCGCGGGAGTAGATCACAACGCCCAAGCGCGAGGGATCCGCTTTGGCCAACTCAGGAATATAGGTAGCTACACGACCCTGACTCAAGACCGTCTGAGCTTGTTCCCACGCCTCCTCCAAAGCATGAATCATACTGAGACACATCCGCTACAACCTCCGCTTTACAGGTTGAGGTCTTGTCTTCCCGGATGTCTCAGAACCTCATCGCTACCTTCGGTCGGCCCGAAAGGCGGATCAACTCATTCTCGACTGTCTCTTTCCGCCCAATACTCATCCAGCAGGCGTTGGGCTTCTTTGAAGTAGTTCTCCAGGGCCACACGCGCCGGTTGCGCACCGCTCCAGGCATGTCGCAGAAGATCGTTTTCCATCGGTATCCACACCTGCGCTTCCACAGGTGTGATAGTGATGGGCTTGCTGCGCTGCATGGCTTCAATCATCATGGGCCAGTTGGGCGTCAAGTTGAAGTAGCGGCGATCCAAGGTGAACTTGCGCACCGGAGAGGGCCGCTTCTGTTCAAACATGAACCACCAACCGCCCACCTCGCTCGTCGTCAGCCACTTGATAAGCAGCCAGCTTTCATCGGGGTGGTCAACATTGGAGGCCATCCCGTAACCCCAACCGCTGACCTGTGCCAGCCAGGTCTCGGCACCGTCGTTGTGGGGGATGAGACCGACCCCGATGTCGATATTGGGATTCTGTTGCTCAATGATGAACAACTCCCACACTCCGCCGATCTGCATGGCCCGCTTCCCCTGAGCGAAAGCGCCGCCCGTGCGACTCACATACTCTGAGATAGCTGCCGGTCCGCCGTTTATCTCGTGAGTGAAGTTCATCACCCATTCCACCGCCTCGATACCCTCAGGCGAGAAGAAGGTGTAGCGTCTGGCATCGGGGCTGGCATACTCTCCGTTGTTGGAATGCAGCCAGGAGATAAACCAGCGGTCACCTCCGGCCCGAACGTCTACCCCGAGCATCTCCATCCTGCCGTCACCGCCGAAGCGCGTCAGGCGGCGACCCAGGGTGGCAAACTCTCTCCACGTCTCGGGCAACTTCTCCGTATCCACCCCGGCTTCCCCAAACAGGTTCTTGTTGTAATAGATGACACCGTTGGCTCCGGCACCCGTGGGCATGGGCAGGACGTACGTCTTATCCCTCCACATACAGGTCTGGAACTCACTGGGGAAGAACATGTCCGGACGCACATCCCGGTCCTGTCTCATGTAAGGATCCAAAGGCGAGATAAGCTGACTCTCCGCCAGAGCGGGCACTTCATGCCGGCCGATCATCATAACGTCCGGAGGCGCGCCGCTGGCTACGGCAGTGACAAACTTCTCATAGCGTTGACGACTGTCGAGAACTACGTGTTCCACTTGGATCCCCGGATGGGTGGCTTGGAATTCACTGATGATTCGATCCATCAGGGGAATTCTCGTCCCGCCCCAGATGGTCCACAACTGCAACGTGACACGCGACCGCGACTCCGCGGCCCAACCTAGGGATGTAACGACCAGACAAAGCAGCAGTATCAACACGAGTCGAACAAACCGTTTCTGACCTTCAATGATGCTGCACATTCTCGTTACCCCCGATCATCCTTGAATTCAGGCAAATCCCTACGAATAAACGCGGACTTCAAACAGACGGGCGTGATCTACTTCCCAGGCAGCCAAGGCCTCAAGCTCCAATCGATCGCCGCTTACCTGATCATCCAGGCGAATGCGAAGCTTGCGCTGATAGTTGCCCCGGATTTGACGTTCGGCCACCATCCGGTCGCCTTGGTACAGACGAAGATTGAAATCGCGCAGTGTCTCCGGCTGGGGACCGCGGATGCTTCTGTTAGCTATAAGCTCTGACATCGACAATCTCAGCTCGCGGTGCAAACCGGTATCTAGCGTGAGTTCCACCAGTGAGATGGTTTGCGGCTTGGACCAGGTCAACGACAGACTCTGGGGCCATCCCGCTTCGGAGATCCACATGTTTTCGCTGCCGGCCAGACGACGGGTTATGCCGTTGGTAACCTGCGCAGGTTCGCCGCCGGCTATCCAGCTGGAAGCGCAAATCACGGCTTGTCGGGCCAGATCCGACGGATCATCTGCTGCCATTTCGACGAGATAGCAATCGTCGCGCAGAAGCTGCTCTTGAATCTGACGCAGCCACGGCTCTTCCACACACACCCGGGCCGCGGGCAGATCATTCTTGCACGCTATGGCCGCTGCGGTGCCGGCGGCCTGTCCCAACAGAGCACAAGTGCCCATGACTCGCGTCGAGCCGAAGGCCACGTGACTGGTGCTGATGTTCCGACCGGCCATGAACATGTTCGTCACGTTGCGCGAATACAGACAGCGCAGCGGTATGGAATAGGGTTGATTGACCCCGATGGCGAAGTTGGGTCTTTCATCAGGTCGATCGATGCCCTCCGGCACGTGCACGTCGATCGGCCAGCCGCCGTAGGCTATCCGATCTGGGAACAACGGAGCCTCCTGCACATCGCGCTGAGTCAGGACGTGATCCCCGTAGAAGCGGCGCGACTCTCTTTTGCCGGGAAGAAAGCCGATCCAATCGAGAGCCCAGTTGTCCGCTCCGTGGTCGCCGCCGTTTTTGATGTGATCCCACACGCCCAGGGCGATCGCCATCAGCTCATCGCGAATGCGCTCATTATCCTTGATGGTGTCGAGTTGACCGCCCCACTCAATCCACCAGAAGCCGTAATCCAATCCTTGATGGTTGCGGTATTTGAGATCTTCTTCCGTGAACTTGCGCGCCCAGGAAGGCGGTGTAAACGGCATGGGACGATCATATCGGCGAGCTGTAAACATGATCGACGAACCGAGGACCTTACCGTCTCCTTTGTCCACAGGCGCCAACGATTCGCCGTAATCGTCTTTTCCTTCCCGACCGTAGCGGAAGTCCGCACCTGCCTCATAACCCAGTCTGCCGTCGCCCGTGCAATCGATGAAGAATTTACCTTCTATAATGAAGGCGTCTTCCGTCGAGGGGCGGCTGGCGTGAACATAGCGGATACGCCTTACCGAGCCCATCGGATCGATTCCCTGCGTACCCGAGACGACAAGATCCGACGCCGGCGGCAGCTTGTCATCCGTCACTGCGGCTCCGTCGCAGATGGTATTGAGAAGCAGAGTGATGTTCGGCTCCCGTATCACGGCGTCCCAAAGGACCACGTCCCAAATATGAGCCGAGCGTTGGGGGTTGGCGACAACTTCTTCCAGTTTCAGTTCCTCAATGATTCCCGTTTCACGATAATCGAGCCCGTCTCGCTTGCGATTGATCAAGGCCTCCGCCCCGGAGATGTGCATGCGAATCTCACTGGATGAGTTGCCTCCGAGAACCGGCCTGTCTTGGATGAGGATCACTTTGCAACCCATCCGTGCCGCGGCCAAAGCGGCGCAGATACCGCTGAGACCGCCTCCGGCCACTACTATGTCAGCTTCCAAGCGATGTTCCTGTTGTGCCACGCCTGCGATCACTCCTTGTCCTCTTGCATTCCAACGTTCACAGGAGGCTCTTGGCCCATTGAGTTCCCAAAACGGCAGCCCGTCTTGTCGATTAGGCCAAGACATGCAATTTTTGCTGCACGGTGAAATGTTTTCCTCCAAATCAATAGGTTTCCCTTCTCAAAAAGTGGATCCGGACTCCTTAGGACCTAACGGACAGGTATCGGTCGCAAAAATCATAGAACTCACAGAACCCTGACAGCAGGACAATTCTAACACGGCCTTGAAGTTGGTTTCATTGCGGTTGATCAACCGGTTGCGATCATGTACAGTTAGGGAGGATGATTGATTTGCGTATACTGCTCATGGGTAGTGCTGCCGCCGAAGGTTGGCCGGGTCTTTGGTGCAATTGCGACGTTTGTCAGCGTGCCCATGCGGTCGGTGGTAAGAGCATACGCAGTCGTTCCGGCGCGCTAATAGATGACACCCTGAAGGTAGATCTCTGTCCGGACACCTATATGCAGGCTCGCCGCGATGGTCTCGATCTCTCGCGTGTCACTGACATTTTAATCACACATGCTCACAACGATCACCTGGCGGTCAATGAGCTGGCCTACAACACGCCTCCATACGCCCATGACAATCCCCCGGTCCATGTCTGGGGAGGCGAGCGGGTTATCGAAAAGGTGAAGTCCGCGACATCCAGATGGCCTGACCAGGAGAATCGCTTGCATGTCCTCAAACCTTTCCAGCCCGTTTATTTGCGGGATGGCACGTACGTCATGCCGTTAGAGGCTTCACATGCCGCGGACTCAAGCCCACTCAATTTCATTATTCGCCGCGGCGACAAAACCCTGCTGTATGGTCTGGACTCCGGTTGGTATCCCGAAGCGAGTTGGCAAGCCCACGCGGGTCACTTCTTTAACGTGGTGATCATCGATTGCACTATGGGCAACCTGCTGCGCTCGTCGGGCCATGGTACTTTCTCGGAAGCCGTGCAAATCAAAGAACGTATGCTGGCAGAAGGCACTGCTGATTCCTCCACCATATTTGTGGCCAACCACTTCTCGCACAACATTAAGCTTCTCCATCACGAGATCGAGGAGTGGTTCGCAGGTACCGGGTTCATCGTCGGTTACGACGGCCTGGTCCTCGAAGTATAGAAACAGGTGAGAGCGCATGGCAATTGTTGTATTGCAAGATGTCCACAAGACTTACCCACTCGGCAAGACCGAAGTGCACGCCGTCAAAGGCGTAAGCTTCGAAATCGAGGAAGGGGATTTTCTTTCGATCGTCGGGCCTTCGGGATCGGGTAAGTCTACCATACTGAATCTCATTGGCTGTATTGACACCCCCACCTCAGGTACGGTCTTGATCAACGGTCAGGACACAAAAAAGCTGACCGATCGCCAACTGACGCGCCTGCGCCATGAGGTGCTGGGTTTCGTCTTTCAATCGTTCAATCTTATCCCCGTGCTCAATGTCTATGAGAATGTGGAGTTTCCGCTGCTGCTCGGCGATGCCGCAGCAGACAAGAGCGAAAGGCGCGAGTGGATAGAGTATCTCATCGAATCAGTGGGGCTGGCGGAATGGCGCAACCACCGTCCTAACGAGCTTTCAGGCGGTCAACGGCAACGCGTGGCTATAGCGCGGGCATTGGTCACCAAACCCCAAGTCGTACTCGCCGACGAGCCTACCGCCAACCTTGACTCCAAGACCGGCGAGGTCATTATTGAACTGATGAAGAAGATGAATAAGGAGCTACGGACTACTTTCGTCTTCTCAACACACGATCACGACATTATGGCCATCGCCGATCACATTATCCGTCTGCAAGACGGACGGGTGATAGAAAACATCCGCCGATCAGAGTCGGCGGTATCCACGGAGACGTCGTGATGAGTGTCATTTTGAAAATCGCTTTTCGCAACCTTCGTCAACACAAGACCAAAACCCTGATCATAGGGATCATCATCTCCATCGGCATCGCCGTTTTGGTGATCGGCAACTCTTTGCTCGATACCGCTACCTCGGGCATCAGGCAGACCTATATTGACAACTACACAGGCCATATTATCATCACGGGAAGACACCGCGGCGAGCTTTCCCTGTTCGGCAGCAATTCCATGGATGAGCCCATACCGGTTATTCCGGAGTTTGAGACTGTGCTCGAGTTCGTCTCGTCGCTCCCCGAGGTTGAGGCCTATAATCCCCGGGCGACGCACCTGGCGGTGATCAGCATCAATGATAAGGTGCGCGGTTTTGCTCAGCTTTTCGGCATCGAACCGACGCTTTATCGCCAGATGTTCCCGGACAACCTTGAAATCATTGCAGGCGAGTTTCTTGCCCCTGGGGAAGAAGGCATCATGCTCTCGGAGATCACCGCTGATCAGATCTCCAAGAAGCTCGACCGGCCCGTGGCACCCGGTGACTCTATCCTGCTCACGGGAATGAGTCTGGCTGGGGGAACGCGCGTTCGTGAAGTGGAAATCAAAGCGATCTTCCGTTTTCGCAATCCCGATCCGCAAATTGAGATGGTCTCTTTGCTTGACATCACCAATCTGCGAGCCTTGGCTGGTATGAATGTGCAGCGGGCGTCCGAAATCGTACTGGAGGAAACGGAAGAAGCGCTGTTGGGCGAAATCAGCGAGGAGATGCTCTTCGGCGGAACCGAGGATTCGCTTTTCGGCGACGTCCTTGTCGATCAAGTGACGGTTGTGCAACAGGCTCTTTCTGAAGAAGACCTGCTCGACATCTTTGGGGATGAACCGCAGACACCGCCTATCGACGCGGATGAGGATTTCTCGGGTGCGTGGCACTTTTTGTTGCTCAAGTTGAAGAATCCCCGTCATATCGGTACGGTGCAAAGAAAGCTCAATGAGTTCTTTCAAGAAGAGGGGATTGAAGTCTCACTCCAAGGGTGGACCGAAGGAGCCGGTGTGATGGCGAAAATGAGCACCGGGGTCAAGACGGTCTTCAACATCATCATCCTCATCGTGGCCGTCGTCGCCGTGATCATCATCATGAACACCCTGGNNTTCAACACTATTGTCCTGATCATTGCCGTTGTGGCAGTGATTATCATCATGAACACCCTGGTCATCTCGGTCACCGAGCGCATAGCCGAAATCGGAACGATGAGAGCCATCGGCGCTCAGAAATCTTTCGTACGAAAAATGATCACCATCGAGACGATCTTGATCTCCGGCATCTTCGGCACGATCGGAGTCCTCTTCGGTGCCGTGGTCTTGCTAATTTTAAACCTGGTGGGTATTCCCGCCACCAATATCTTTCTTCAGATTATTTTCGGAGGCGAAGTGCTCAGACCGACGCTTTCACTTAGCGCGGTCGTGATGTCCCTCGTCACCGTAACCGTGATCGGCGTCGTGGCCAGCCTCTATCCCGTTTCCGTCGCCCTGAAAATTCAACCCGTTAAAGCTATGCAGAGCTAGGGGCTCAGCTCCTTCAAGGTGGATTGCCACATGATGACAACCGTGCGTATCGCTTTTCGTAATACCCGACGCCAGAAGAAGCGCAGCTTCCTGTTGGGAGGCGCCATCGCCTTCGGCGTCATGATGATCACCCTGCTCAACGCCTTTACGGCCGGATTGATTGACAACGTCAAGCTCAATTTTTCATACATCATCGGGGGGCACATCTTTATCACGGGATCCGAGTTGACCGACACCGGCCGCGTCATCAACAGCATCGGCGACGATGACATCGCTCAGACCGCCTTAGACGAGATCCTCCCTTACGTACAGCAGGTCAACCGGCGCTCTTCGAGTATGGGGTTGCTCATCTTCGGAGCCAAAGACGCCGTACAACGCCTGGACGGTATCAACTGGGAAGCCGAACCGGATCTGATCAAGAATCTGAGCGTGACAGAAGGGTCCTTGGATGAAGTGACCGACCGGCAGGCCATGATTCTTCCTCAGGCCACGGCGAACAAACTCGGCGTGGCCGTCGGAGAGACCGTCTTGGTCAAGCTATCTACAGTTACCGGGCAGCAAAACCTCGGTGAGTTTCGAGTCATCGCCATCTCTCAGGATCAAAGCGGCTTCGGAATCGACAGCGCCTTTGTCAGCTTATCCTATCTGAACGAGCTGCTCGATCTTGAGGAGGATGCCTATCAGATGTTGCACGTCTTTCTCAAAGACATGGCTGATATGGACATGGCCGCGGATATAGTCTATGAATCCATCGCAGCCAGAGCCGAGGTGGAGCCTCGCTATTCGATGGGTCTCAATATGGACCGCGATGAAGATCTGGAAGAGGCTCAAATGGAGGCGCTTAACCAGCTGTTCGGCGGAGAACGACAGGTCGTTGAACCGTGGGAAGGCACGAAGTTCGCCGTCACCACTCTCAATGATGTCATGGCTCCGGTGATGTCACTGATCGGCGTGTTGAATACCATCGGCCTTGTGGTCTTTATCATCCTCCTGTTGATCACCATGGTGGGTATCATGAACACATTCCGTATGGTGCTTATCGAACGCACCCAGGAGATCGGGACTATGCGAGCCATCGGCATGCAACAAAGCGCCGTGCGCAATATATTCATGCTCGAAGCATTATTTATCGGTCTGGGCGGAGCTTGCGCCGGGTTCATCATGGCCAATATCGTCATGTTGGCATTGTCGTTGATTCACTTCAACACCGACTCGGCTCTGAAGTTCTTCCTCTACCAGAATCGCCTGACGTTTCGCCTGGTTCCCGGCTCTGTGGCCCTCAATCTGACGTTGCTTTTGGTCATGACCGTGCTGGCCGCCTATGCACCGGCCCGGGCCGCGGCCCGACTCAGGCCCGCTGATGCCTTACGAGCCACCTACTAGTCGCAGCCGAAAAAGAAGAGGTGAGGGGTTTGCGCATGAGAAGAGTCCTGCTAACCGGCGTCATCGTTGCTTTTTTGTTCAGCCTGACGGCTCAGGCTGCCATCACGCAGGCCGAGATAGAGCGTGTTCTGCGCAACGTTGATAACGCCAGTAGCTTTATGACCACTGATTTTTCCGCCGAGATGACCCTGATTTCCCAAGATCCCGAAAAAGGGGTCGAAAAGCACGTGGTGCGCATTTTCCGTCGCGATCGCGAAGATAAGTTCCTCCTGCTTTTCCAGGAACCCAGAGCACTCAGGGGACAAGGCTATCTGTTGGTTGATGACAGTCTGTGGTTTTACGATCCGGAAAGCCGGAAGTTCTCACACACCTCACTGAAGCAGAATTTCGCTTCCACTGATGCCAAGAACTCCGATTTCAGGCACAGCACGTTGTCCGACGACTACAGACCCGTGTCATGGTCCGAAGGGACCCTCGGAGCCTACAGCGTCTATATCATTGAGCTCGAAGCGATCCATGACGAAGTAACCTATCCTTACATGAAGCTGTGGATCAGCAAAAGCCCGAACCTGGTGCTTAAAGCCGAGGAGTACAGCCTCAGCAAGCGCCTTTTGCGCACCTCTCTGTTTCCCAGTTACGTCAAGGTAGGCGACAGCTACGTGCCCAACACAATGATCCTCACGGATGAACTGGTAAAAGGGCGCAGAACGCAAATCACCATGAAGGGCATTTCTATTGACAAGTTGCCTGATTCAGTGTTTACCAAATCATACGTGGAGCGAGTCAACCGATAGGCTTGTAAACCGGCATCTCAAAATGGAGGATTGACTATGATTCACGGGAATAAGTTGCGCCTCCGACTCAGCTGGGTTTGTATCACTGCCGTGGTGTGGCTTGGTCTGGCCCAAGTCGCGACGGCGTTCGATTTTGATTTCGACGAAGAGGAACTCTTCGGTTCATTCAGTTTCGTAGACGAGCTCGATGAATCGGCCCCCGCCGAGGATTTTCTCATCCAAGAAGGAGCGGACTTCGGAGGCAGCTTCAACTTCTCCATGAACTCTTCTTGGATGTGGAGCGACCCCGAACGGTTCGGACAGGCTCCGGACGAAGAGGTTTTGACCAACACCCTCGAAGCAACCTTTTTTGCCGACATAAGGCCCAAGGACGACTACCGAATATTTGGTAAAGCGACCGTCTCTTATCCGTTTACGGAATCTGAAGCTCAGGGCGAACAGCCGGCCCGCGGTTTCGATGACATTGTCCAGATTCGCGAGCTGTTTGCCGATTTCGATCATGATGACAAGTGGTTTTTCCGGGTAGGTAAGCAGACCATAGGATGGGGTGTCGGCTACTTCTTCAGCCCGGCGGATATCATTAATCTGACACCCATAGATCCCGAGGATCCCGAAGCCGAACGCGAAGGACCTCTTTCGATCAAGATCAACCGCCCTGTGGACAGACACAACCTTTATCTTTATCTTCTGGCCGATCAGGCAACGCGCCTCGATGAGTTGGCCGTAGCTCCAAAGGCGGAGATCGTCTTGGGAGGCACGGAAGTGGGCATGGGAGCTTATGTCAGAAAGGACCGGGCTCCGATGGCCATGTTTACCCTGAGCAGCGGCCTGGGCAAGACTGCCGTCTTTGCCGAGACTGTGGTGAAGCACGGTTCAGACAAGCGATTTGTCCGCCATGTTGCCGTAACCCCTGACAACCCCTTGGGCCTTGAGCTTCTCAAACGCGACGATGAGTATTTCTTCTCCGCCACGGGCGGGTTGCGTTACTCCTATGCCGATGATGAAGGCCGCTACAACCTGACGTTCGCGGCTCAGTACTTCTATAACGGCGAAGGATACGACGACCCCGGGTCGTTCGTCGAGGCAAGCATCCCCCTGTACGCACTCGGTCAGCTTTCCGCCAGCGATCTGGAGTGGCCAAGCAAACACTACGGTGCGGCCTCCTTGCTGTGGACGGATGTTTTGAGGAGTGGAATCTCGGCCAATCTGTTCTGTCTGTCCAGCCTGACCGATGCCAGCGGCTATGCCCGGGCCTCCCTTTCCTGGGAACCTTGGGACCGCATCTCAACGTCCGTCGGGGTCTCATATGTCTTCGGCCAAGAAGGCGGAGTGTACACGATCTTTGGCAATCCCTTGACACTCGATGTGAGGGTCTCTCTCGGCAGCGGACGCTTCTGAGAGCATGGCATAAGACTTCAAAGGGGCCTCCTGATATCCAAGAGGCCCCTTCGGCTTTTCAATCAACCGTTGTGAAGTCAATCCTGAAGTTCGGCGAGCAGACTGTCGATCACGGGCGCCACCTGATTCATGGCCTGAACGGCCCCGATATTCCCGGCAAAGACGTCTGCCATTGCCGAATGGATGGCGTTTTGCACACTCGTCCAGTTGGCCGTGTACGGCATGATCCTGGGCAGTCCGCTGTTTAGCATGTGCAAGAAGATTCCTTCGTTCTGCGGCGTTCTGGGATCATCAAAGGTCCTTCTGGCCACGGACTTACGAGCGGGGATGCCCAATCCGGTGGCCGACATGAACGCCTGAGCGTTTTCATCAAAAACGAGCCATTTCAACAGTTGCACTGACTCTGCGATATTCTTGCTCCCACTGGTCACCGCAGCCATGAAAGGATCATTGACGATAGTGAAGCTCTTGCGCGTCGGGAAAGTGGCTATATCCCAATCGAATTCACATCTGGTCCGTGAGCTGCCGATGCCCCAGGAGCCCACCGGGTACATGGCGGCCGATCCCTCATACCAATGAGTCCAGGCGGCTTTGTCAGAGTAACTGCGGGGAGACACATTATGCACCAAAGCCATGTCCGCCAAAAACTGCAATGCCTCCGTGGCATCCGGACTGTTCATAACAAAGCGGGTTCGGTCTTTGTTAAACAGATCTCCTCCGTTGGTCCAAACGAAGTTCATGTAATCGCGCAGATAGGTATAAAAGGTGAAGCCCCAGATATAGGGGGTCTCCTCACCGGCACGGGTACGCGTCGTTCTGCGAGCATATGTTAGGAAGTCATCCCAGGAATACTCCAAGGGAATCGGCCCCAAGCCGCTTTCGCTGAACTGAGTGACGTTATACAAAACGGCCATGGTTCCGTTGACTATGGGCAGGCCGTAGAGACGGTCCTGGTAGATGGCTAACTCGACCGAGCCCTCATACAGCTGCGAAAGCATATTGCGGTCGACTTGATCTGTTATATCTGCGAGAAGATTATTGTGAGCCAGCTCAACATACTGCGAGCCCAGCATCCACAATGCCAGATCAGGGGGCACACCGCCCGCACTGAGAACGATGATTCTTTGAGCCTCCTGACCGCCCGGAACTTGCAAATACTCGATCTCCGTCCCGGGATCCAGCTGGCTGTAGACATCAAACAACGGTTGCCATCGCTCGACGAGATCCCTGCTCATGACCGTGATCTGTCCCGCTTCCGCAACGGATAGGAAAAGCAGTAGCAGCATGCACAACAAAAGAGGCACACTCGGCTGCTTGGACATGGGTTTTCCTCCTCAGGCTGGTTTTCAACCCGTGAACAGACTGAGATACTCCCCGTACCCTTCCTTTTCCAGGTCTTCTTTCGGAATGAAACGAAGCGCTGCCGAATTGATGCAGTAGCGTAATCCGCCCGGTTCGGGCCCGTCATTGAACACATGGCCCAGATGACTGTCCGCTTTTTTGCTGCGCACTTCCGTGCGCAGCATCCCGTGACTAAGATCAATTCTTTCGACCACGTTATCCGGTTCAACCGGACGAGTGAAACTTGGCCATCCGCAACCCGAATCATACTGATCGAGGGTCGTGAACAAAGGCTCTCCCGATACGATATCTACATACAACCCCTCCCGAGTATTGTTGTAATACTCGCTTTGAAACGGCGGTTCTGTGGCATTCTCCTGCGTTACCCGGTACTGGATATCCGTGAGGCGTTTGCGAAGCTCCCGTCTGTCGTAGGGATGTCGGTCGCTGTCCATTCGATTCCCCCGCAAGAACACTAAACTGCCCTCTTATCGTTTGCGCAGTTCCTGAGCATATGCATTGAGATAGGCCTCGAAGCTTTCCAAAGTCGATTCCACCGGACGCTGTCCCGCCAAAATAGGATTCAGCCAGGTGGATGTCTGACGGTTAATCTCCAAAGGCAAATCAAAGATCGCTTCTTCGATGGAACGCCTCGAGTGGGCGACCGCTCCGCCGATGACCGATGCGAGAGCGTCCATCGGCATATCAAAGACATCGACCAAACCGGCGATATACTGTTGCGATGCCGTCCTTCGAGCAGGCATCAACCGCGTTTTTGCTACCCACAATTCCTGGCTCTGCGGACTGGTCGCAAACTTGATAAACTCCCAAGCCGCCTCAGGAGCTTTGGTGGACGAGGACATATACAGGGGGTTCGTCCACCGCGTGTTGGCTCTGTTTTCAACCAACGGCGGCGGCCCTATGCCCAAAGAAAAACTCATTCCTCCGCCTTTTCTGGTATCCTGGATGGCTCCCATACGCCAACCGCCGATCCAATCCATGGCGATCCGGCCTTCTGAAAAACCTTGCCAGGCCGCTATTCCTTTAGACGGTCCGGCTGCCGCATAATTGGCATAGAGCTCGACCAACGCGTGGTAGGCTTTGACGGTCTCCGGACGTGTAAAGGTCACTCTTTCGACCCAACCCGTCTCATAGGCTTCCGATTCGAACCAATCGCCGCCGAACATCCACGAAACGTCAGGCAGAATGGCCTCCGTCGCCTGCGTGATGGCCAGTTGCTGAGCTCTTCCCGCGGCATCGATTACCGTCAGTCGCTTGCCGTACTCGAGCAGACGATCCCAGGTCCAAGACGTCTCATCCCAACTGGCGGGCAGGAGCGGCAGGCCGTGCCTTTGCAATAAGTCTCGGTTGTAAAACACCAGTTGCGTGATGATGGTGAGCGGCACACCGTAGCGCCGGCCCTGAAATACCGGAGCCTCCCACACACCGGGGAAGAATCCGTTGATCTGCAATTCCGCCTTGTCTCGCTCAGCCAACTCAGTGATATCAGCCGCAAAACCGCGCACGATAAAGCCCAGCTTATCACCGTAACCGGTAAACACATCCGGCGGCTGACCCGCTGCGGTCATTACCGCCACCTTCTCTTGATAGGCCACTCCTGCGCCGCTGGTGACAAGAGTGACTCCCACATCGGGATACGCTTGTTGAAATCTCTCTATAACCTCTTCCGCCCACTCCATCTCCGAAGTGTGGGTGCGATGGAGAAATATGATCTCCGTATTCCTCGCCGCGAATGCCGTCACACTCAACAACGCTACAAACGTCAAGGATGCGACCAATAACCTTGAGTACCTCATAAAACACTTGTCCCTTCTCCATGTATTCTTCGTTCCCAAGCCAACAGAGCCGCCTTTAGTTGCCTTCCGCCGCGAAAACCGCCCAAAGCACCGTCTTTACGCGTCACACGATGGCACGGTACCACAATAAGGACCGGATTTGCCCCACAAGCCCGGCCCACGGCCCGGGACGCTTGCGGACAGCCGATTTGATCGGCGATCTCTCCGTAGGTACGGGTGGCTCCGGGCGGAATGCTTTGAAGGGCCATCCAGACCCGTTGTTGAAACCTAGTCCCCTTGACATCCAGGGGTATCGAGGGCGGACTTCCGCCTCCACGCAAGTAATGAAGCAACGAGCGCGCCCATCCGTCGACCCGACCCGGATCATGAACAACCGCCGCTTGCGGATAGCGCCTCTTCAACTCGGCGACCAGCGCCTGCGGATCGTCGCCTATTTCCAAGAAGCACACCCCGCGGGGAGTGGCCGCTATTATGAACTGTCCGAACGGCGATTCGTACAGACCGTATCCGATGTCAACGGACGCGCTCACGATTCGACCTCCGGCGGGTTCATTCATCATCGGCAAAAGCCGCGTTAGCGATCTCTTCCGAAACCAGAGAGAACACTGACTCGGTCAGCGAAGGATCCTGATGCACTGACCATCCCGAAAGCGTATCAAACGTCTCATGAAGAACCGTCTCGCCGTCCACCGTCACGATCAGATCATCGAGATAGACCACACCCGTAGCTCCCTGTTCCGAATACGAATTGTCGAGATGCGGATTCGGATAGGTAGGCGTGTTGTTGCCGAATCCCTTGCCCAACAAGATCTCCGCCGGTAGGGTGGCCGGAATCGGAGGTCTCAGTATCTCCTGCAAGATTACCCAATCACCCCCCCTATCCCGAGCGGACAGACTGAGAATTGTCTCCGTAAGACCGATCCTGAGATCGACCCAATCACCTGCCTCGATATCTACCGTAGTCCTTCCTATCGTCCGAAAACCCTGGGTGTTTATTCGAAATTGAGCGCTGCTTTCTTGACCCAAGCCCACAAAATGCATGGCATCCCAGTACAAAAAAACAGAGGGTGTCCAAGAACTCCCGCTGTGCGGACCGACTCTTGTACTCACTTGCACCCAGATTTCGCGTCCCGTCTCTGCCGGGAAGGGGCGATACAAATGGGCATAGACGTGCATCGGCGCTTTAACCTGTAACGCTTTTCCACCTGCCGTCGCGGCCGCCGTCAGTATCGCGACCATGAACAACGCTACGATTCCTATGCGCCGCCAACTCCGCATCTTTGTTATCCCTCCTGTTAACCGTCTTCAGTATCGTCCGTGTCACCAACCGTAGCGTTCCGGTCCCCATGAGCGTGTTACCGTCTGTTGCTGCAGCAAGACCATAGTCCTGCTGGGAACATCCTCAGAGACCAAGACTCCCGGACCCACCACACTGTAGGAGCCGATTTTCGTCCCCGGCATGAGCATCGCATTGACTCCGGTCCGACAAAAATCCCCAATGTAGGCGGCATTGGCTCCGACGTGGGGTATCTCTTTGTAGCCTTTGATGTTTTGCACCCGAGCGCCGTCGTCAAAGCGCAACGTTCCGCAGACCGTCGCCGCACCGATATCCGTGCACCGTCCCACGACCCCATATATTTCCATGTAATGATACAGATAGACTCTTTCCATCAGCACTCCGCCGAACTCGGCGCAATGGGCCACCACACAAGAATCCCCGATGGAAGAGTGAGATTCTATGAGGCAGTAATCCCGGATCCGGCAGTTGGAACCGATATAGCAAGACTCGCCGATGATCGCACCGTTGTCGATAATGGTGTTGTCTGCTACCCACAGATCACCTTTGACGACCACTCTCGGTCCTATGACTACGTTTTCCCCAAGAACCAGACGGCCTCTTATATCTGCCTCGGGAGAAATGCGGGCCGATGCCGGTATGATACTGTCGCGCAAGTTTTTTGAGGCCTGCGCCAAAAAGACCTGATTGGCTTCCAGGATGTGCCACGGTTTGTCCAAGTCGACGAAATAACCCTCTGTGACGACTGCCTCCACCGACTCACCCGCGCTGACCATGTCTTGCAGACTCTGAGCGGCTTCGGCCTCCAGAGGGGGCATTTGACCGACCTGCACCGAGGTGACCAGCCCCGGGTTGTTTGTAATCCACTTCCAGGCCTCCCGACGCAGTGTAAAGATTCCCGTCCAACGATAGCGACTCGCTCCGCGCGGATGGCCGACAATTCGGCGCAACTTGTTTCCTTCGATTTCGGCGGTGATCAACCCACCAGCAGGCTCACCGTCCGTCGGAGCAACCAATGTGGTGGCCAAGGCCTTATTGCGATTGTGAGTCTCGATCAATCGCGCCAAGTCTTCCTGAGAGACGAGCACATCGCCGTAGATCACAAGACAGTCGGCGAGTCCGTGCACCGCATGGACCTGGCTCAGGGCCTCTGCCGTACCGCCCGGCGAAGACTGCTCATGAAAGGCGACCTGCGAATGACGGCCCACTGCATGGCGGACCTGAGCAGCCAGATGTCCCACCACCACGATGATGTTTTGTACGCCCAGATTGATCAGATGCTGCACGGTATGGCCTATAAGCGGTGCGCCAACCACGGGCAGACACGCTTTCGGTTGCGTTTCGCCGTAGGGCCACATCTTGCTCCCGCGCCCCGCCGCCAGAATCACAGCCGTTTGCATGCCGCTCCTCCCCTTGAAATCTTTACGCGAATAATACTCAGACGTGAACTTGTACGCGCTTGTGCATTCTCGCCTTCACTGCACACGCACTTACCATGCTAATACGTGAGTGTGATACGGATTCCTTCCCTATCCGTCTCGACGTCAACGAGGCAAGGCCAGGGCTTGAGAATTTTTCCATCCTTACTTAAGAAACGAAAATTGAGAGCCTCGGCCGGTTACGCAGGAAAAGAATCCTTACTCTGGAATCTAATTTTAGTAACCCATACGAAGGGAGGCCCAAGACTTATGCGAAGGAATGTCCGTCGTCGGAACTCGATGTACGTATGCAGTGCGTTGTTGGTGTTGCTGCTTTTGACGTCCTCCTTAGTCAGTTTCGCTGAGGAGATCACTTTCTTGTGCGTGGGATATCCCAGCGCTCTGTTGACCTATGTGCAAGAGGAAGTCGTTCCGATTTTCAAGGCCCGCCACAACGCCGATGTCACGGTGATCGTCGCCGACTGGGATACCCGCGTCGACAGACTCGTGGTACTGACAGCGGGAGGCACACCTCCTGACATCATATGCACTGGGTTTTACTCACCCTATGAAGAGGGATCAATCGGCCTTTTGGAACCCTTGGATCGCTACCTTGCCCGATGGCCGTATACATCACGCTATCCGCGGCCACTCTGGGAGGCCATGAGCTGGCAAGGACAAGTCATGGTCATGCCTCAAAACGTGGCCCCGCGCGCCGTCGGCTATAACAAGGAATTGTTCGGCCAAGCCGGTCTGGATCCGAACAGGCCCCCCGTGTCCTGGGATGAGCTGATCCAGTACACACGCCGCCTGACCAGGATCGAAGGTGACCGGGTTGCCGTACGCGGCTTTAACGTTGTCACCACCGTTGCCGGTTCCGCTCAACAGCTGTTCTGGTTCATGCGTCAGGCCGGTCTGACGGAGATCGATCTGTCGACATTCAAAGCGAGATTGACCGATCCCAAAGCACTCTCCGCCCTGCTGACGCTGCAAGAGATCTATGAGGCGGCTCAGATGGATATGCCCATCCTCTCCGGAGGCTTCAACCAGGGCCGTATCGCCATGCAATACAGCAACCCGCAGCAAATGCCGGCCATGATGCAGGCCGATCCCGATTTGGCATTGACGCACTTCGGCCTATTTGCACCGCGTCAAACACCCTCCGCCACCCCAGTCGTCCATTTGTTTACTGACGGATTGGCCATTCCCAGAGCGAGCCGCAACAAGGACCTAG
>LSQX01038452.1_pt2 | contig 61242 bp, 36 predicted proteins | sample 654561 | NCBI WGS metagenome assembly LSQX01 (sample SAMN04489861, study PRJNA283612) | anaerobic digester metagenome | isolation source: 4 biogas reactors fed with cattle manure at either 37C or 55C with and... | place: Denmark: Kongens Lyngby | collected 2014
CAAGGACGATTCTTAACGCCGTTCTCTCTGATTTTTTGGCTCTCCGGACGAGGTCACTCGTTAGCAAGCCTTTTGAGACTATCAGATTGAGCTTGCGAAAAAAGTAATTGATAGAATTATGAATGACGCTTACAACACTCCTTGCGCGAGCATGGCTTTGGCCACTTTTAAGAATCCGGCAATGTTTGCACCTTTCATGTAATTTGGATAGCCATCAGATTCTCTACCATACTTCATGCATTGCGTGTGGATATCTGACATAATCTGATGAAGTTTGGCATCCACTTCTGCTTCAGTCCAGGAAATGTGCATTGCATTTTGAGTCATTTCAAGTCCCGAAGTTGCTACTCCGCCGGCATTTACGGCTTTTCCCGGGCCATAGATAACTTTGTTTTGAATAAAAAGATCGATAGCTTCAGGTGTGCATCCCATATTCGAAACTTCGGCTACGAATTTTGTTCCGTTTTCAATCAGCATTTTTGCATCCTCTCCGTTCAGTTCGTTTTGTGTGGCGCACGGCATTGCTATGTCAACTTTCACTTCCCAGGGTTTTCTTCCGGGGACAAATTTAGCTCCAAACCGCTCAGCATATGGCTCCACCAAATCATTACAGGTAGCTCGAAGCTCAAGCATATAGTCAATTTTTTCGCCTTTTATTCCGTCCTCATCATACACATAGCCATCCGGTCCGGAAATAGTTACAACTTTCGCGCCCATCTCTGTGGCTTTCAGAGCTGCACCCCAGGCTACATTTCCAAAGCCCGACAGACCAATGGTTTTCCCGAAAACTTCAGTACCTGCGGTTTCGAGCATCTGTTTTACAAAATACATCGCGCCAAATCCTGTGGCTTCCGGCCTGATTAGCGAGCCGCCAAATTCCAATCCTTTCCCGGTGAAAACTCCGGTATTCACTCTCGCTAATTTCCTGTACATGCCGTACATATAGCCAACTTCACGAGCTCCAACCCCAATATCTCCTGCCGGTACATCTGTATTTTCACCGATATGCCGCCATAGTTCGGTAATAAATGCCTGACAAAAACGCATCACTTCACCATCCGATTTTCCACGGGGATCAAAATCAGAACCACCTTTGCCACCTCCCATAGGAAGTGTAGTAAGCGCGTTTTTGAATGTTTGTTCGAATCCTAAAAACTTCAAAATGGATAAATTTACCGAAGGGTGAAAACGAATCCCTCCTTTATAAGGGCCTATCGCATTATTATACTGAACCCGATAGCCCAGATTGACATGCACTTCACCGCGATCGTCAACCCACGGTACCTTAAATATAAAAATCCGATCCGGCTCAACCATCCGTTCGGCGATTTTCGCTTTTTCAAACTCCGGATGCTGGTTATAAACCTCGTTGATAGTCATTAAAACCTCGCGTACAGCTTGTAGATACTCTTGCTCGCCGGGGTGCTTTGCCTCGAGCTGATGCATTAATTTTTGCTGTTTCATACGATTAAATTTTATGATATTAGATTAAGATTAAAAAACTCCAAGAAATCAAAGATTGATAGAAAGTATTTCACTAAGAAATATTTTTTCAAAAATAGCAAAATGAAAGAAATAACACAAGAAAAGGCTGAAAAACTATTGATAATTTATCAAAATGACAAATGCGGAGGGAAATTGTCGGATAATAGCATTTGAATGCAAGTTTAAATGTTTTATTTGTGATATTCAATTTTTTTCGTGTAATTTTGAGAAATGTTTTTGGAAGATAAAAAATGAGCGTAATGCTTAATTTAACAAGATCTGCCGATTAAGAATCATAAATTTTTAGAAAAGTATCGACCATTTTGATTGGTAAAAAAAGGATTACTCTACTTTGACTCCGGAATTTTCAGCTCTTCGGATTATTATCTTCTTTTTAATTTCTAATTTCTATTTTTCAAAATGAACAGTTCAAGCATAAAAAAACTCTATTTCAAGGATACATCATTTGCAAATTTGATGCGGCATCGGATTTATAATATTTTGCTTTATGCAAGTAAATACGATGCTTTCGCGCTGGAAGAAGATGGTCGGATAGATGAGCAGATTTTCAATGAATATACATCGTTAAATCTACGTTATCCGCCAAGAATTACGTTGGTAGGGAATGAGGAAGAGGCCAATAATGCGCTGAAGGAGGGGATCTACGAGTTAATTATTTCTATGCCGAGCGGAGATAGCATCAATCCGTTTGAATGGGCTAAAAAAGTGAAGAAAACCTATGACGATATCCCGATTGTAGTGCTGACACCATTTTCGAAAATGGTATCGGAACGAATCGCGAACGAAGATTTAAGCGCGATTGATTACGTATTCAGTTGGTTGGGAAATTCAGACTTACTGCTGGCGATCGTGAAGCTGATAGAGGACCGGATGAACGTGAAAGAAGATGTTGATTCCGTGGGAGTTCAGATTATTTTGTTTGTCGAAGATTCGGTGCGTTATTATTCTTCTTTGTTACCACATTTGTATAAATATGTGTTTATTCAGTCCCGTTCTTTTATGACCGAAGCACTGAATGATCACGAGCAAATGCTCCGCATGCGTGGCCGCCCTAAAATAATGTTGGCGAGGACGTATGAAGAAGCAATCGGTATTTACAACACATTTAAAAAAAACATGTTAGGTGTAATTACAGATGTAAGCTATCCGAAGAATGGAGTAAAATATCCGCAAGCAGGTGTTGAGCTTTGTCGAGAAATCCGGAATCAAGACAGCCATATCCCGCTTATTGTCCAATCTACGGACGTAGCGAATCACAAATATGCCGATTCTGTGAAAGCAGCGTTCGTGCATAAGCTGTCTAAAACGCCGATGCTTGAACTTAGGGATATCATCACAAATAATTTTGGATTTGGCGATTTTGTATTTATCAATCCTGAAACACAAGAAGAGGAAGTGAGGATTGAAAATCTACGCGGGCTGCAAGATATTATTTTCAGTGTGAGCAACGAGTCGCTCTATTATCATACGGCAAGGAACAATATTTCGCGTTGGCTATATTCGAGAGCCATGTTTCCGCTTGCCGAGTTTTTGGAAAATATTCAAGTCGGTGAGAAGGAAAAAACAGACATGCAGAAAGTGCGGAATATTATTTTCGATTCGATTGTATCGTATCGAAGAATAAAAAACCGTGGGGTAGTAGCTGAATTTAAACGTGACAGATTTGATCAATATTCGAATTTTGCCCGAATCGGAGAAGGTTCGCTCGGAGGTAAAGGAAGAGGATTGGCGTTTATTGACTCAATGATAAAAAGCAATGATATTCTGAATGAATTTCCGCACACGGAGATAATAATACCGCGAACTGTAGTGCTTTGTACCGAGATTTTTTCTGAGTTTATGGAAAAAAATGACTTGTATCCCATAGCGCTCTCGGATGTGGAAGATGAGGTTATCTTACAACAATTTCTTAAAGCCAGATTGCCTCAAAAATTAGTAGCCGACTTGTACGCTTTTCTCGGAGCCATTAGCACGCCCATTGCCGTGAGGTCTTCAAGTTTGCTGGAAGATTCACATTATCAGCCATTTGCCGGAGTTTATTCCACCTACATGGTTCCGTATGACGAAAAAAGTAAAACGAACATGCTAATGATGATTACGGAAGCTATTAAAGCGGTTTATGCATCGGTATTTTATCGGAACAGCAAGTCCTACATGAAAGCTACAAAAAACGTAATCGATGAAGAAAAAATGGCAATAGTGCTTCAGGAAACGTGCGGAGACTATCATGAATCAGGCTTCTATCCATCGTTTTCGGGTGTTGCGCGCTCGTTGAATTTTTATCCGCTCGGAGCTGAAAAAGCAGAAGAGGGAATTGCCAATGTGGCGATGGGATTAGGAAAATACATTGTCGATGGCGGCACTACACTCCGTTTTTCGCCCTATCATCCCACCACAGTGTTGCAAACAAGCACACTCGATCTTGCTCTTCGGGAAACACAAACTTATTTTTATGCGTTGGATGGAAATGAGACTAATTTTGTGCCACAGGTGGATGACAGTTTTAACTTGAAGCGCGTTCGGGTTCAAGATGCCGAACATGATGGAACTTTGAGGTATGTAGCTTCAACTTTCAATCATCACGATCAACGAATTTACGATAATGTTTTCGAGCAAGGAAGGAAAGTGATTACATTTGCTAATATTCTACAGCACAATGTCTTCCCGCTTGCCGAAATTCTACAACACGTGCTCCATATTGCGCACTTGGAAATGGGACGTCCTATTGAAATTGAATTTGCCGTGGATTTGGATTATACGGAAATCCCGAGTCATAAGTTCTACCTTTTACAAATCAGACCCATTGTTGACAATAAAGCGATGATAAATGAAGATATCGGAAACATTCCTAATGAAAATACAATCATTAATTGCGATAATGCCTTAGGACACGGCATTACAGGCGATATTTACGACATAGTTTACGTTAAGCCGGATGCGTTTAATGCAGCAAAAAATCAGCTGATAATGTATGATATCGAAAAGGTAAATAAAAAAATGCTGGAAGAAGACCGTCATTATGTTTTGGTAGGTCCCGGGCGCTGGGGTTCGAGTGATCATTGGCTCGGAATTCCTGTAAAATGGGCGCACATCTCCAATTCACGCGTTATTGTAGAAAGCGGTTTGTCAAATTATCGAATTGACCCGAGTCAAGGGACGCATTTTTTTCAGAACCTAACCTCGTTTGGTGTCTCATATTTCACCATTAATCCATATCAAAATGAAGGGTCGTATGATTTGGATTTTTTGAATGCACAACCGGCAATATACGAGTCAGAATACATCAGACACGTTCGATTTGAAAAACCGATAGTGGTAAAAGTGGATGGAAGAAAGAAAAAAGGTGTGGTGATGAAACCGGCTGAAAGTTAAAATGGATCAAGTAGTATAATCTGCTGTTTTGAAACAGGTTAGTTGTTTTTTTGATTTCAAATTCATAAATTTGTACTTCAATGTATCAAGTTAGCAAAAATACGATATTCATATTTCTGCTGTTATTTATTTTGGGAAAATGGAGTGGAGTTTCGGCACAAGGTGAATCCGAAATTCGCTCTATCACGCTGCTTGATAATTTGAAGTTTGAAAATGAAATTGTTAATCCCAAGCCAATTTCCATGGGAATGTTTGAAGAGAAAAGTCCATTATTAAAAGATTATCAGTTGGAAATTCCGGTTTTACCAACATTTTCATACAATGTGTATAAAATCCCGGCATTACCGGATTTTGCTCCGGGCGCAAACTTTAATCTTAATCAACCCAATTATGATTATCTGAAATTCTATCCGATCAACTACAATTCGGCTTTAATACTAAACAACAATCAACTTACGCTGCCCGGATTAGGAGCTTCTAATTCGCTTTCTGCAACGTATCTTTTGCAACCTCACGAAAGATTAAGCATAAGTTTGTCGGGTACCGGAATGCGCTATGTGGACTTCGGTGGATTGAAGAATAATTTTTCGGCAAGTGGATCCGCTCGATTTGCTTTATCGGACCGAATCGGGATAAATACTTTTGGAACTTATTCACTTTATCAGCTTCAAAATGCCGATTATAACACGATGATGCTTTCTCCGTTCGACCATCAGACGAGCTATGGCGGTTCTATCGATTTTCGAATTACCGAACACTGGGGAGTGGAAGTCGGTACAATAACACAATTCAATCCGTTTACAAGGAAATGGGAAACGATTCCGTTCGCTGCTCCAAAGTACTACAAGTAGCTCTGAGGGCACAACAATCTCGAGTTTTCGATTCCGTGTTATAACTTTACACCATAATTTTCTTCATTCTATCACTTCCTATTTTCCCTGATACTTAATCACTTTTTCAGTTCCATCGCCTATAATCAACATCCGATATTTGTTATTTCCCAGAGATTCAATATTTCCATTCGCGGACTGAGGTTTCTTTTTGCTTTCAAATGTAATCCACCCGCTGCCATTGTGGGCTTTAATTTTTATCTCTTTTTTGTTCATATACAATGATATATCTCCGGCGGGTGTTGGTACAGAACCGTCCATCCATTCCAGACCACCTAAAGTCGGAGAAACCGAAAATTCTTCGTAGCCGGGTTTTACAGGCTTTATTCCCAGATAATACTTGCCGAGCAAATATATCGGACTCGCTCCCCATGCATGGCACAAACTTTTCCCAAAGGGCCTTCCGTACATTTTCAGATGATCTGTTCCTTTATCATCAGGATTGTATTTTTCCCAAAATGATGTCGCGCCTAACTTCAACATTCCTCCCCAGTATTCTTTGATTTCTTTTGTAACGGATGCAAATTCACCTAAGGCGCAAAGTGCTTCTAACTCATAAAATCGCATATATGGAGTAGTAATTTTCAAGATATTGTCATTTAATAAAACAGAGTTTTTAATCGCTTGTTTTTTGTTTTCATCGACATAATCGAACAAAATCGCAAACATATTTGAATAACGAGTGATGCTTTCACTCATTTCTCCGTTTTTTCTATTGTGTACAAATGCCTGTTTTTCAGCGTTCCAGAACTGACTTTCAAGTTTACTCAACAGCGAGTTTGCCAGCTTCTCATATTTTGTTTTTTCGTCAGAATTTCCTGCAATATCAGCGCAGATTACCATGGTTTGTAAACTCTTGCAAAATAAAATCTGCTCAAAACTGAGTTCGCCTTGCTTATCCAAAAATCCGTCCGCCCAATCTACAAAGACCCAATCTCCAGAAAGCCCTTCGACCATTCCATTCGAGTTTGTCCGATTCAAAACAAAATCCATTAGCGACACCATTTTCGGATATATTTCTTTGATATAATGAATGTCTCCGGTAAATAAATAATAATCATATATGCTTAAAAACCAATAGAATGTATAATCCATAATGGTGTTGACATGCGAAGTAACCGGATCTTTTCCGCGTAGCAGATTGATGGTTCTTTTTACCGAATGAGAATCGAAAAAGAGGTAATAATTCATCAGATAGCTTTGAATCGCATCACCGGACCACACCCAGCGATCTCGCTTGATACCGTCAATAAAAAACTCACGCGAAGTGAGATGCATCGTATAGGCTGAAACATCCCAAATCTGATTGATTTCGTTATCATTACAGCGGAAACCGCCGCGATAATCAAGAGGAAGATATTCGTACAGCATCGAAACTTTGTCGAACTTTACTTCTGCATCACTCTCAATATAAATATATCGGTATGCCTTTGAATTCGGAAGGGTGTAATCTTCAGCTATTGAGTTGTTTACGGAATATTTATCCAACGTCTCACAATACTCGGTTGAAAGCGCTTCTTCCTCCGACTCACCATAGAATATATTGATTTCACCTTTTCCTTTGAGCTTATGAAATTTTACAAATCCAAATGTCTCTTTCCCGAAATCGACAAGAATTCCGTTGTTTTTTTTCACAGAAGAAACCGCTTCCATAGGTGTTTGAGCGAGCTTGAATTCGGATGGACGGGCTTCGGGCGTATCAAAATCCCAGCTTGCAGCGCTTAAGTATGTGGTAGCGGATAAATCGGAAGCTTTCCCCGATTCATCAATCCATTCTTTGTCTTCAAATGTAACCAACCAGGAAGAATCCGAGAAAATCGTTTTGCCTGAAACAAAAATTGCAGGAACATTTTTCTGATTATACACTTTGATATTCAAATCATGCTCTCCTACCGGTAAAGTGAGTTTTTCCGGTGTGCCAAAAAGAAGTTTTCCGTTCAATTTTACATTATATTGACCTTCCACAAAAATTGAAATCTCCTCCGGAGCAGTTAATTTTATCTTTTTTGAAAACTCCACTAATACGTAATGGCTGTCCATTTTCCAAAAAGGAGGGAAAAACGCGCCTCGCTCGGTTCGTCGATTGCTCATTTCGTTTCCCAACCAGATGTCGTAATCGCCGGGATACCATATCCAGGTGGCTTTTCCATTTGAAGCGTAAATATTCTGAGAAAAGAAAATGAGAATTAAAATCGGAAGTAAAGTTTTTTGGATAAATAAAAATAGTTTTGTCATAGCATGGATATGGATTTTGGAAATTTACAGAGAATAAAAGTTAAACTAAACAACCAACAGTATCCCTTTGTATAGGGCAATACACGTAACTTTAAGATTAAATAATGACTTTGCGTTTTGGTGTTTAAAAAATCAGTACAATGTTAAAATATAATGTTCATTCCGGCTTACAGAATTTTCAAAATACAACTATCAGATCAAAGAATATTCCTTTAAAACATCATTTATTTTTATAATTTTTCCCGTTTTTAAAGTGCGATCCATAGCTTGTAAAAGAGCTACAGTCCCGATGCCTTCTTTGATATCAGGGTATGCTACAAAATTTTGCTCTATGCTGTCTGCAAAATATTCCAGGTAATTTTGATACTCGCCGGCATGATGACTTTGACCTGAAAACCGGAAGTAATAATCTTTATGTTTATCTCCCCAGGTAATAATTTTCTCCTCACCTTCTTTTGTCGTAACCGAATAGCGCAGCTCGTGATAATCAGCCTGACTCGCGCCCTCAGTACCCCGCAAAATACAAGTCATTCCGCTGTCACGTGTCGGCGGCTGTGTCGGAGAGGTGTAAACTCCACTCACACGGGCTATGCGTCCATCTTTCGCCTTGAAGATAAAGTGCATTGTGTCTTCATTTTTCAATCCCGCTTTTTTACCGTTTGAGCTTATCATGCCATAGCCCATAACTTCCTCAATATCCGGCAAATACCACCGGATAAAATCAGCCGGATGACTTAATCCGCCATACAGCCACTTAAAATCATCTCGCAGTGCCCATTCTTTCTCCAAAAACCAGCGATGATCGGCGTGGTAGTGTGCTTCGATTGTGATCAGCTCACCTATTATTCCGTTATCGAAGTCGGTTCGTTGTCGCTTCATTGGTTCAAAAAAACGAGAGCTTTGACCAATAAAAACTTTTTTGCCGCTGCTTTGCGCAAGTTCGATAAGCTCTCGGGCTGTTGACAAATCGTCGATGAACGGTTTTGTGCAGACAACATGTTTCCCATGCAGCAAAGCCTGTTTCACATGCTCCGCGTGTAGATGATCCGGTGTGTATATGGCTATGATTTCGATAGCCGGATCGGTCAACAACTCGTTATAATCCGTTGTGTAGAAATGGAAATTAAATTCCTCAGCACGTTGCTTGCAGAGTTCTTCATTCTTATCACAGATTTTTACAAGGTTGAGTTTTTTGCTTGCCAATGATGCTGAAATTGTACTTCTTCCTTCACCAAGGCCTAAAATGGCGATATTTTGCATTGTTATTCTTTGTTTTTTAAATATTCATATTTACCTTTCGGACCCGCATTTCGTTTTACAGAATCTTTTACAAAAGGGCCGTTATTTTCCCATATATTCCCGGGTCCATTGGCATTTTGCAAAAACTTTTCACTTTCCGTCCAATTGTTTTTCACGGTAATATAAGACGAGCCTTCATCTGTATAAAGGTAAAACCAGTGCGAAGGGATATGAACGTAACCGGGAGTGTAAATTGAATGTACGTAGTTTTCAGAAATCATTGTGTTGGGTTGCATTCCAAGGGTGTAAATGCCTGAAACATCGTACATGTGTCGGGCGTATTTCCATATGTGATTGGCGTGAATCCGATTGCTGTGCATGCAGCTTTCCGATCTGTTCCAACCCCAACCTAAACTAATTCCTGTATAAGAAACTTCTCTGATTTCATTGTGAGAAATATCAATATTATTTACATAACCCGCGGCAATGCCGATGCAGCCCCAATCTTCGTTTGTTACATTTTCAAAAAGATTGTTTATAATAATCTGGTGGCTGCAAACTTCACGTTTATCGCTCGGATTATAAGGCAAATGTGTTTCCAACGCTGCCGGTGAAAAACTTCCGACAACCAGCCCGTTTCCACCAATATCTCTAAATACGCATCCTTCTATTTTCCCGCCTTTATTTCCCCATTCGTAGTCTAAACCTGAAGAAGCCAAATGTTCGAAATTGCATTTTTCAAAGTTTATGTTTTCTGTTCCTCGGATAAGGATAGCGGCTGCAGGTCGTCCTAACCAACCCTGATTATCCAAATCGTGGTTATTGTCAGGACGTTTCATTTTTGGTGCAATCCGGTAAGCTTCAGTTAGATACATTCCTGCCTGAAGAGGCACATGACCTTTTTCCGTTGGGCGCAACCAAGTGGTATGATTGAAATTTATATTTTCGAAAAAAATATTTTCTACAGGTCTGTCTAATGTTCCTTCTATTTGAATTAGCGTTTCGATAGCAGGGACAATTGCTTCTAAACTCATTATTTCCTCATTCGGCAACGGCAAATAGTAGAGTTTTTTTGTTTTGATATCATGAAACCACTCTCCGGGCTGATCGACTAATTCGATCGCATTCGTCAAATAAAACGGTGATTTATGACCTTCGGTAGTCATCGGGCTTGGCCACGGGCGGATAAACTGAATTTTACTTTCCGGATTATGAAATCTCACGGCTGCCGAATCACCATGAATGGCAATTGATTTAATACGAAGATTCGAAATAGCCCACATCTGGTGAAGAACCATTTCGGGATAAGGAGCATTTAAAATGGATTGGACAGCCTTTGTCGGAACCCAAAGAATTTCATTTTCGGGATCGTTGTCGATAATTCGGTGCATTTTTTCAAAGTCGGCTACATCACGCGCTCTTACAGCCTTTCTGCCGTTGATCCAAAGTTGGCGAAACTCCAATGGGCGTCCATTAAAATCGGGTACATCAGCAACCCAAAATCGATCAAGTTTTTTCCATCCGGAAATTTTCACCCCGCCGCTGATACTCACTTTTGAATTCTCATTGCCGCGAATTATAGTTGGTGATTCCTTAGTTCCGCTATCTTCAGCACGAATGTACACAGGTTCATACAGGTTGTAGATTCCTTCTTTCAGGATAATATTTATTCCATTCTCAATGCCGGATTGCTTCATTCTGCGCATCTCACGAGCTTCTTTCACGGCTGCTTGCAAAGTTAGTTTAGGCTGATTTTTTGAACCGGGATACCTATCATTTCCATCTGTTGAAACCCATATAACCGCGGCAAATATACCGGAAACCGAAAACAATGCTATCAGCAAAATTATGTATCTGAAATTTTTCATAATTCACTTGAATTTTAGCGTGACAGGGGCATCCAAACCGTCATCTCGCCTTTACCTCGATTTCCCCAGGCATAGTATGGAAGCAACCTTATGTTCACTTTTTGTTTTTGATTCTCAACAGGACGATAGAGTTGATTCTCCCAAGATTTATTCTCGGATATTAATTCCGCTTCACCTTCCAAGCAAACAATTGTGCTATTATCAATCGTGATTTTTCGAGGAGTCAACTTAATATCAACGGGTATGAAAATATTGTCAATTGACTGATATTCAGGTAAATCTGCGGATTCGAGACAGTATACAATAGGTCCTCTCTTTACCGCGATCTGATTTCGGGCCTCTTCTACTAAAGGATTTGCTTCCATCAACATCGGTTGCATATCCAAATTTAACTCGATAACATCTCCCTTTTTCCATCTTCTTTTCACCTCCAAGTATGAACCTGACTCCGGAGAAACTTCAACCTTTTTCCCATTAACAGAAAGGTTGGTTTTCTGACTCCATTGAGGAATCCGGATAAACATAGAAAACTCTTTTTTAGAGGTGGAATTTTCAATTTTTATAGCAATTTTTCCATCCCAAGGATAATCAGTGGTTTGCTTTAGATGGAGTTTTGACCCATCGGGGAGTGCAGTCTGAAGTTCATTTCCTCCGTAGGTGTGAAACCAGACTCCTTTTCCGGAAACCGAATAGAGATAATTATGTGCTTCTGTGAGCGTTCTTACTGTGTTTGGCGGACAGCAATTGCAATAAGAAATGTATTCTTCGCGCTCTTTTGACCATCGCAGCGTGTAAGGAAAATCATTAGAAACACGAAGCGGATTAGTGTAGAAAAAACGCTTGCCATCTAAACTCACACCCGATAATACGCTGTTGAACATTGTAGTTTCAAGCACATCGGCATATTTTTCATCACCGGTGATTTGAAGCATCCGCCAGTTGAAAAGTACATTTCCAATGTTCGCGCAGGTTTCGTTATGAGCTGTGCTGTGAGGGAGTTGGAATGCTCTTCCGTAAGCCTGGTGGACTTTCTGGATAGAGTCGGGAATGTAGTTGGTTCCATCAGGTGAAGTCCCATCATAAAGTGCTCCACAAGCACCCGTTATGTACATTTTCCGATTTACAATATCGTTCCATATCGATTCTAAGTTTTCTAATAGTTTTCGCTCGCCTGTTTCTGCATACACATCAGCAACACCGGCGTAGAGATAATTAGCTCTAACGGCGTGTCCCATTGCTGTGGTTTGCTGCCGGAATGGAACTCGATCCTGATTGTCGTCTGTCCCATTTTCAACCATTCCGCGAATGTCAATCAGGTTTTTTGATAAAGCTAAGTATTTTGGATTTTGTGTCGTTCTGTACATTTCTACAACACCCATGTAGTGCGATGGGCAGATGGCATTTCTGGCTAATTCCGCAGAAGCGTTTTCATAAAAATGCTGCAGGAAATCAGCCGCTTTTACAGCCATGTCGAGCATCGATTTTTTTCCTGTAGCACGGTAATGCACGCAGGCGGCTGTCATCAAATGGCCTAAATTATAGGTTTCGAAATTCAGTCTGTCGTTGAAAGCAACCTCTTTATTCGTCCGGTTTCGCTCTTCAATAATTACCGGCGTATGTATGTAGCCATCAGCTCGTTGCGCTTTAGATACAGTGGCAATGATATTATCCATCAACTTGTCCAAATCCGGGTCTTTCGTAAGCGCGTACACCGAAGCCAATCCCTCGAACCATTTGTAAAAATCACCATCGTGAAACGGCGGTCCGACATGCACACCGTCCTTTTCACCTGCAGCAATTTCAAAATTCCTGAAAGCATGCGCGATTTCCGGATTACTGAGTGTTTTCCACATATTCAGCACCATGGTGTCCTTATAAATCCTGAATCGTTCACCCCAAAATCCGTTTTCCCACTTCACCGCATCCATATCTACATTGTGCATCAAGACGTGGGAGCTTTTAGAGGTGTTGAGTAGTCCTTTAGTTTGTGCCGAAAGATTGCTTAAGAAAAAAATAAAAAGTAAAAACAGAGATTTTTTTAAATAAACAATGTTTTGTCTATAAGTTTTACTGTAAAAATAATCTGACATTCTTTAAAAAATATGATAATAAAACGCTTCAATAAAAACACTTTCAAATCAGGTTTTCGAAAAAAACACTTAGAATCAAAAATGGGGTTGTTCTTTATTTCAAATTCTTAAAAAACAACCCCATAAATGATTATCTCAATTCAGTCTTTATAAAAATCCGGTTGAAAATCGAATGTAATTTACAAGCCTGAATTTACAGTCGTTCCATACCCATTGTCGCCATATTCCTCTTTGTTTGATATCTGGGAGAGAAAATCATAAGAAATTGGTCTGTTATAATGGTGTGATTTGAAGCTGCTAAATGCTCTTGTATTGTATTTGCTTAGTCGGTCTTCAAAAGCTTTGTGTCTTTTCAAAAGTGCCCAGCGGCTGAATTCACCGCAAAGTTCTCTTGCATACTCATCAAAAACATCTTCGATTGTGGCGGAAGTTAATTTCACATCTTCCTTGTTTGCTCCTTCGCGTACAGCTCTTTCACGCAGTACATTTAAGTACTTCGCAGCTTCACCGCCATTTCCTAATTTTAATTCAGCCTCAGCAGCAATCAGATAAACCTCAGCCATCCGCATTACGAACATATCACCATATTTTCTTTGCAGGTTACCTCCCATAAATACACCATTGTATGACCAGTTAAACTTATTGAAAGAAGGATATGCCTGATGAATATTCGTATTATTTATCGGAGTGCTGTGAGGTAATCCTTCCGAAGTATATAGATCATCGATATTTATAACCAAGTATTTTCTTTTCCATTTATCCTCTTTGCTCATATATTCTTTGGACAATGAAATTACAAAACGGTCATCATCCTCATCAATCGGATAATCTACTACGTAAACTTTTTTCTTATCTTTAATAAGTTTTGACACATCGCCGCTATATTCTCCTTTTGGCCATACAGAAGCCGGATATTGGTTGCCGCCATAAGTCGCCGGAATAGCATCGCAATCTGCATACGGATATAGTTTTTGACCTAAAAATGCCGGATTCATATCATATTTATCTATCATTTGTTGAGTGATAGTTACTATGCCCGCATCATATTTTACCCATCCAGGCTGCACCATTGACCATTCCGAATAGGCGTGAATAAAAGAGTTTTCAAATCTTTTGTCCCAATCGGCATCAAAACAATCCATCAAATACTTGGAAGGCATATAAGTTGACGAGTTCATCCTGCCATAAAAATATCCTCTGTCACTTGGTTTGTGGTTTTTGTTCCAGAATTCTTCTAACGATCCCGGATTTCCACATGTATATGCAAATAATGCCGTAGCGCCGGAAGCATAGTTAAAAGCTTCATCTTCCCCTGCTCTTGGGCCGGCTGCCGTAAATAAAGATTCTTTGTTTTTTCTATTATTTGCATCTGCCCACATATCAGAGACATCATCATACAAAAATGCTCCATACGATTCCGCGTTATTGATTAAATCCACTGCCACATCCCTGGCTTTTTGCCAATAGGATACTCCATCTTCCCGGAGCTCTAATCCCGCGCCTTGCGTATATGCGCGAGCCAATAAGCCTAACGCTGACTTTTTTGTAACTCTGCCAATATTATCTCTATAGGGAGTTACATTGAGATCGGCAGCAGCTTCTTTCAGGTCTTTCACTATTTGTTTGTAAATTTCTTCTTCGGATGATCTTTTGGGAGTAAAAGTTGTAATCTCGGCGCTCTCCAAATTGAGTGTAACCGGACCATAATGAGTTACAAGCGTCAAGTAATAAAAGGCTCTCAAAGCTTTTGCTTCAGCTGTAAGAATCTTGATATCTTCAGGATCTCCATCAACTAACTTATCAGATTGATTTATTACAGTATTGCAACTGGATATTAACGAATAACATTGTCTGAAAACTTTATTTGTCGCGTTTGTGCTCGTTGTCAGAGTTTCGTAGTAAAAAAGTTCTCTTGTAGAATTTCCATTTGCCCTTACAAACCACATATCCGTTCCGGCTTCAGCCAATGAAAGATAGTCAGTTGCTGTAAAGAGTTGAGAATATAATGGAGAATAACAGTATGTCTGTAATCCATACCAGCCAGTAAACGCATTGGTTGTACCATCTCCCGCAGAAGGATTATACTCATCCAAATTACAAGAAAACAATAGTGATACAATACCAAATGCCAATGTGAGTTTTAATAATTTATTTTTCATTTCCGTATATATTTTAGAATGTTAGGTTTACACCAAAAACAAGTTGTCTGGTTAGCGGGAAGTCAATTTCTCCATTCATTTCCGGATCATAATCTTTCAGTAAATGACTTCTTGCTATAATTAGAGGATTTGTTAATGTGCCATAGAATCTCAAGTTGTCAATTTGAAATTTGCTCAAAAGAGATCTGGGTAGCGTATAACCCAAGGTGACATTTTTTACTTTAAAGAAAGATCCATCAACGTATGCGAGCGCCATGTAACCTTTATAGTCTTTCAATTCATTTTCTGAATTCAATGCAGGGAAATCATTTGAAGGATTTGTAGAAGTCCAATAATTAAAATATTTCGGGAAATTCTTACCACCTGTTGGATCATAGTTGGTGAGAATATCATATTTAATCATTTGTCCCATCCGAGCAAACATATAAACAGAAAAATCAAAATTCTTCCACTGTAATGTGTTTTGGAATCCCAAAGACCAATCAGGAGAATTATGTCCTATAATCTGCCGATCGTTATCGCCTATGTTGTAAGGATTAGCCGCATTGTAAACCGTAATAACTTCTTCGCCATTTTCATCAATAGTCGTTTTTTGATACTCTCCATCAGACAATTTTATTAAGTCCGGGATGTCGATTTTCAAATGACCGGGTACAGCGCCAAATACTTCAGCATCAGCTTCTTCTCCATATTGCCATACACCTTGAATTTTATGGTTAAAGAATGAGTTTATCGGTGATCCGATGGAAAGCGTATAGTTTCCATTCGTAACAAAATCCTGCGTTCCATCTCCAAGCGACACTACTTTTTCTTTATTTTTACTGAAAGTCAAAGTCGAATTCCATTTAAAATCACGTGTTTGAATGTTTCGTGAATTTAATGTCATTTCAAAACCTTTATTCTGGGTTGATGCGATATTAACCTTCTGATTAAAGAATTTTGTCGCATCCGGACCACCATTTGTAATTGGAATCGGCTGAGTCCAGATTACACCTTTCGTATCTGTAATATAATAATCAAAAACAACGTCAATTCTGTTTTTCAGGAAAGATAAATCTAATCCTATATTGGTGTTATATGATTTTTCCCAAGTTAAAAGTGGATTGGAGACAACTTCCGGATATCTGTAACTGGTGATTTTTTCACCTGCCAGCGTGTAATTTCCCTGAGTTAAAAGTGACCAAGAGTCATAAGCGCTGATTCCCGCAGTACCTGTTACGCCATAGCCGGCTCTGATTTTAGCATTATCTAACCAACTTCTCGTTGATTCCATAAATGATTCATCTGAAATTCTCCATCCTGCGTTAACGGCAGGGAATGTATCCCACTTATGTCCTTCAGCAAGTCTGGAGTCTCCATCATGCCGTACAGAGGCAGAAAGCAAGTATCTACCCAGATACGAGTAGTTTATTCTACCAATAAATCCGAGGCTTTTACCCATCGAGTAACCGGATGAAACCGTTTTGCTGCCTGTCGCTGCCCCCAAGTTCGTCCATTTATAGATATTGCTTGTAATTCCATCTGCCGTTGCAAACGAGTTGATATTTTGTGAATGTCCGTAAGCGGTAACTCCGGTTAATGTAAACGCGTGGTTGTCTAAATTGAGGTTATAGGTGAGAATATTCTCCCACTTATAGCTATAGCCATGGCTGCTGCTGACTGTACCAGTTACAAGTGACTTGTTTTCTAATGGATCTGCACCGACAGCCCCTATACCTGCTTGATCATAATATTGGTAGGAAAAATATCCGGTATATGATTGTCCTGTGTTAAATCCGAGAGCTCCGTTCACTCTTGTTTCAATTGTTAGACCCTTTAGCGGATTGATTCTTAAAAATGGAGTAATGTAAAGATTTAATCTCCGATTGTCGTTTGTGTAAACATCTTTATTATTGTTGAGAAGCAAGTTTACTTGCCTGTTGTCACCCACAACCGGGAAGGGATTTATATTTCCATCTTCATCAAAAAGAGCGCCGTATGGAGTAGTAGCCATGACTCGGTCAAGCTTACTGTATGCTCTGCTTTGATTTCTGTAAGCACCCTGAACATTCATTCCGATAGAGAGCCAGTTTCTAACTTTATAATCAATTTTGTATGTAGTTGATAATAGTTTATATTGATCTCTTTCATATTGACCATCTTCTTGCGAGTAATTCAAAGAGAAATAATTTTTTCTCTTATCAGTTCCTTCCGACAAAGACAATGAATAGTTCTGCGTATAACCGGGCTTTAATATTGCCTCAAGCCAGTCAATTGTCAGTCCTTCCTTATAAGCTTCATAAAGAGCTAATCCAAGCGCATCTGAATCATCAATATAAGTACCGGATTCTTGTTTGGCAAGTCTGCGGACATTTAAATAACTTTCTCCATCCTGTACCTCAGGTAGTACCGACCATCCATTAAACCCGACATAGCTGTTGAAATTGACGTTCATTTTGCCTTCTTTACCACTTTTGGTTGTAATAATTATTACACCATTCGATCCTGCAGATCCGTAAATCGCTGTTGATGAAGCATCTTTCAACACTTCTATACTCTCAATGTCATTTGGATTTAGGGAAGAATAATCTCCCGGAAGTCCATCTATCAAGAACAAAGGATTTCCTGAAGCGGTAAATGATCTTCTGCCACGCAACTGGATAGCAACACCCGCACCCGCCTGACCGGAGGATTTGGTTATGTCTAAGCCGGCTACTCTTCCTTGAATAGCCTCCATGGGATTTACCGTAGGTGCTAAAGTTATTTCCTCACTTCTAACAGAAGAAACAGCACCGGTCAAATCTCTCCTTATTGCAGTTCCGTACCCAATGGCTACAACTTCGTCCAAGATGTTTATGTCCGGCTCCAATACTACTTTGAGCCCAACAGTGCCGGGTTGCACATAGACAGTTTGACTTTTATAGCCAACATACGAAAATTGTAAGTTTCCGGCGCTTGGGATATTTATCGAAAAATTTCCGTTTACATCAGAAATTACACCAACAGAAGTGCCCGGTAAGATAACCGACACTCCAATTAAAGGATCTCCATTCTCGTCAAGTACAACTCCTTGTACATTGGCAGATTGAAGTAGAGCATTCTGCATACTATTGTTTTCTGTAATCTCACTCGCGAATACGGATGCCGGAAAACAAAATAAAATTCCTACTAAAAACCCGCAAAAAATTAAAATTGTTTTAATTTTTTGCAAGTAATTACTAAGAAGACATAATGGTGTGAAATCATGATTCCTCATAAGTTTTTTAGTTTTATGTGTTTATTTGTGATAAGATTTTAAATAAAAGACTTAATTTTAAGGATTATGTACTCAATTATTTGATTTGGATACAGCAGAAAATAAAAAAAATGACACAGTTTATATTGTGTCATTTTTTCAGAAAGTTAATTTTCAATTGTTTGTGTGTTATCTTTTTACCATCGGGGTGATCTTGACTTTTCTCGCAATTACAATCTGTTGCTTGTAGCGGCATTTTGCATTTTTAATTCACAACGATCAAGGCCGCTGAAACGGCCAATGTCCCATTAACGAACAAAATTTTAGAAGTCATGACGACTTTATCAAGGTCAGTTGGAGAGAGCTATCGGTACATTCGCTTGTTTCTCTTCGTTAATTGACGGATTACATGGCTGTTTCATTTAGCTTCCGGGCCATTGTCCCTCCTTTATCTCTAACATCTCCATTTTTTTCGGATCAACTTTTACATACTTGATTCGTTGACGTCGCCAAGTGTAAACAATATGTACTAATCCATCTTTGCTCTGAATTACCGATGGATAGGAGTATTGGCTAATCGGCGAATCATCCAGAATCAATGACGCGAACCATTTTTTCCCATTCTCAGACAATGCCACATTCAGTGGGGTTCGTGGCCCTTTTGTCAATCCTTCGGGAGGCCTGACATGATTATAAACCAGCAACTGGCGTCCATCTTTAAGTGACACGGCATCTGTCCCGGAATTTGCATTTGGCATATCGGATAATGTCATTTCACTCCAGGTTTCACCATTATCAGAAGACCAAGCTTCGGCTATCGCGCTGTTGCGTGTTCGACAGAGAATTTGTAGTTTCCCATCAGGATATACAAGAATACTCGGCTGAATGGCGTTGATTTTCTTGCCGTCGTTTATCTCACCCACTTTTCTCCAGGTTTTCCCTTTGTCTTCTGTCATTTCGAAATGGACTCTCCAGCCCGGACTTCCCTCTAAACTCGATGGATTTATCATTTTTTTACCCATCATTATCGGTTTGTTTTTCACAGGCCCGATAAATCCTTTTGGCAAATGTTCCGGTTTTGACCAGGTTTTCCCGTTGTCAAATGAGCGGATTAAATGTCCGGTCCAGTCCGATACAGAATTTCCGATTTTGTAGAATAGAATCAGCTCACCGTGCGGCACTTGAAACAATACCGGATTCCAGCATGCTTTGCGTAACGTGTCGTTAATAATGCCGTTTGCAACTGAAACAGGAGGTGTCCATTTGTTTTTTACCTTACGTGAAACCCAAATTTCAACATCGGGATTCCGTTCTTTTGTCCCGCCAAAAAATGCCGTAACCAAACCTTTTGGAGTCTCGACAATGGTAGCTGCATGACACTCAGGAAATGGAGCATTTTCATAGATAAATCCCTCTTCCACAATGCCTTTACGCCAGATCCCGGCTTCTAAGTCTCGGTCAAATGTAAAAGAGTAGCTTCCTGAACCAATTTCCCAAATGATGTGATTTTCATTATTTCCAATATTTTTTGCACCTTCAATTCTGTTTAATGCTTTCTTGTTTTCGGAAATATTAATGCTGTTTTTTGGAAAGAAGAGTACAGCCCGACTGTTGGCAGGAACGGTAATATCCCATTCCACATGTTTAAAGCTCTTTTTCCAACTACTCTTTGCAGTTCCATAAGGTGTTTTATACGAAGCATTTACAAAACTGAGTTCTTGAATATCGAAATCAGGCTTCATTATGATTTTCTTGAATGCTACCTCATCGGTGTCTGATTGGATTCCGGCTAAATTTTGGTAAGCAAACGGAATAAAATCACCCAAAAGCATTACGTGGTTGCCCGAGTTCATTTCAGGATTCGCCGTATCGCCATTCCATAGTTCCCAAATGGTTGTAGCGCCTTTTTCCGCCATATATCCCCAGCTTGGATAGCTTTTGTTTGATGCCAGCAAGAAAGAAATATCGGGTCTTCCCATTTTTGAGAATTCTCTAAGTATCCACTGAGAGCCGATCACTCCCGTACTGATATGACCTTTGTTGTTAACCAGAATTTCATTGATTACATGATTCTCAACCTGTTTTCTGTGTTTTTCGGGAATCATATCAAAAGCCAATGGCAACAGATTGGATGTAGCTGAATTATTTCCGTAAAACAGACTGTCAGAGTTGAAAAACTGATTGTTAAATGCTGACTTAATGTTGGAAGCTAACGCCTTGAATTGCTGTGCATCCGCGGATTTGCCTTGTAAATTCGCAAACTTTTCCATCAACTGTAAAATCTTGAAATAGTATGCTGTTGACATAAGCGAACCGTCCGTTTTCCGTCTTGGATCTTGCGCGTGTATCAGTTCCGGAGATTCGGGAGGTACACACCAATCGCCGTATCTGTCACGGGTGACGATATATTCTTCGTTCATATATTCGTCTTTCATATACTCAAGCCATTTTTTCACGGCATCGTAATTTTTCTCAATCGGCCGCAAATTTCCAAACTGCGTGTAAAGCATATCTAACGTAAAGGGCAAAGCTGCGGGCCAGGTTACATTGTCTGAATAATAATTCCAAAACGCCGGCGCCACATCGGGAATACAGCCGTCTTGTCGTTGTGCTTCACGAATATCGTCCACCCATTTGCTGTAGAGCTGTACATTCTCAAAAATAAAGCTTTCGCCAAATGATCCCATAGTCCGATCACCAAGCCAGGGTTGACGCTCATTTCGTTGCGGGCAATCTACCGGCATGCCTTTATAGTTTCCTTGAATTCCCCAATAGGCGTTTTTCATCACTCGGTTGACGATGCTGTTAGATGTTTCGATAGCACCAATCACCTCCATTTTGTCATTTACAACCTCACCTAAGAAATTTTCTTTGGTTAATTTTCCTGAATATCCGGTTATTTCCACATAGCGAAACCCGTGATAAACAAAAATCGGCGCCCATGATTCCTCAGAATTGCTTTTGAACGTATATTTATCGGTAACTTTCGCATCCCTTAAATTTCTCACATAGATATTTCCATCATCCTGAAGAGTCTCAGCAAACCGAAGCTGTATGGTTTCGTCTTTTATGCCTTTTACTTGTAACTTTATCCAGCCAACCATATTTTGACCCATATCCAATATGTATTTTCCGGGAGAAATCTCATTGATTGATTGCGGTTTTAATGTATCTACCACCTTCATTCCTTGCATCATTTGGGCATGGAGCGCGCCTGAAGGAATGGCTACTCGCTCGGCTGGCAGCCAGGCAGAGTCATCGTATTCGGCGGTATTCCAGCCCGTAAGTTCTTTTCGGGCATCGTATTCTTCACCGTCGTATTCATTGTTGGTGCGAATAGGCCCATCGGCATTCAGCTTCCAGGTGGCATTACTGCCGATCACTTCACGAGTACCATCGGTGTAGTCAATGTAAAAAGCCAACCGTAATTTCGGATAGCCGAAATTTGCGATTTTATAAGGTTTATACGCTTGACGCATTGTGTAGTAACGACCGTTCCCGAGAATTACTCCTATCGCATTTTGATTCGATTTCAAGTTTTCTGTCACATCATAACTATTATACAGAATCGATTTCCGATAATCGGTCGGAGCCGGAGCCAATACTTGATCTCCGATTCGTTCTCCATTTATATAAAGTTCGTAAAGCCCTAAACCGGCAAGATGAACAACAGCTTTTTTGACTTGTTTTTCAATCCGGAAGTTTTTTCGGAGATACCTTGCGGAAAGTCTCGAAAACTGTGTTTCAGAATCCCAGGGAGACGCTTTATCCATACCTATCCACTGTGACTTCCAATCATTTTCCGACAAAATCCCCATACTCCAAAACGCGGGAGGACTCCAAGTCGCTGTACCTTTATTGGTTTGAACCAGCACTTTCCAGTAATAAAACTCGTTACTTTTCAGCGGTTTCCCGAATGTTTTAATCCATTGTGATTCGCTTGAATTGATAGTCCCGGAGTCCCAGATATCACCTACATTTTCAGTTAGTTTTTCTTCTGTGGAAGCAACAATAATTCTATATGAAGTCTGGTGTACATTGCGTTCGGTAGTTGCAAAAATCCGCCAGCTTAATCTCGGGTTCTTTGTGTCAATCCCAATCGGATTTTCAAGCATTTCGCAGCGTAAATCTCCTACCGTAATCACTCCAAATGCAGGAGTAGCAAGAAAAATCAGCGCTAAAATAGAGCATAATATTTTTATTTTTTTCAACATAGAGGCAGAGGTACTTTTTTTTTATTTCTGAAATTTATCTTCCGCGTTGGGCAGTTCACGCCAGTCAGTCTTGATATAATCTTTTGACGAATCTATGGCTATCAGCACTTTGTCATTTCCCGCGCGGTATCCGCTGTCGTCTATAAAACGAGTAATTTCATTGTCAAATTCGCCGATATACTCTAATGATCCATTTACCGGACTATACCACCAAGCATTTTTCTTGGTACCGGATATTTTGGTAAGATCTATATTCATAAAACGGGCTGTATAGTTGTAAACTAACAAATAATCCTTGCCGCGTGTAGCAATAATTCGGTCGTACTGAGTTCCGTTAGTGCCGGATATGACCGATTGATCGGGAATTCTATCGAAAAAAGGCAATGTCAGCATGAGATTTTTCAAGTATTTCATCTGGTTCATTCCCGGATTATTCAGCGCTTCATACCAAGGTTCATCCGCGCCGTAAGCGCCACCGATTCCGTTTTTTTTCATCTGCATAATCGAATTGTTTCCGTAGGTGTGTCCGAATGACCCGGCGAAAACAGACCAATATGCATAGCGCCGCACATCATAATCTTTCCAGCGAATTTCATTCGGATCATGCAGTCCCTGCGGTATATTTTCATAAATTGGCTCTCCGTCAATCACGGGCTTCAGGGGGCTCAGCTCAAAACTTCGCTCCACAAACCGCCAGTTGTCCTCTTCCGTGTTTTCTTCAATCGGATATTCTCCGTCGCCCATGCGCTGTCCGTATCTGCGATGTCCGGATTGAAACATGTTGAAATCGAGCCAGGGTTCGTTATGAAACCAGGTTCCTGACATGGTTCTGCCGCGTGGATGGAAAGTCATGAGATGATTTGAGTCAATGGCGCGGATACTTTTTGCCAGTGATTTCCAAACATCCGTCTTCACATCACCTCTGATATCGCCACCGATAAACCAGATAATATTGGGGCTGTTTTTATATCTTTCTGCAAGAAATTTTCCGTATTTCTCCGCTTCGGAAACAGACATTTTACCCTGACTCACCGGAGATCCCCACACACAAACCATTCCGATATAAATTCCTTTTCGTTCTGCTGCCTGAATAATGTAATCCATATGATCCCAATATCCATATTCTCCTTTTTTGTCGATGTTTTTGAAATTGAATCCATCCGGCAAAGCCCATTTCCCATAAGTATTTATGGCCGGCATGGTATTCATTACCATCACCTGAACCACGTTATATCCTTTTTGACGACATTGTTCAAGGTAATATTCGGCTTCGTCCCTGTCTAATCTTGCCGGAAGATACCATCCCGTTTCTCCCAACCAGAAGAACGGAGTGCCATTCTCATGACGAAGGTACCGATTGCTCTCATCAACAACTAATTTCCCGTTTTTCCAGGGAATATAATTGGGTTTTCTGTCTTGCGCGTTAAGACTTCCTGCAAAAATCAGTATTGTGAATACAGAAAGTAAAATTATTCTTATTGTTCTCATATTATTTCGTTTTATTTTGTTTTTCAAATTCGATAGCGGCGAAAATAAAAGCGCCAACTGATTTCGGGTCATTTTCTATCACCGGTTCACTGATGTAGTATTCAAAACTGCCATCACGTCTTCCTTTATCACCACCCAATCCGGCAACAGCGCAGCAATTCGTAATTGTATAAGTTCCGTTTTCTTCTTTTTTAATAAAGTTATCGATTATTCCCTCAAATCCTTTAACCGCATTTTCCTTGTATTCTGAATCAATATAGCCGTTGTTCAGCGCTTTTGACAGAATATAGACAAACAAGGAAGAAGCGGAAGATTCTAAGTAATTGCCTTCTCTATCACCTAAGTCTGTCACTTGATACCATACTCCCGATTCGGGGTCTTGGTATTTTTTAATGGCTCTAACCACCGTATTTACTAATGTTATCAGACTGTCTCGTCCTTCAGTTTCTTCCGGAATAAAATCGAGCGCGTCCACTAACGCGGCTCCGTACCATCCTAAGCTTCTTGACCAGAATCCGGGTGAAGTGCCCGTGTTTTTATCTGCCCAATACTGCTCACGCGATTCATCCCAGCCGTGATAGAAAAGACCGGTTTCCTCATCGTAGGTGTGTTTTGCTACTAATTTCAGCTGATGCACAGCTTCATCGAAAAGTGCGGGTTCATTGAATTTTTCCCCATATTCCACTAAAAAAGGAGATGCCATAAACAGTCCGTCGAGCCACATTTGGTGAGGGTACTTTAGTTTGTGCCAAAATCCTCCTTCAGCAGTTCGAGGATGTGTTTTCAGCTGATTCCGAAGGGTGTCAAGCGCCGCTTTGTATTTATCTTCTCGGGTTGTTTCGTACAAATCAAAAAGCATTTTTCCGGGGCTGATGTGGTCGATATTGTACGATTCCCTGTCATATGTTTTTATTTGCCCAAATTCATTGATTAGGCTGTCCGCGTAATTTTTTGTGTAATAAAAATAGGCTGAATCACCCGTATGTTTTGTCAGTTCGAGCATTGATTTAGCTACCAATCCGAATGTGTAAGTCCATCTGGGTTTTTTCGCGTTTTCTATCATCCAAAGTTCCGGAAAACGAACCATTTCAGATTTTGCCATTTTCACCGACCACAACTCTTCGTTTTCTTCTTTTTTATTGCAGGAAGAGAGTGCGAAAATGATTACTAACACAAAGACTGATTTTAAAAGAAGTTTCATTGGACTATCTGCAGTTTGGGTTTGAAGTACATATAAAATGCAACAACGGACAAAAACCATTCGTTGTCGCCGTAAGAGTTTTATCTTTTATAGATAGTATAAGTTTGTCCTTTTACCGTTTTCAAATCATATAAATACGATTTTTTAATGCCTGTCTCGGGAAGTGTTTCCGCGTAATTTATCAATGGTTTCGGGGTTTTGGGTACTTCAAATAATGAATTTGGGTTTTCCCCTTTAGTGTTTTTCAGTCCTTTCCCTTTCAATTTTGTCAACGAACGCAGTCGGCAATTTCCTCCATTATTTGATTTAATGGTGATTTCGCTTACTTCCCCATTTTTCCATTTTATGTCCATTTCAAAACCTCCGCGAGCCAGCAATCCGTTTATTTCTCCATCTTTCCATATAGAAGGGAGCGCGGGCAAAACATAAATAAACCCATCGTGGCTTTGCATCAGCATTTCAGCAATCCCGGCTGTACAACCGAAATTTCCATCTATTTGGAACGGAGGGTGAGCATCAAACAGATTCGGATAAGTTCCACCCGGACCACTCGGCTCATTCACTAAAGTGAGCTGATCGGTAATGAGCTTGTACGCATGATCGCCATCTAACAAACGTGCCCACAGACACACTTTCCAGCCCATTGACCAACCGGTGGAGGGATCTCCGCGCGCAATCAGCGAAGTGCGTGCCGCGCTGAATAACTCCGGTGTACGGAAAGGAGAAATTTGGCTGCTCGGGAAGAGTCCGTACAAGTGTGAAACGTGGCGGTGCTTGTCATTCGGATTATCCCAATCATGCATCCATTCTTGCAGTTGCCCCCATTTCCCGATCTGCATTGGCGGAATTTCGGCAAGACGCTTTTTCAGTTTTCCGGCAAATTCTTTATCCGTATTCAATATTTCCGAAGCATAAATAATCGAGTGCCAAAGGTCGAATATCAGTTGATTGTCCATAGTTACGCCAGCTGCTGTCGTAGATTTATTTCCACTTCCGGCGTGCGTGTTTTCAGGTGAATTGGATGGACTTACTACCAACCAATTGTGCTCCGGCTCATAAACCATTATTTTGTCGAAAAATACTGCTGACCCCTTCATAATGGGATAGATTTTTCTCAAAAACTCAACATTTCCTGTGTATAAATAATGCTCCCAGAGATGTCTGCAGAGCCATGCGCCACCTGTAGGCCACATTCCGGAAGGCGCTCTGTCAACAGGTCCTGTGATTCGCCAGATGTCGGTATTGTGATGCAAAACCCAACCTTCATTAGTTCCATACATTATTTTTGCAGTCTCTGTGCCGGTCTCAGATACTTCTTTTATCAATCGGAAAAGCGGTTCGTTTAACTCCTGCAAATTTGTAATATCTGCCGGCCAGTAATTCATTTCAAGATTGATATTCGTGGTGTATTTACTGTCCCAGGAAGGAAACAGCTTGTCATTCCAAATTCCTTGTAAATTAGCAGGTTGACCACCCGGCTGCGAGCTGGAAATCAGCAAGTATCTTCCAAATTGAAAATATGTTGCCACCAAATGGGCATCGTTTGTCTGTTTGAAATTCATCACTCGCCGATCGGTTGGGATATGTGCATACTCGTCTTTTCCAAGATTCAGGCTGACTCTGTTTAAATATTTTTTATAGAAATCGATGTGCTTCTTTCTCGATTGACTGTAATCATTTCTCTTCGCTTTCTCCAAATAGTCGGTAACCCGCTTCACTTCATCGGCTGAAATGTCGTTGTAGTTGACAAAGTTTGTGGCAATAGAAATGTAGATTATTACTTCATTGGCATCCTCCACGGATAAAACTCCATCTTGATATACCGACTTTCCGTTGGTTACTTTTGCAGAGATCCGGCCTTGAAAATTCACTCTCCCCGATACCCTTTCGTGAGCAGAAGAAGTGCCTGATAAAGAAATGTAATCACTTCCGGTATTGACTTTAACATCCCGGTGCGGAGATGTTAAATGGGCGTTGAAACTGAGTGAATTGGGTTTGTCGGCGGTAAGTCTTACAGTTACCACCTGATCTGCAAATGATGAGATGTATTCACGCTTGTAATTCACATCTCCAACTTTGTACTTTACAGTGGCGATAGCCGAATCAAGATCTAATTCACGGTAATAGTCGGTGTAATTGGTGTGTCGGGGAAATGAAATTCTCAAATCTCCGAATGTCTGATAGGGCATTCCATGGCTGGTAGCGGACATCACTTTTTCTGTTGCCAAATCCTGCGCTTCTACATATTTCCCGGCAAAAACCAGTTCCCTGACTTTTGGAATGTTTTCCAATGCCTCGGGGTTGGCATTGCTGTTCGGACGACCAGCCCAGAGCGTCTCTTCATTGAGCTGAATCTGCTCCATCACGGGATTTCCGAACACCATTGCGCCTAAACGGCTATTCCCGAGCGGAAGAGCTTCTGTCCACACATTGGCCGGTTTATCATACCATAAAAAATGTTTACTCGCGGAAATATTCAGTGAAAATCCGAGTATAAGAGTAAATACAACCCATTTAATTGAGAACTGTTTCATATTAATTTTTATTTTCAAGTTTCTTTTTTGCTTCTTTTTCTTCGTTTACTTTCTTTACAAAATCCTTATAAAGCTGACGCCAGTTTCGGCCGTTTTCGTTCAGGTAGTTTTCACATTTTGTTTTGTAGATTTCAAAAATAGCGGAAATTTGATTCATATTTTTATAATCAATCGCTTCTTCACGTGCCTGTTTCAGGTTTTTCAGAATAAACTCTTCCTCTTTTGGTGTCAAATCGGGCACAATCGCTTTGTAGCCATTCATTGTGAAAGCTACTTTCCCGACGGTGTATTTATCCAGAATATGCTCAACCTGTTCTTCAGTCAGCACTCTTCTCAACCCATTCATCAACGTTTCGTGTATTTCTTTCGGCTTAGCGGAATTGGCGATCATTTGCCGGTCAAGTATCGTTAATTTGTTGCCGTTCAACGGGTTAATTCCTTCCGGAACCGTCGTGTACGGATGATCATTGTGCCAGTCGCGTACTTTTCTTAAATGATTGTAAATCAGTGTATTTAAGAATGAAATGTCTTTTTCGTCGGTTAAATTCAATGAAGAAACCCAGTCTTGTGATTTTTTTTCGAGAGACAAATCGGAGCGTAACTGAGCGTAAAGTTTTTTATCAAAATATTCAGAGAGGGCATCGAATGAACGAATTGCATTTTCAGGCATCAATTCCCCGTTTTTCCCAAATGACTTCATCGCCTCTTCAGGTTCGATTGTGACTAACTTCTCATCCAATTTCGATTTGTCCAAACTAAAAACCGATGCAAAAAAATCATAAACAGCATTCCGTTTATTGATTCCAAAATCGTGCCCTTCATCGGGGAGATGTATATTCTGAACCCGATTTTCAGCACCATAAAAATTATATATTTTTTTTAGATAAGGGTATTCCACTTCCGCATTCGTGGCTGTCCAGTCTTTTCCATCCGAGACGACAAGCATCGGTTTTGGCGCGAAAAGAGCTCCGATTTCAGCATTGTTGGTTCCGCCGCAAGAAGTCGTGACCGGGATTCCGCTTTCGCACGGACAGCCTCCATCGAAATAGGATGAAAGCATCACTACCGGGGCAATCGCGTCAAACCGATCGTCTAACGCAGAGAGTAAAATGGTCTGTGTGCCACCGCCTGAGCCGCCATTTGCGCCAATTCGATCTTTATCGATATTTTTACGGGTCAGCATATAATCCAAAATCGTAATTCCGTTCATCAACTGAATCACATGGGCGGCACTCGTTCTATGCGATGCGCTTCCCACTTGGAGTGCCGATTCTCCCCATCCAAACAGGTCGTAGCTGACACAGACAGCGCCCATTCGAGCTAAGGTTCCCATTCGTTGCTGCTGGTCTTCACGGTATCTGCCGTGTCCGAAGTGCCCGTTTGGAGAAATAATCAACGCGTGATTTCCTTTCCGAGTCGGCGTGTAAATAGAGCCTGTGGTGTAAAGTCCGGGCAAGGTTTCAATTGCAAAATTTTGAACGGTGTATCCGTTATACTTTCTTATTTTGGAGAGGATTGGCTTTGAATTTGTCCTTTTGCTCAGCAAGTTATCAATATCCAATTTTTCTCTGATTTCTTTTTTCAAACAAGCTTTTCGCTGCTCCCATGAATTCTTGTCTGAATAAGTAGCGATCAGATACTCCAGCATTTTCTTGCCTTCTTCCTCTGACCTGCGGTGATATTCGTATGTTTTCAGCTTGTAATAGCTGTCGTTTTGCTTTACAAATTTGTAATCAAACGGCGCCAGAACATTGGTCAGCGTTTCTTCTAACGAATAAGGTCTGATTCGATGATCCGCGTAAGGGAGTTTTTTCCCTATTGTATCTATTTCATACGACAAACGCACATTGAATCGTTCTGAAATCTCGTTCAAAACAGTTCCCAAGGGTCGTTCGTATCGGTTTTCATAAGAAAGCTGGGCTTTGGCGACAAATGAAAAAACGAAGAAAACCGTAAATATAGTTATAATTTTTCGTGTCATTGTTATTAGGTATTCTTTATTGAATTATCAATCCATCCTGACTTCCGGAACCACCGCTATCGAAAAAATCAGGTAATCTGTTCAGGTAATTTCCCGACAGGATTATATCTTTATTCTCGCCGTCTAATCGTAAAAACGCTTTATTTCCGGGCAGCGGAAAGCACCCCTGAATAAAGGTTCCGTTCGTATCGGAAAGTCGGATTAACGCTTTATCGGCTTTTGGTGTAATGGTCCAGACATTGCTCAGATGCACATTTTCGGTGTTTGCAATATCAAACGGAACACCGGTCGATGCATCAATGCGAACATCGCTTAGCGTTATGTTTTTAGCCCGATCAATTATTACACCTCGTTCGGAGGCAATGTTAATATTATTCAATGAAATTTCTGACACCGGCATTTCTTCTAATCCTAAAATTTTCACAGCTGTATTTACATTTGATCCTGTCAAATTTGACACGTGGATATTTCTGAAAATCGGCGTTCTTTCCGTAATTTCCACCCGGGGCATTTTACTGTAGTACAAATTCAAAATTATCGCTTCATCTTTAATGTTTTTCATCACCACATTGCTGACTCTTATCTCTTCCACTATTCCTCCGCGTCCGCGAGTCGATTTTATACGTATTCCTCGGTTTGTTCCATCAAAGACACAGTTGGAAATGGTAACTTTACGTACATCGCCACTCATTTCGCTGCCTATCACCACTCCGCCGTGCCCGGCAAGCATAGTGCAGTTGGTAATTGTGATATTTTCACAGGGAGTAGCGTAGTTTCTCCCCTGCAAGTCCCTGCCGGATTTCAGTGTTATGCAATCATCACCAACGCTGATGTGGCAGTCGGATATATGCACATCTTTGCATGAAGACGGGTTAATACCATCGGTGTTGGGTGAGGGAGGATTAATTATCGTAACCCCTTTGACCGTGATGTTTTGGCAAAATTCAGGATTGATTGTCCAAAAAGGAGAATTGACAATTTTTACCCCTTCAATTAATATGTTTTTACAGCGAATCGGCTGAAAAAGTGGCGGGCGGAAAAACCGTCTTTTCAATGTGTTTACGTAGTCTTCGTTTGTTTCTTTGTAAAGTTCCTCCACGTCATTCTCCTTATCCCAAAGCGGTTGGTATTTATTCAGATCCTGAACGCCGTTTTTTTGTAAATCAATTATCACACGGTAAAATTCGTCCCACCATTTTTTTCCTTGTCCATCAATTAATCCCCTTCCTTTTATGGTTATGTTTTCTTGATCAACAGCATAAAACAGCGGTGAGAAACTCTTCATTACCACCCCTTCATAGCGCATTTCGACAAAAGGCAAATAATCGTCAAAATTATCTGAAAACAACAATACGGCTCCCGATTCAAGATCTATGGTGATGTTGCTTTTTAATTTTATCGGTCCGGTCAGGTATTTTCCGGCCGGGAAATAGAGTGTCCCGCCACCTTTTGCCGATAAGTTTTCAATCGTTTTATTTATCAGCTTTGTATTAAGTTTTTTTCCTTTATCATCCGCTCCCGCCGATTTCATATTCACGTTTTTGGAAAATAAAAAGAGAGGCAAAGCAGCCAATATGGTAAAAAGAAGGAGTCTATTTTTCATGTTGAGTTGCAATTTTATAATTTAACTGAAAAAGCATGTTGTCCGCTTCCAACAGATTGGGATGTGTTGTTTGGGAGAAATACTCTTGCTTCCGTGTTGGCCGGTATATTTATTTTCAAATCAAAAATATCGCTTTCTCGCTTCCATTCTACCGAAATTTTCCCGTAAAGCGTTTCTGTGGAAGTTGATACATAGTTCAAATCGCCTACAACTTGTGGATTTATAATGATTTTCTTATAACCCGGATTTTCAGGTTCAAACTGAATTCCGCCTAACCATTTGAAAAACCATTCATCAATTTGCCCCATCATAAAGTGATTCCACGATGTCCCAAAACTCGGATTCCACTGCTCTGTAAGCGTCGTAGCGCCAAATTTTATCTGATAACCGTAACCCGGCACTTCTTCGTGATTGTGCATTGTAAACATCAGTTCATTCAGCCCGTTTTCTGCCAAAGTTTGAAACAAATACCGATTGCCGACATCACCCGTAGTGAGCTTGTTACCTTGTTTTTGTATGTCTTTAACTAAGTTTTCCAAAACAGCTTTTTTGTTGTGCTCGTCAACAAGATCGAGGAACAGCGGAATTGCATTTGAAGCCTGACTGCCGGTGCCGTACTGTCTGGTTTGGCTGTCAAAGAACTTGTTGTTAAACGCTTTTTTTACTTGCTGAGCCAACGTCGTAAAATGAGTTTCATCAGCTATCTTTCCTGCCATTCTTGCCGATTTTGACATCAATATCAAGACCCGGTAGTAATGAGCAGTTGCCACGAGTGGAATCGGTGTGTTTTTTGAAAATCCGGCTTTTTCACCGTGATAATCGTACCAATCTCCGAGCCCGTGCGAAACAATGTGATTTTCTGCTGTCGAAGTAAGGTAATTCACATAGTTTTTCATCACATCGTAATGCTTTATTATCAGCGAGTTGTCACCGTAATTCTCGTAATACATCCAAGGTCCGATAACCGATGTGCTTCCCCATTCAGGCGAATCCCTGAATCCGCCTTCAAATTCGACATACTCGGGTGAAATGCTCGGGACTAATCCGTTTGGTAGCTGCGAATCACTGATATCCTGCATCACTTTTGGGATAAAAGTTCGAAGATCGTAATTGTAGTAAAGTCCCGGTCCGTTCAGGTGAACTTGCTCTAACCAGCCCAACTTTTCCCGATGCGGACAGTCTGTGAAAACAGCCTGCATATTGCTTCTCACGGCTTTTCCGATAATGCGGTGCGCATCGTTGAAAATCTGATTCGACGACTCGAATGAAGAAATTTTTCTTGCTGAATTATAGATAAAACAAGAAGTAATATCCTTTAAAACAGGCGCATTTATAGCGGGATTTTTATCCACATTCGAAACCGCGCCATCAACCTGAATATAACGATATCCATAGTAAGAAAAGCGCGGATGCCAAGTCTCGTCACCATTGCCGCTTAAAATGTACTCGTAGTAATGTTTACTCCCGGTCTGCTTCTGGCTTACTGTTCCGTCCTCATTCAGCGATTCTCCGGGTGTCAGCCGAATTGTGTCACCCTTATTCCCGCTGACAGTAATTTCAGGAAATCCGGCTAAATTTTGCCCCATATCTAACACATAGCTTTTGTCGGAAAGCCGGGTCGATTTTTTAACTCCGTAACGCTCCATAATTTTCACGGGAGTAGTTTGTTGAGGTCTCAAGACACCCTTTGGAGCTTCCTGAACCACCACTCTCGACCATGAACTGTCATTAAAGCCCGGTTTGTCCCAGCCGTTTTGTTCACGCGTGGCATCGTAGTCTTCACCTCCATATATGCAGTTAAAAGTTATCGGCGAGTAGCTGAATTTCCAGTTTTCATCGGAAATTATCTCTTTTGTCGAACCATCGGTAAACTTTATCTGCAGTTTTAGAAATAATGTAGGCGGTCCGAAACTGATTAATAATTTTCGATACCTTCCGCCCTGAACATTGTAAAATCCATTGCCCAAGAGTACTCCGATAACATTTTCTCCGGTATTCAGATTCTGTGTTACATCAAACGTATTGAAGTAAACCGTCTTGTCATAGTCACTCAAGAGCGGCGCAAACTCACTTTCGCCGATTTTTTTTCCATTAATCGATAATTCATAAAAACCCAGTCCGCTAATGTGAATGATCGCTTCAGAAATTTTCTTTTCGGATTCGAAAGACTTGCGTAGATAAATGCTTTTGTTTGATTCGGGATTTACCGATGCCCAAAGTGCCCGCTTCTCGGGTTTTCGCAATTCATCTGAATGAAAAACTCGTCCTGCAGGGAGGTTCGCGTCTTTTCGGGAAATAGAGCCAATCCATTTTGCATTTAGATTTTGTGAATCAGGTGCTATTCTGAATGTCGTTTTTTTGCTCCATCGAGATGATTTCTTCTTGTTATCCCAGATTTTCACACGCCAACTGTATTCATTTCCAGGAAGAAACTCTTTTTCTCCATCGTATTTAACCAATTGACTTTCCGATGAATACCTTTTCCCCGATTTCCAAAACACCTTTTCTTTTCCATTCACTTTTTTAAAAATCTCAATCACATAGGCCGTTTGCATGATATCATTTTTTTGTGAAGAAATCTGCCATCCAAAGCGTGGATTTTTTTCTTCCAATGCTATCGGCGATTCCAGCATCTCGCACGTAAGGTTCACTGCTTCCAACGCAAAAACCGAATGATTCGCGGATAAGGCCAAACATAAAGAGAATATGGTGAGAAAATGTTTCATAGAAATAATAAAATATTGACTTGAAGTCGTATGTTGAGTTTTTTTTATTGTATCGCTTACAATTGATCAGGAGAAATAAGATTTTATAAAGGTACTTCAATCCTTTCTAACTTCTCGCTTTGGGCAGCTTTTTTTCCATTCACAAGCACAACTAAACCTTTCCCCTGGTGGTAACGATCACCATTTTTATCCCAAAGAATGGTAATTGTTTTTCCGTGGTAGGAGACATTGTCTAAGCAGAACCAATCCCATTTTCCCTCGGGCAATAATGGGTTTACAACCAATGTGTTCCCCTCTTGCGGACGAAGCCCGATTAGTCCGGTTATAATCAGATCATTGAATGTGGAATGATTGTAAAACTTGCTCCTTTCCTGATCGCCTTTGAGCCAGTAACCGGTGACTTCATCCAAGTATTCGCCGATATACGGTCTTCCTCTGTGGTATTGAGACTCGACATATAATTCCAATTGACGGAAATAATCGTTTTGACTTACCACGTTTTGAGAATAATTATTCATGAAATTAGCCATGGCGGTCAGTGTCTGGCTTGTTGCAAAGGGCCATACCGCGCCATCCCACTCGCAGTTGCAGCATCCGGCTTTTCTGAAGAGCGGATGATTTCTCTCCGCTGTAGTATGTCCATATGGAGCCAGAAACGCATTTTCATCCATTAGTTTTGTCCAGGCAGCGTCGAATTTTTCGGCTTTCGGCAAATTAAAATACCAGGGAATGTAACCGATTGCTTCCCGCACATTGGCGAATGAATCTACGCGGTGCGTTTCAAAAAATTGACTTTTCGTGTTCCACAGCTTGCTTTCAACCAGATTTTTGATTGAATCTCTCTTCTGCTTGTAATATTCAGACGTTTTTTTATCGCCATTCAAGGCATAAATCTTAGAAAGCGCATCGGCATTGCCGTACATGTAGCTGTTGATAGTAGGTCGAGCATATTGTTTTCTTCTGCCTCCGCTGATTGACTCTTCCATTCCGTCCTGCACATCACCCTGCCAGTATAGCCCCGATTTTAAGCGATGTGTATTCTCCCAATGTTCATACTCTGAAGTGAGATTCGGAAGCATATCGATAAGAAAATCTTTCTTATTGTCCACAAGATAACGGTTGTAAAGTGCGTCAGCAGTCCAGGAACTGAAATTATGGAGTTTTGCCATCGGTTTTCCATCATTTCCTCTGAACCAGGTATGCACGTTTTGCTCAATATATTCCGGGTTTCTCAGCCAGCGCGATTCGTAAATGTGATGACCAATCGCACACGCGATCAGATTGTATTTGTCAGCATAAGAACGATTGACCAAAAACTCGGTCATCGCATAACCAACCGGTGTTTCTTTGATGTGCTTCCGCAACGACCACCAACGGAAATAGTAAATTTCTTCAAAGTTTTTCTGCGGACATTCAAATAGCGGAATATTGTTTTTCATCCATTCGCTTGATTCGCTGTTTGGGATTGCCTGAACAATGGTTTCCGGTTCCATCTGATTGAAATATTCCGCATAATGCTTGAAATTTTCATAATCCAAAACGGCTCCGCTATTTTCAGCTTTACGATCGGAGGTTTTAAAATCCCGAATAAAAAAGGCAGCCTGTTTATCTTGATCCCCTGCGTTCGAAATGTCAAAATCCTGATCAGCGGGAGTTTCAGGAGTGGGAAACAGTCGCAGATTACCGGTTCTGAATGCAACTCGTTCGATGCTTTCCACAGGTGCATAAAACATCCGTTGTCCGGCTCTTTTTCCATCGATATAAACAGTTATATTCCTATTTTCAACAGATAATTCAGCCCGGATATCATAGATTTTATTCGGCTCATACTGCATCAGATTTCCAAAACGGGCGCCGCCTTTTGCTCTGAAAATTCCATCGGGCGTGAACTCCAATCGGGAGCAAGATATCCCGTTTTCATCTAAAAATTCGATTTGTAAAGTTCCGTGATTTGACTGATCTGCAATCAGCCGGAAAGATACGCTTAATTCTGACGTTTTCGGTATTTTTCGTTCAATTTTAGCATAATCAAACGGATCTTTGTCTCTGAGAGCTATCCACGTGTTTCCATCCTTTTTCTCTAAAGAAACGGGTGCCCAAACCGGAGAATAAATATTCCATTCGGTTAAGTCCGCTAATTCCCGAGCGGTATTCAGCTTGTCATCAGCGTGTACGGTTTGTTCAAGTTTAACGGGGACAGGAACTTTTGAAACCCACATATCTTCCTTATTCATGCTGTAGGAAACCCACATGTTTTTATCGGGGGGCGTACCATTGCCTTCCTGAATGCCACGGACATATTGCGGACCGAACGACTTATAATTCCCTCCGTAACGCATTGGCGGAATTTCGCCATTTATCAGATTCAATGTGGTATATTCAAGTCCATCGGTGCTTGTGGAAATTGCCAAAGGCCAGCGAAATTCGGAAGGATTGTAAACCGTGGCATAGGTACCGTCGGATAGTCTTTGTCCCCAGATTTTAGCATTGCTGTTGACAAATCCTTTCGCTCTTTCTATCGGCTCTGACCAGGTTTTGCCGCCATCTCTGCTGATGGAAGTGAGCGCATGTTTCCAAAGTGATGCCACATCACCATTCGGTAAACGATAATAATTGAAAGCTTTGTATCCTTTTTTCAAAGGGATAAGCGGGTCATCCCGATCGGCTTCTTCCACCCATTGCATAATGTAAAGCGGATTGTCCAATATCTCCCGGCAGGCTGCCACAAATCCTTTGTCTTTGCTTCTTGTGAAAAATGGATAATCGGTGTTTTTTTCATTAAAGGCGTGATTGTACCGGATAAAGTAGATAGGCCCAAACGAACCATCTTTTTTGATTTCCCGAACTACTCTCCCGATTCCGTTTCCATCGTTCGGGTCGTCTTTTTTATCCATCGCAATACCGTAATAGCCCATGACAATCAGTCGGTCAGATGAAGAGACATAAAAACCAACACGCTGATGCATGATGGCTGTTAGATTTTTTGCTTTTCTGTCATCATTAGGCTTTTGGAATCCATCAGGAACTTTATAAGGCGGAAAAATTACTACCGGATTTGACCACTCGTAGCCATTCTTAGAAGTTTGAAGAAGCGTCTGTGAAGGAGGTACATGCTCATCGACCAAGTCGGAAAGGTATTCCAAAAAAAACTGGCCGTTCCAATAAGCGAGCATGGGCTGATGATTATAAGTCCAGCCGTTACCATTTGAAGGTTCGGGATTTTCGCGGTTTGCACGCATGGTTTGTATGCTGTGTACACCGACTACGGGAGATAGTTGCCCGTCATGATATGCAGGATTGGACATTTCTTTCCCGGAATAATGGATTTTCTCTTGTGCAGACAGTCCGGAAATCAGCAGAAGAACAACGAGAAAAAGTATGGTCTTTGATTTTTTATTCATTATGAATTGGAGATAGGAATACGCTGATTACATTTTGTACGGCAAAGCATCACGGTAGTGTGTTTCGCGCGACAGCGTTTTAAAGTTTAGCAGATTTTTTTAAATTTTTTAGTATCGAATAGGGCACTTTCACAATTGTTCCGTGCTTGTGCCCGTTCGGGATGCTGATTTTTTCTGTAATATCTTCAAAGTTAATAAAATCGTTGGTTTTCATAGCGCCGTAGATTTTTCTCCTGTACATGTCGAAATAAATCAGGTAGTCATCCCCGACTTTCGTAACTGTGGGACCTTCAACAAATTCTTCGGTAAATGGAGCAGAAACAGTATCAAATTTGTCCGTCGGAAAATTGCCGAAAGAAATTTTCAGATTTCTATTCGGACGTGTGTTATCTTTGAGCACAAGTACATAATCCTTAGGAGCACGCTTTACTATCACTGCATCTATCACGCTGAAATTTGGGTCGAGATACAATTTAGTTTCGGAAAAAGTTTCGAAATCCTTGGTAGAGACATAATATAGTCTGTGATTATTATTCTCCTCTTCTATTCCTTTTTCAAAGCGGAAAGGTACTGTGGAAGCCCACACTATGTAAAACAGCTCTTCTTCATCATCATAGAATAATTCGGGAGCCCAAACATTTACCGTCGTTGGTTCGTGCTCCATCACTTGAATCATTTTTTGCTCCGACCAGTTGATTAAATCTTTCGAACTGGCGTATCCAAAGCCTTTATCGCCTTTCCAACTCGTTGTCCACACCAAATGATACGTATCATCTTTTCCTTTTACTATGGAGGGGTCTCGCATAAGCTGCTGATTCCCCAATTCTGGTTTCAGCCAAACACCCGGAATGCTGTCCCAATGGTATCCATCTTCGCTGTACAGATATCTCAATCCGGCATCAGCAGGCTCATGAAATGATGTGAAAATATAAACTTCTTTTGAGGAATTGCAAGAAATGAAAAGAAAAAAGAGAAGAAAAAAAGACAATCTGATAATCCGTTTCGCCATAATTATAGTAGTGAAATAAATCCATTCATATAAATAATTAGCTGAAAACTCACATATTTCAGTTGGTTCAAGTGTGAGAAATCAGTAAAATACTGACGTTTTAATTCACATCTTGTACTCAACAAACAATATATTATTAGTTAAATCACGCGTTAACGTGAGTTTCCGATATAAGGACTTATAATCCGGATTGAAAATCCACATAGTGTTTTTAGGCGGGATTACAAATCCCGCCCACCAGCGCGATTATTTGCTCATTTGCTCTGTATATCCGTGAAGACGGGGTATGTTGTTTTTTCATATAATCTCTTGCTCTGCGAGCCAACCACACGATACAATCGTGCGAGAGCATGGTAGTACTTCTCAACCAGTAGATTTATGGTGTTGGTACATACTCCGCCCACCGGACTTTAAGGATGTTTCTGAGTCCCAGATCCATGAAACAAAACACAAATAAACGAAGCCTGAGGCTATCAATTCAGTTCCTACAACCGGTTTTGTTTGCTTCGTTATTGGATTTAAAAACATAAAGATAGCTATAAAATCCAACTACACAACAAAAACTACCAAATACAATCAATATAAATCCAACCGTAAAGTTAGAAAACTTATCCGATAAAAAACCACTTATATTTGCGATGCGACACTCAGATAATTATTAACATAAATAAAACATTATGGAAACAGAAGTAATTAACAACTCTCAAGAGTCATCAAATCCGGCGACAAACACTGCCGAAGAGAAAAACAGTCTCGCCATCATAGCCTACCTTACCATTATAGGGCTGATAGTGGCATTTGTAATGAACAACGAGAAAAAAGAACCGTTTGCGAGCTATCACATCCGGCAATCGCTCGGGTTAGGAATAACCGGTCTGGCACTCGGTTTTGCTAATATCATCCCCATTTTGGGATGGATAGTGAGCATATTAGGTATGTTTGTCTTGCTTTACATGTGGATAGTAGGATTGATGAACGCCATTAGAGGCAAGCAGGAGCCTATGCCTATCTTGGGTAAGAAGTACGAAGAGTGGTTCAAATCCATTTAAAACAAATTTTCACCCAAACCGCATGAAGATTAGTGGCGAGTTTAATACGTCCTTAGTGTGAAAAATAAATTATAACCGTATGAAACAGCCATTTAAGATAAGTCTTAAACCTAAGGAGATGATTAATGGCGTGTTCCATACGACCTTAATGTAAAGAATAATATTTAATCGTATGAAAATACTCTTTTTACTGCCCCTTTTATTCGTTTTTGCTTGTTCGCAAGGACAGCAATCGACAAAAGGGAAAGTTGAAAACTATAGTGGCGGTGTAGCTGATGTAATGCTGTCACTCTTTGAGGGTGAATCTCCTTTCAAGGTCGGGGCTATCAGCAAGGATGGAAGTCTGACAATAGATTTAGACTTGTACTCCGAACAACTGATCTCGGATATAGAAAACTCCAAGTTTACGGATCCGTTCGCATACAGTTTTCAATATATCTGTGAGGATATTGATAATTTTCCTCAGTTTGACAATCAGCCTAATGGGAAGAATATAGGTCACTTCGAAATATGGCAAAACAGCGAGTGGCAAGACAACCTGTTTGCCGCCGACAACAAAGAGTTGCGATACTGGATTCAAAACCCGGCATATTTAAGCGCAGTAAAAGGTTCGTTCTTTCAAGTCACCCTCTCCACCCAAGATATCGATATGCGGCACACGTGCAGCAATACCGATTTCTACGACAACACGGAGGAGATTACCGTAGAAATTGAATACGACCTCATCCTCAAGAAAGGGTTGAACTTGATAGAATATGAAATACTGGAAGTGCATCAACCCTCATCGACAGAAAGAGGCGCGTTTCCCGTGAAAGTACGAGTGAAAAACCCGGGTGAAAACGCTGCTATTTTGTGGTTTACAGATAGTGAACAGACTTGATAATCAACAACTAAAATAAAACAACATGAAATTTTTAAGAATTTTCTTCTTGCTTGCAATCGCGGCAACGATATCTTGCACCGGCAGTAAAAATGAATCCTCTGAATCATCGACAAGCACCGTTTCTGTCAAAACCGACAAGACCAACAATAAGGCGGTAATTGACGCCGCCAAGTGCTTCATAGCAATGGATTACGATTATGAGAAGTTGCTCACCAAGGAAGATGTGGCAAAACACACGAGCATTGACGAGGCAAGCTTTAAAAAAGATGTAAGCCCCACCCATGGGGAATATGGCAGCTGCACTTACACCTGGGATAGCGACCGACCTGATATTTCCATGACCACATCGGGCATGACATTTAATTTGCCCGATCAAAATTTAGCCACGGTAAAGTCGCTTAAAATCCATAACGAAGACGATTTGAAGCTTTATAACCAATCGGATGTTATCAGCCTTTTTGAAACCGCGTATAAAAAGATGAGCCGCCAAGAGTACGATGAAATGATTGCTCGATTAGAAAGTGAATACGCCAACGATCCGGATAGGCTAAATCAAGCAAAAGGGTTTGCCGATGCCCGTATGAATTTAGATTACGGACCCGTGGATAACCTTGGGGAAAGGGCTTACTGGAAATGGAGTGACAAGTTTGGGATTGAATTGGTTGTTTTGCAAGGCGCGGTACAATTTACAATTGCTGCTAAAACTTCATCAAGCGCAGAGACTTCATTGCCCGTGGCGATAAATTTAGCCAAAGAGGTGCTATCGAAATGTAATTAACAGTGCGATGAGGAATATTCTTGTTGGATTAAGCTTTTTGTTGTTATCGGGATGCGGAGTCCTCTATTTCCAGCAACCGCTTCCCGGCAGTTTGTGGGGAGAATGGGCTATCGACCGTACAGGTCCCGCCGAAGATGGATCGCAAACCTACCGGTTTTGGAACGAATGTGAAAAATACGATGATGTTCTCCACTTCTCATCCGACCGGAAAATGACTTTTCGGTGGCGTGATGACCGCTGCACAATGTATTACGCATTCTTAGGAAAATATACCGTAGATAAAGAGAATCACATCATGCATGTAGAACTTGATAAAACTCCAAACAGGGACGAACATCCTTTTCCACCCATTACACAATTTAAAATAGAAATCATAAACGAAACCACCCTGCAGTTGAAAGAGATGGAAAGAGAAAAATCTTCAAGAGTAAGAAGCGATCGTGGAAGTGAGTCCACTCGCGCAATTCGATTCGTCTTGCGAAGAGTAGTGAAATAATATAGAAATGTTTTTAAATAGATATAAAAAGAATGAAAACAATGTTTAAAACAAAAGCAATTGTCGCGCTTGCCATAGTGGCAATGATGTGTATGGGCTCGTGCAACAGCGGTCCGGGAAAAAAAATGAAAGAAGTTCGTGAAAAAACCAAGCAGGCAACAGACTTGGTGAAATCCATAAGTAACCTGGAAAAAGACGCGGCAGATGCCACGGACACGATGGATAAATTAAAAACCTTAGAGCCATTCGATAACGACCGATTCCAAAGCTGGATGCCCGAGCGATTGGGGGAAATGAAAAGGGAATCGTACCAATTTTCATCAAACATGGGAAATACCGGAACTTTGCTGTTTGTTAACGAAGACTACAGCAAGACCGTGGAGCTTAACATTATCGATGGCGCCGGAGAAGCCGGGTCGCTTGTGTATGCTTCTCAAACTTTTATGACGGGCATGGTTACCAACCATTTTTTAGAGTCGGATGAGAAATTGGAAAAATTAGTAACACGAAAAGGGAATAAAGCGATTGAAACTTACTATAAGAAAACCAACGACAGCGAAATTCAGGGTATTATCGATAACCGATTCATCGTCTTTGCAAAAGCAAAAGACACAGATATTAATGAACTTTGGGGATATATTGACAAGTTGAATATCAGCAAATTGAAGTAAAAAACGATCCACAACATCCGGGAATGCCTCTATTTATGAGTCCACTCCGCAAACTTCAATTAAAACAGAAACACGGATTATTTAAGAAAGAGAAAGTCTTATTTTGCAGACAATCAGTGTATTGCGAGGGGCGCATTGAGAAAAAAATCAGAGATTTTTCATGAAAATGACTTTTCGCGAGGAAACTCATTATAAAATCAATCACTACTCACCGACTAAAAAATTGTCTGTAGGACAATTCCTTGAAACAACGTTCGGCGTAACCAATAACCCCCAGATTTATCTGGAAGTGAAAGGTTAAAGATATGGTAAAACTCTGTAGGAGTTTCCCCGTAATCCTTCAACCACATAATGTTCTGTCATTCTAATTCGTCAGCCGACGGAGAAGAATATAAAAATTTATATCGGACAACACCGAAAAAACATAACTAACAACTATAACTAAATTTAAAATATAAAAATATGAACAGATTCAAATACACAGCCACACTGGTGCTTATTACGCTGATTTACATGAGCTTTGCTGCATGTTCTAAAGATCTTGGTGGCGTGAAAAACGATAAGGACTCCGGCATAACCATGAAAGTAAACGGTGAGTTTTGGGGGACAACAATTAATACGCTTTTTACTGAGGCACATGAAAGCAGTACATTAGGCGAGTTCTACGTTGTCTATGTCGGGGGACAGAGGACTGACGCAGAGGATAGCGAGACTGATGTAAGTGTTTTTAATATGTTCATTAGTATTCCGAAGTCAAAATTCAAGAATCCCAAAGGAGCATACTCCATCATGAAAGAGGACGAAGTTATGGCGAGTCAAGCTTCCGCCAACTATGCGGTGAGCACGGGATCAAACCAAACTTGGTATGCTTCTTACAATCCTGAAAATTCCACACAAGCGGTAGGGACAGTGGAAATAACGAGTTTTGAAATAGGAGAGCAGAGTGTGTTTGGACACAGTACGAGTAAAGAGGGTTATACAAAACTGTCGGGCACGTTCCGAATGGATTTGTATGCCTTGCAAGATAGCCCCGGAGCTCCACTAAAAGTAACGGAAGGGAAATTCAACTTGAAAGCGGGAATTGGATTTGATTTTTGAATCCGTCCGTCCGGATTTGTTCTTTATTTCATAAAGTCTGTGATATGCGTTGCCGGGATTTGTAATCCCGGCTCTTTTATTATAAGGATTTATAATCCGGATTGAAAATCCTCATAGTATTTTTAGGCGGGATTACAAATCCCGCCTGCCTGTCCCGTCTAACGGGAACCAGCGTGACTATTTGCTCACTTATCAGGCATTTCCGTGAGGACGGAATCTGATAGCCGTTCTTAAACTGTATCAGCCCCGGCAAATTTAATATATTATATCGGATTGTAACAAAATCACGGTCTAAATCTGCAACCAAATTTCCGTTGGCATCATAATAAAACTCAATATCTTCACTTTTCAAATCTCGGTATTCTAATCCTATCCTCCACCGCATTACTTCATCCTGTACAAGCAAGACGCTGATTGCAAATCCTCGCCGGCGAGATGGGAGAATTCTAAAAATGCGTGCTTATCTCGATAACATTACGCAACTTTCACAATCCCTAAAATAGGGTGATTCATTTATTTGAATAGATAAGCAGGCAAAAAACAATATTTCACAAACAAGATAAAGTACCTGCCACGTCTTTTATACTCAAAAGATAGAATTCTACAATTCTTTTTGATTTATCACTTTTCGGAAGAGCTGTTTGATTACAATACTCGCATCGATTCGTCTATCAGAAAACGCGGGTACATAAAACACTTGCTTATCACCATACCATTAATCAACTGTTAAATTCCATTCATTGGCATTTAGTTACTTAAATACATAGGTATGCTGCTGAATAATAGCCTAATAAGACTTTAGTTTGGGCGTGCGTTTATTCCTATTAAGTTTTTTTTATCTTCGAGGGAAAGGGATAAAGTAACACTCCGAACCTTATTGCCGAATTTCGGACAATCAGTATTATCAGCAGATTGCCGGTGCATGCAAGTCCATTATAGCTGTTTCAAAAAACAACTAAAGAAATTACGAAAGTTAAATAACATTCTATGAAGCATTTCAATTTTTTTTTCAAAAAACATATTTTATCTGTCCTACTTTTCCTATTCTTGGTTCCGGGTATTTCTGTTTTTAGTTCAAATAAAAAACCAACTAACAGAAAAAATCAGCGTTACCAAATCGCGGTTTGCGACTGGATGATTCTGAAAAGGCAAAAATTAGGGGCCTTTGAATTGGCAAAGGAGATAGGAAGTGACGGTATAGAGTTAGATATGGGCGGACTTGGAAACAGAGAACAGTTTGATAACAAACTGAGAGATTCTGCTTTCGTTGACCTATTCAAGCAAGAAGCCGAGAAACACAATCAACAGATTTCATCTATTGCTATGTCGGCATTTTACGCGCAGTCATTTGCCACAAGGCAAAATTATATCGATTTGATTCAAGACTGCTTGAACACGATGGACGCAATGGATGTAAAAGTTGCATTTTTGCCCTTAGGAGTTCAGGGAGATTTAAGTAAAAATCCGGAAATAAAACCGGAACTTGTACGAAGACTGAAAATAGCGGGAGATTTAGCTCATAAGTCCGGAAAAGTAATTGGAATAGAAACATCCCTTGATGCGAAATCAGAAGTGAAATTACTAAAAGAAATTAACTCTCCCGGGATTAAAATCTATTTCAACTTTCAAAATCCGCTTGAAGCAGGCAGAGACATTTATAAAGAATTACGCGTACTCGGTAAAAAACGTATCTGTCAAATTCACTGTACAGACACGGATGAGGTTACATTGCCTTACAACCAAAGACTCGATATGCATAAAATTAAAAAGACATTAGACAGAATGGGCTGGAGTGGTTGGTTAGTGGTAGAGCGCTCACGTGATAAAAATGATCCGAGAAATGTAAAGAAAAATTTCAGTACGAATGTAAATTATCTGAAAGATATATTTCAAAAATGAGAATGAAATACAAATGTTTTCCGCTGTTTAAAGAAAAGTCAAAATAATCTAATAATTCTTGAAAGAAGATGTTAAATATTGATTACAAAAGAATCAGTTATTCGTCCTATCATATAACATTATCAAATTACTAATTTACGATTGTATTAAAAAAAAACCAAAAATATTTTCATTAAACTATTTACGCATGAAAAAAATGTTTTTAATTAAAGGAGAAACATTCCTGCTTGCTTGCTTGCTGGTGATGTTTCTGTTCGTCTCGTGTATCGATGGATACGATGATGACGAAATTTGGTCACCCGGAGTAGAAAATGCCACTCTGCAATCTCCGAATGCAGATGGTGTGGTGGTTACGCCCAGTGCCGACGGATCAAAACTTAAAGTTGAATGGCCTGTGGTGATGGGAGCCGGAGGCTATGAATTTACACTTTATATCGTTGATGACCCGAACAACCCGATAGTTGTAGGAGAGGAAAAACAGATCATTGACGGTACGTATGTCGAGCGCGAAATGCGTGAAGATACGTATTACAAGATCATTATCAAGGCATTAGGAAATCCGGAGTACAACAACACGGAAGCGGATGCTTCTACAGAAGTGCTTTACAACAACTTGTTGCCCGTAACCGCTATTATTCCTACAGGAACTAATCTGACAGAATACTTTGCTGCCAATCCGATTCCGGAAAGCACTACGGAGCTTTGTTACGAGTTGGAAGCAGGCGGAGATTACACGATGGATGGTGATGTATCTATCGGAAAAACCTCAGTTACATTCAGAGGAAGTAAGATTGACCATGCAAAACTAAATCTGCTAAACGGCTCATTTGTAAATGGCGGTGCAGGGTTAAAGTTTAAATTCATTGATTTTGACTGCACTTCCTTCGGCGGCGTAGTGACAAGTAACGCCATTATTTTAATGGACTCCAACTTCGACGATGCGCTGGCGGCAACCCAATCAGAAAATGGATACATAGTAGTTCCTACTTCTTCCCCTCTCGCATTTCAATCTTGTGAAATCAAAGGATTGACCCATTATTTGTTCTATGACAGCGGAAAAAAATATGCAATCGGTACATTTTTAATTAAAGATTGTATCATTGGTCTGAATACCGGTACATTTAATGCTGCAACCATTCGTTTCCAATCCGGAATGCTGAAAGACATAACTTTTACGCACAGTACATTCTACAATGAAGTACAAGCGCATGGCAGCAATCGGATTATGCAAATTTCATCCGGAAACGTTAACAGCGTAAAACCGACAATGGAGATTTGGGCAGGCGGAAGCATGTCATACACCAATTGTACATTCTGGCAAATGGCTAAAACAGCTCAAAGTTTCAATTCAAACGGAGCGATGGGGCAAGCTACAGATAAAGTAACTCTTCAAAACTGTATCATTGTGGACACCAGTGAAGAAGGAGGTTTTGTGAGACGTATCCGAAGAAGTAACACGACTGCTGCATTTACAGCGGCAAATAACTCCTACTGGTACAACGGAATATTCCCCGAAGGAGAAATCGCTTCAAAAAGAGATGAAAGCGGAACGCACATTGATACAGATCCACAGCTGACTTATCTCGGAGATGGGAAATTCAATTTGGCAGGATCAACACAAATTTCCAGACGCGTAGGTGATCCAAGATGGTTGCCCGAACAATAAATATTAAGTAACAAAGTAAAATATATAAAAATGAAGAGATATCTGATTATAAGTCTATTTCTAAGCATAATACTGGCTTTCTCATTGCCACTGCATGCTCAGCAAGTCCTTGATTTTAAGGGTACTGTATTAGACGAAGTTGGTGAACCTATCATCGGAGCATCCGTGAAAATAGAAGGTACCGGGGTAGGAACAATCACAGACACAAACGGAAATTTTTCGATTTCTGTTCCCGCCAATGGAAAATTGACAATTTCATACATAGGATATGTTGCTCAAACAATATCCGATTTTCAAAATACAACTATCACAATGACAGAAGACCCGATGCAGCTTAGCGAAGTTGTAGTGGTGGGTTACGGAACTCAGAAAAAAGCGCATCTTACCGGTGCCATTTCCACAGTTGCACCGGAAGAGATTACAGACTTATCGGTTACCGGACTTTCTTCTGCGCTTGTCGGTCAAGTTGTCGGAGTGAGTGTGAGTCAATCAAGCAACCGACCCGGAGAAAGCGGACGTATCGTTATCCGTAACTCGGATTTGGCTGTAAGCGCTCCTTCAAGCAGTTCCGGATTGCTTGTTCCGCTTTATGTAATCGACGGTTTTATTGCTGATGAAACAGCGTTTAACAACCTTGATGCAAATATGGTGGAAGGCATTACGATCCTGAAAGACGCGGCGGCAGCAGTTTACGGAGCTCGTTCAGCTCAGGGAGTTGTATTGGTGACTACGAAACGTGGACAAATCGGTCGTCCAAAAATTTCGTACAGCGGACAATACGGCTTTACTGACGAGTTTTATCGTTCTAAAATGCTGGATTCCTATAATTTTGGAAAAATATGGAATGGAATCCGAGCAGCAGACCCGACAAGCCCGTACGACTCTAAAAACCATCTCTTTCAGGCTGATGAACTTGAAGCGATGAAAAGTCTTGATTATGATTTGTTGGATCAGTATTGGAAATCTGCTTTGACGCAAAGACACAGCGTGAACGTGAGCGGTGGTAGCGAAAATGCGACCTACTTCGGTGGTATTTCTTATATCACCCAAAGCGGTAACTTAGGCAGAATCGACTATGATCGCTGGAATTACCGTACCGGAATGGATTTCAAAATCGGGAAATGGGTTAAGTCAACGCTTCAGGTTTCAGGTGATTATGCAAGCGTAAACAAAGCTTACGCCACTGTGGGTGGAACCAATGCCGAAAAAGACTACGCGACGCTTTTGACGCGTCCGAGATATATCCCTGAGTATGTAAACGGATTGCCGATTGCAGCATACGGTATCACAAACGGACAGATAGAGCAAACTCAAAACTATAACTACAATGTAGTAGAAAATATTGGTAACTTTACGAAAAACAATCCACAGAACATGACAATAAATTCCTCGCTGGAATATGATTTTGGATGGAGCGAATTCCTGAAAGGATTGAAAATGAGAGTTACCTATTCAAAAAGTATCAGTACAACGAAAGACAACCAGTTCGGTTCTGACTATACGCTTTACAAATTTGCCGACGGAGCCCGAGGCGGTAGCGGAAGCCACTTGTATGTTGACACAGATGGATATCCGATGAGTTTTGAAGGTATGACCACTTTCCCCGTTTCAAACGGTAACCGCATACGCAGAAGCTTCAGTCGTAGCGACAACTACCAGTTAAACTTTATCATGCAGTACCAACGTTCGTTCGGACTGCACGATGTGAGCGGACTTTTCACAATTGAAAAAGCTGAAACAGAAATGGAGAATATCTGGGGACAGGTAACTGAACCTTATTCATTTACAAATTACCAATCCAATGGTGCAAGCGGTGATCAGACCACAGAATTCAGCCGTTCAGAATCAGGAGTTTTATCCTATGTAGGACGTTTGAATTATTCATATGCAGATCGTTATTTAGCAGAATTCTTAGTACGTACCGATGCCTCTACAAAATTTGCACCTCAAAATTATTGGGGAACATTCCCTTCACTATCATTAGGTTGGGTAGTTTCTGAAGAAGACTGGTACAAAGAGAACATTGACTTTATGAATTACCTGAAAATCCGCGGATCGTACGGTCTTTTGGGTCGGGATAATATTCCGCCATGGGCCTGGATGCAGTTCTACGGATCGGAAGTGGTAAAAGGACCTATTTTTGGTACAAATCCCGATAAACATGCCGGACCTCATTTCCAGATTCCTAATGCGGTGCCAAACTTTAATTCGCGATGGGATAAGAGTTTCAAGAGCAACTTAGGATTTGATATGAGCTTCCTGAAAAGCCGATTGACAGTAACATTAGATGGATATTATGACAAAAACCGAGATGTGTTTATGAGTATCACAAGCGCTCCTGATTTCCCAACTACGATCGGCGCGCTCGCATCGCCTTCCAACTACGGCGCTTTAGACAATTACGGTATAGAGCTTTCGCTTGGATGGCGTGACAGAATCGGTAAAGATTTCCGCTACTATGTACGGGTAAACACCGGATATACCGACAACAAAATTCTTACAGCTCCCTGGGTGGATGTCGCTACCCGCGGACTTGATGATTTGATGCCGAATGAAAGAGCTGACAGAGGTTTGTGGGGATATTCATACATCGGAATGTTCCAGAGTTATCAGCAAATTGCAGAATATTTTGCAGCAAACAACCTGACAACCTATATGGGCAGAACTCAAAACGATGTTCATCCCGGTATGTTGATTTACAAAGATATCCGCGGATCGCAAAAAGCGGATGGAACCTACTATGATGCTAATGATCCAAACGATCCGCTGCCTAATGTCATTGATAAAAACGATATGGTGAGAATTTCTAAATACCGCAGCAACCCATACGGACTTACAGTGAATATGGGCGGAGACTGGAAAGGACTATCATTCAGCGCTCAGTTTGCCTCGTCATGGGGTTCATACAGATTGATGCCGACGGAAGCCATAAGCAACAAAAGTATTATCTCCACCGCTTCGGGTTATGACGTAATGCAGTACACAAACTTACCTGTAATCTGGGCGAACAATATGTTTGTATATCAAGACGTGCTTGATGATCAGGGAAATGTGGTAGCCGAACAAAATCTCAATGCAAAATATCCAAACCTAAGATGGGGAGGAGTGAATTCTGTAAATTCCACATTCTGGAAGGTTAACAATGCTGTTGTACAATTGCGTAACATCACACTTGCCTACGCGCTTCCTAAAGACTGGATTCAAAATATAGGCGTAGAGAGTGTTCGCGTGAACGTGACCGGACAAAATATGCTGAATTTCTATAATCCATATCCGGAAAAATTTACAAGCCCATTGTCAAGCTACAGCACATACCCGACATTGCGTAAATTTACTGTAGGACTAAATGTTACATTCTAAAAAAAATAAACACATGAAAACAATATATTCAATGACAATTAGTGTCGTTATTTTAATAGTTGCTTCTCTTTTTACAGGATGTAGCGATGAATTCCTAAGAGAGAAAACTAACTACAGCAACCTCTCTCCCGAAATCTATAACGATTATATGGGAGCAAAAATGAGAGTTGATAATATCTATTTACGATTGTTGCCCAATGTGAATGATGGTCTTTCATACAGAAGTCCCAGCTCGGGCAGAAGTGATATACTTTCTCAGTCAACTGAAGAATACAGCGGTCTTTCCAACTATGTACATCCCGATGTGATTGTAACCTCCTCAAGCAATCTGAACGATTGGTTTCACGTAAACAAAGCTACAAGTGGCGGTCCCTGGGGAGAAATCAGAAATTGCAACGATGTGATTGAAGGAATTTCAAATGGAAAATTGCCTGAAGATAAAAAAAATGAATTAATCGGACAGGTCTATTTTTTCCGCGCCTGGCAGTATTACATGCTTGTAAAAACGTACGGCGGAGTTCCGATTGTAAAAACGGTTCAGGCTACCGATGTGAGCGAAGCTGCCGGATTAATCGTACCACGCTCCACTACGAAAGAGTGTATCGATTTTATCTGTGAAGATTTAGAACTTGCAGCATCAATGCTTCCCGAGCGCTGGGATGATAGTAATTTTGCAAGGATAACAAAAGGCGCCGCATTAGCTTTAGCAGGACGTGCCAGACTGCTTTACGCGAGTCCGCTTTTCAATCGTGCCGATGACACCAATCGCTGGAAGACAGCATACGATGCGAATAAAAAAGCCATTGAAGCTCTGGATGCCGGCGGTTTTGGATTAGCTTACTTAGACGCTCCGGGATTAAACGCATCAGGATGGGCAAAAATGCTTTATGAATTTAATAGTCAAGAAGCCGTTTTCGTAACGCTATACAATAAAGTACACGATGATAATGCCGCCCATGAAATTTACAGAAACAACCGCTTAGAGCAACGCTTAAGACCGTCAAACGCAAATGGAGGAGGAGGTACAACCGCCTCGGGAATGCTGATTGACTTATTTCCAATGGCAGACGGTAAAAAACCGGGCGAATCGTTGACTTATCCGTATGATGAGTTGAAGTTCTTCTTGAATCGTGATCCTCGTTTCTATCGTACATTTGCTTTCCCGGGTGTGTACTGGAGATTTGAAGGTGACCCGACTTCACTTGGTGAAGAATTCCCGTATAACGGAAATGCTTATCAGCTTTGGAACTATGCCTGGTATGCTCAAGATGATAAAAAGAATGATATTTCGCAAAGCGGATACGGAGCCGATGGTTTAGGACTGAACTACAGAGGCATGTATGTGCGTAAACGAAGTAATGATTTCGACATGACCACACCAAAGCCTGAGGTCATGTACAGATGGAGCCTTGAAGGGAATAGACAAGGTTCATTTGGTGAAGGTGCAATGCCTTGGATGGAAATACGCTACGCGGAAGTTATGCTTAATATGGCCGAAGCCGCTGCCGGAATCGGACAAGGGCAGGAAGCATTGGAAATTCTCCGTGACATACGGCGAAGAGTCGGATATACAGGCGACTGCGGATTGGATGATGCACTGGCAGGAGACAGAGGAAAATTATTTGGAGCCATTCTCTATGAACGTCAAATTGAACTGGCGTATGAAGGAAAACGCTTTGACGATATGCGCCGCTGGCTGCTGTGGGATGGTGGAGTTAATATGAGTCAAATTGAAGGAGCTCCGGCAAGCTGGACACTTTCTGGTTTTGGCGGAAATACGTGCTCGTATCTTGGTGTACAACCATTCAATGGTAAAAGACGGGATAACTTTGAGCTTGTTACGAAAACCAATGCTGCTGAAAAATTAGATTCTGACCCGATAAAAGCAAATCGCCCTGCCGCAATTGACTTAAAATTAGATTTAAGTACACAGGTTGATGCACTGGCTACATTCTATGACAACTATCTATTAAGAAAAACCCGCAGAGGTGACCAGCTTGACAGATTTGTAACCTTCAAGCCTGAATATTATTTTATAGGACTTACCGAAACAGCACAAAAATCCAACTTGACCTTGCCGCAAAACATTGGTTGGACCGATGTGAGAAGCGGGAGCACAAATGGTACTTTTGATCCGTTGGCAGAATAAGAATTAATTGTCTCACAGATTATTTATAGATACAAACAACCCCTTGAGTAGTCGAGGGGTTGTTTGTTTTTTATTAATCTTATTTGAAAAAAAGGAGCTTCGTAGAAAATTGCACACAAGACAAATCACCTTATTCCCTTATCTTTGAAGTCGTTTTGATTTAAAAATATATTACCGCTTCAAGCGTCAGCTCCGATAAATCGGAATTTTCAATTTGCAATTGCGAGCAAAAGTCAAGTTCACCTCCTTATTAAAAACTGTATTTGTTTTATTGGACAAATCAATCGAGCTAATTGGAAGGCACATTATTAACGAGTGGTTTTTTAAGCTTGAAGTTTGTTTATGGGTTCGTATCAGGCCTGTCTAAAACTTTTTCAGCAGACCCTATCTGCTCTTGATTCAACTTCAGAAGTTCTGAATGTGTTGAGGTGGGGGAGGAGTTTAAAGTGAAAAACAGAACTGATATTCTCAATTCTGTTTTTCTTTTTTTTGAATGGCGTTGAATTTCTAAGAAATCTATCTTACAATAACTTTACCTTTGAAAGGTGAATCACCGGCAATGTTGATAATGTAAATTCCTTTAGGCAGTTGAGTCTCAAATTCGGAGTCTTTCGTCAATGAAGTCCGGATAATTTGTCCAAGCGAATTATAAACCGAAATTCTGTTATTCCCTTCAAGTTTCGAAATTTGCAAACGGCCATTTGTGGAAGTAACATATACATTGTTAATGTTTTTATTTTCCACACTTTGCAGTAGGTCAAATTCAACCACATTCCAATAATGATTGATGTTTGTACCTGTTTTGTCGATATAGATTCCGGTTGCTTCGCTATCGCTGTCAGTTCCCAAAAATGAATTAGTACGTCTGGGACCTTCGGTAATACATCTTATCGTGTAATAATTTTTTACACCAACTTTTTTAATCTCGAATTTTGCAAAAGGAGAAGTCGGATCAATATCCCAGATTAGTTTGTAATCGTCAAAATTATCAATCTCAGTCGGGTGTGGATCGGTGCAGCGTGTCAGGTACATTCCGGGTACCGATGCGATTGTAATGTTATAAGCATCAGGAATATCTGTAGCGATAAATCTGACTTTTTGGCTGTCAGCCTGTGTGCTTGTTACAATGTTCAGTGTGTTGTCTCTGCTGCCATCCACGTAAGGAATTGAATTCAAATGCAATTGGCTGGAGTGAATGATGCTGTAGTCTTTCTCCGCGTCGGGTGCCATTGGTTTCACTGACGCCAGACACAGCGTCAAAGCTTCGATCATTGTGTTTGTTTGGTAGTTAACTTGTTCCTGTGTTACATCCGGGTTAGCAAAAACTGCCTCCGCATCAGCCTTGAAAGATACTAAAAGATCATAATCCTCTGTAGCGTACTGATCCGGACCATCTCCCTTTTCGGCATACAGCAAGAATTCATTCACTTTCTCCAAAATATCTTCCAATCCATCTTTAATCACTCCGAATGATGTGATATCAGTTATTTTCCAGTTATGTTTTCCATCTTTCCCGTTTTTGTCAATATAAACTCCACTTCCTGCCGTGTTGTTATCGGTACCCATAAATGAGTTCTCTTCTGTCTTTCCTCCGGATAAGCCTAAGCATTTGATGGTATAAGCGCCCGCGCCATTACTCTTCATTATGAAGTGAGCTAATTCTGTTGTCGGATCAACACCCCAGACCAAGCTGTAACCATTTTCACCTCTTGTTAAAAACTCTCCCGTTGAAACTGATTTTATGTTGTAATAATAGTCGCCTACGGAAACAAACTCAAATTGCTGCGATGGTGTAAATGTCGGATTTGTAATCGTACGTGTCGGTTGATCGTAGAAAAGTCCGCTTGAATGCTCTAAATAAAATGTAGATGTAGCGGAAGGTTGGAACGGATAAACCGATAACCTATATTCATCCAATGCCGCTGTCAGTGCTATCAACTCGTTGTTTACGTCAGCCACCGTTGCGCCGGAATTATTTATTACTGTCAAGGCTGCTTCAAGCGCATTGTTCAAAGCAGTTCGCTGATCTTCGGGAAATTGGTCGGAGCCGGTTCCTCCCGTGGTATTATCATACACGGATTTTGCCTCATTGTATTTATCTTGTAAAGCGCTTTTATCGATAGCTTCGGATACTTCTGCAATGTACCATTTTGAATTTGTTTCAGATTTGTTTGCATAAGTTGAAGAGTTGTCGCCCGTTGCATCTACTCCTACAAAACCTCCTCCGGCAACGTTTTTAAATACCACATACGTGCCATTATCATCTGATTTTTCAACAATTTGAAACTGCGCGTTTGCCAGCTTGTCGGCCGCTGTTCCGTTTGGCCAACTGTCAGGATTATTAGGATCTGCCACCCATGACATGCTCCAACTGTTGCCATCGTCTTTTCTGGATACGTATTCGTTAGATCCAACGCAGAATAGCTGATAAATAGCAGTCGCGCCTTCTCCGGAAAGCAAAATAAACTTGAAATGTTGATCATTTTCTCCGGAATACATTTTTATAACCGGACTCTCAGAGTCAAAAGATCTGGAAAGATACATTCCGCCTCCATGTTTTATTGTGTAATCTTTGCTTGGATCAGGAATTGTTACAGATTCGGCCGAGATGAAATTCAATCCCAATTGGCTGAATAGAAATGATAGTAGAATAAAAGTGATTTTTCTCATGATGAAATTTATTATGAAAATATTTTTATTATTAAAATTCACAAAAACAAAATGTGATAAGTTAACGCATTGTGTTTTAAGTACAGGAAATCAATCGTTAATTATAATTTTAACGGATTGTTTATTAATACAATATTTTTCTGTACTATGACCGACAAAGTTAACCAATAATTCATCTTGAAAGAAGTTATAATTAGTTCAAAATACTATAATTTTCATTCAATATTGAGAAAATCAGAACCTGAATGTTTTTTGTTTCCATTTACTTTTTCTACAGTGAAAGACTGAAATGTATCTAAAATTCAAACAAAATCCTTCAGAAATACAATTTTTCTAAAGGATTTAAGTTTATCTTTTTAGTGTAAACTGATTCTATGAATATGCGGTTAAGCTTGTGTCTATTGAGAAATAATCAAAAGAAGTGTCTGTTGACATTTCTGTTTGCGCTTTGGCTGACAATGCCCGTATCCTCCCAATTCGATCCTCAAATAAGCCAGTACATGCTTCACATGCCGACTTTTAATCCTGCTTCTGTGAGTGAAAACGGGATGATAAACGCGTCTGGAACGATTCGTCAGCAATGGTTAGGGATGCCCGGAGCTCCTTTTACAACTATTTTTACGGTAAATGCACCGCTCAAAATGAGTGAAAAGACAACGAATGGACTCGGAATTAAATTTTTGATAGATAATATAGGCGCTTTTAATAATCGGGCGGGATATCTGCAGTATGCCTACAAACGAAAAATTGGCAAGAACACCCTTAGTTTGGGAGCAGATCTTGGTTTTGTGAGTGTCGGATTCATTGCCGATAGTGTTCGGGCAGATGTAAATTCGGAGTTTCACGACTTCTTGGGCGATACAGCCATTCCCACAACAGATGATACAGGCTCCGATTTTGATATGGCGTTAGGTGCATTTTATTCAGCTCAAAAATACTATCTTGGTGTTTCTTACGTTCATTTAAATACTCCGAAAATTAGTTTGAATGAAGAAAAAACAGCGTTTAAAGTGAGAGGAGTACTTTATGCAACAGGAGGTTACGATTTTTCTTTTCGGGAACCGAAATGGAAACTTCGGAATTCTACATTGATAAAAAGTGATTTTACTTCTTGGCAAGCAGAAATTTCGTCACGTATAGAGTATAACGAGCTGTTTTGGGGCGGATTATCCTATCGATTTCAAGATGCGGCAGTCGTTTTCTTTGGTGCGCAATTACCCGCGGGGATGACATTGGGAGTATCTTTTGATGTGCCTGCAAGTAAAATGATAAAAGCCCAGTGGGTTTCTTTTGAAGCCTACTTGTCTTACAGTTTTATGTTTGATTCGGGGAAAAACAGCCGTTATAGAAGCATTCGGATTTTATGACGACCCAAAAGTTTTTATTCCTAAATTCAATTGAAATTTTTAATGTCACCAAATAAAATATGCGAATCAAGAGTTCAATACTTAACAATTAAATATTATATCTAACTGAAAATAAGGTAATAAGGTGAATTCAGCTCAGACAATAAATGTTATTAAGGTTAATTTTTAGTCTGATAAATAAGGCTTTTCTTGTCAAAAGCACATCTTTTATTGATTATTTCACAAAAAATCTTATTTCAGTGTTTCTCTTTAACCTTGAAGTCGTCTTGACTTATAAAATTTTGTTAGTTAATAGGGCACTGACGCTTTCAGCGGCATTGCCCGTTGTGATTAGAAAATGCAAAATGCCGCTATAAGCGTCAGCTCCGATAAATCGGAATTTTCAATTTTCAATTGCGAGAAAAAAGTCAAGATCACCTCCTTGATTCGCATAATATAATAGATTATGTCAAAACAATATTTAAAAGAAATAGCGGAAGATGAGGCGTTGGTGCAGAGGGAATTTGACGCGCTTTTAGAGGATTATATCAATTCAAATCATCGGAAAAAAACCGAGATTATTAAGAAAGCGTTTCATTTTGCAAAAGCAGCACACAAAGGTCTTAAAAGACGGTCGGGAGAACCTTATATCATCCACCCGATTGCTGTAGCGCGTATTGTTTTGAATGAAATAGGGTTAGGCTCTACCTCCATATGCTCGGCGCTACTGCATGATGTGGTGGAAGATACAGAATATACCGTCGAAGATATTTCCAACCATTTCGGACCGAAAATTGCTCAGATTGTTGATGGATTGACTAAAATTGCCGGAGGAGTTTTTGGAGATAAAGCTTCCGGACAGGCGGAAAACTTCAGAAAACTCCTGCTGACAATGTCTGAAGATATCCGGGTGATATTGATAAAAATTGCTGACCGACTTCACAATATGCGTACGCTTGGTTCGATGCCGCCCGCGAAACAGTATAAAATAGCCGGAGAAACCGAATACATTTATGCTCCATTGGCTCATCGTCTCGGACTTTTCAGAATAAAGACAGAGCTTGAAAACCTCAGTTTCAAATACGATCATCCGGAAACTTACCACGAAATTGAACAAAAATTAGAAATAGAAAAACAGGCGCTCAATAAGTTTTATATCGAATTCTCTAAACCGATATTTGAAAAATTACAACATCAAGGTTACCGGTTTGAGTTGAAAGAGCGGATAAAATCGGTCTATTCCATTTGGAATAAAATGTCATCTAGAAACATCCCATTTGAAGAGGTGTATGATATTTTGGCTTTACGAATTATTTTTGAGCCCAAAGAAGGAATTGATGAAAAAGTACAATGCTGGATGATTTATTCTGCTATAACAGCGATCTATAAGCCTCACCCTGAGCGGATTAGGGATTGGGTCAGCACACCTAAAGCAAATGGTTATGAGGCGCTTCACGTCACGGTGATGACTCCCGGAGGTCGCTGGGTAGAAATTCAGATCCGGAGCAGACGAATGCACGATATCGCAGAGCGAGGTCTCGCCGCTCATTGGAAATATAAAACCGGAGAGGATGATGAGTCTGAACTCGACAAATGGCTGAAAACGATCAAAGAATTACTTGAAAATCCGGAGCCGAATGCGATAGATTTTATGGATACGTTCAAGTTGAACTTGTTCGCTTCAGAAATTTTTGTTTTTACACCGAAAGGTGATATCAAGACGATTGCTAATGGTGCTACCGCGCTCGATTTTGGATTTATGCTTCACACTGAAATTGGCTATCAGAGCATTGCAGCCAAAGTGAATCACAAGTTGGTCCCGCTCAATCACATCTTGAGCAGTGGTGATCAGGTAGAGATATTGACCTCCAAAAAACAAGTTCCACAAAGAGAATGGCTCGATTTTGTGACTACGGGACACGCTAAGTCTAAGCTGCAAAGTTATTTCAAAAAAGAAGAAAAAGCCCAGGCGCTCATTGGAGTTCAGAAGTTTGAAGAGGTAATGTCTGAAAATAATTTAAGACTGAACAAAGAGAATATTGATCAGATTTTGAGTTATTATAACCTTGATAATATAAATGAGCTATATGTTCAGATAGGCAAAGAATCGATTCGCGTAGAGGATATCCCCGTTATTTTCAGCAAATCGAAATCACCCAATATTTTATCAAAAATACTGAGAAATCCTTTCAGCAGTTCAAACGGAGATAAGAAAGAGGCTCCACCTGCGCCAATCGATGAGGTAAAAGCAGAAAATCACTTCGATTTCAAAAAAACTTATATACTCAATGAGCTTAATGTAGGAAAAATGTACGAATTGGCTCCATGTTGCCACCCGATTCCGGGTGATGATGTGCTGGGATATGCGAGCGAAGAGGGAATAATTATTGTTCACAAGCGCCAGTGTAAAGTCGCCAATGTAATAAAAAGTAATTTTGGGAATCGGATTTTAAATGTGGAGTGGCGTGCTTATAAGTCGCAATCATTCGTAGAGTCAATTGAAGTCAAAGGGATTGATAAAACCGGAATGCTAATTGAAATACTGAAAGTGATTTCAGAAGATTACAATGTGAACATTCGGAAAATATTTATTGAAAGTAATAACGGCCTGTTTACAGGCAACTTTGATGTACATGTACATAATACCGAAGATATTAACAACCTCGTTACCAACCTCTTAAAATTACCGGAAATAAACTCTGTGAAGCGTATTCAAAACTTTCAAGAATAGAAATAGGATAACCTGCTGAAAGAATTTTGTTCAAGTGCATTAGGGAAAACAGGGATTGAGTATTTAAATAGTTTTAAATTTGTTTGTGCTGCGGCAGGTGTTATTAATGGTGTAATTTCTGTAAATTCCTTTTATAAAAGTGCTAAGTCCGGAGATGATTATGTTAGGTTAATAAGTGCTGGTATTGTAGTCGGTATTGGATTTTTTTACCAATAGTTGGCCCAGTACTCTCAATGGGAAATGGATTAGCTGATAGTTTGGGTGCTTTTGATAAAATATATTGTTGTTTTGAATAAAAAATATCTCAAAATAATATCCATTCTGTCAGAGGTCTGTACCATTTTGGCACTAAGGGTGTAAACTACTTACTTGGCAATGGCACCGTAGGATTAGGGGAAATTTGAAATAATCATTTCGGAACTTATGAGAAGTTTGAAGGATTTTCATAATGGGGATTAATAATTGGAAAGGAATTATCAGTATATTAATTGCACTTGGGCTGAAAATCTAAATTTGGGAGTTGGAGCATTTGGGGTGGCTATAGGTGTTCAGAATCAGTTATGGGATTATGCGGTCAGTACAAACTTTAAGAGTGCTCGAAAATGGAGTTAATTTAATTTGCTTAAACCTAATCAGAAGAATTATAGATACAACCAAACTTTAGGAAAAACAGGTAATAATTTTCTTAAAGGAACTAAAGGATTAGGGGGTATTGGTGCAGCTATTAATATAAGTTATTCTGTAGTAGAGTTTTACAATTATTGTTACGTTAACGGTGGCACTAATTGGGCTTTTGGACCTAAAGTAGTACTCAATTTTTTAATGACAGGAGTTGGATTTATTGGTCTTGTAGGATTTGCAGTTAATACTACTTACTTTTTAATCGATACAGCTACAGATGGATTTGGCGGTTTAGGGATTCCTCCTCAATAAATTATAGTATTAAAAACACGCAATTTGTATGAAGATATTGAAATTATTGTATTGTAAATATTATTGGTTTCAAGTAAAAGTAGGCAATGCAGATATTGCAGTTTTTAGTGCAATGATTCTTATAGCCATAATTATAATAATAATAGCGTTGGATATATTGATGATTATAGGTTTGTTTGATTTTTTAATACAAATTCCAGTTGAAATAATAGTTGTATTTCCTGTAATGTTGATTGTTCTATTATATTTTTTATTAATTCATAATCAAAAATATAAAAGAATAATTAATAATGATGAATTTAAGAAAGATAAAAAAGGCAATAGGATTGCAATAGTATTACCTTTAAGTGCATTTTTATTGTTTATTTTCGCTACTATATTAAAGATATTGCAGAATAATGAAGTAATATAGTTGAAAATATGTTTTGAATTGTTTTGTTGAACTTTAGTAATATTTTTTTACCAGGAATATTAAAATAAACTTATTCATGGATATGAATATCATTCAGCTACTGCTTGGCTTCGTACGGCAGATTTTGAATATCATTTCTTAGATGAAGGCAAAGTAGAAGTTTACGATTTAAGTGGAAAACTTATATTTACTACTGCTGAACTTTCTCCTTACGGAAACCGGATAAATGAATTAAACGGAAATAGTTACTATTGGGAAGATAATTCACAGGCAGTGTTTGGTGGTGGGGGGGAGATAATTACTCAGGTACTTGTGCTGAAAATCTAAATTTGGGAGTTGGAGCATTTGGAGTGGCTATAGGTGTTCAGAAT
>LSQX01148584.1_pt1 | contig 61241 bp, 50 predicted proteins | sample 654561 | NCBI WGS metagenome assembly LSQX01 (sample SAMN04489861, study PRJNA283612) | anaerobic digester metagenome | isolation source: 4 biogas reactors fed with cattle manure at either 37C or 55C with and... | place: Denmark: Kongens Lyngby | collected 2014
GATCGTTGTTTAATTTTCAAGGTGCCGTTTGCGCCCTCACTTAAGGCGCTCGACTATATTATCAGATTTATATCCGTTTGTCAATCGCTTTTTATCATCTTTTTGACTGATTCTACAACTATTCCGCGCGTTTCTACATGCTCCACTCCCACCGCACGCCACGCCCACGCCCGACGCGCCCGCCATCCGCCGCCCGCCAATTCTGCAATTCTCCGATTCTACCACACTGCGCTTCCGTCTTTAGCCGATTCTTCCACCCACCGCACGACGATTGAATCTTTCCCCGCGCTTGCCGCGCCTGAGCCTATATTGAAAATAAGGGCCGCGAGCTTTTAACGCGCGAACCCTTATTTATGCCCTTAGCTTACATTAAATGCGCACCTTGAAAACCTCATTCGCGCCCTTTGTATACATTATTATATATTATTGTCCCGCGCCGTGCTGCAATTCACATCACACAAAATCGATATCGGCATAAATTGCATAGTGATCGGAGGGCTGTTTGCCTTTTATATCGGCTGTGGCGATGTTGTATTCGCTTACGCTGACACTGTCCTTTTTCACAAAGATATAATCAATCGGGCTGTCGCCTTTTGTGCCCTCTATGTCAAACCCCGTGAATGTGTTGCCTGAAACAGTCTTTTTTGCTATGTATTTGACGTCGCCCATTGCGCCGCCCGTCATAATTTTGTATGGCTCGGAATCTTCGTGCGTGTTGAAGTCGCCTGTGCATATAACAGGCATGTCAAATTCCTCTATTTTGCTTAGAAGAAGCTTCACGCCCTCAAGACGCGCCGTCTCTTTCTTGTGGTCAAGGTGAGTGTTCATCTTGACAAACTCTTTGCCTGTCTGCTTATGTTTTAAAACACACCATGAGCATATGCGCATACATGACGCTCCCCAGCCTTTTGAGGGTATGTCCGGCGTTTCCGAAAGCCAGAAGGTGCCGCTTTTGATTGGCTCGAACATATCCTTTCTGTAGAAAACAGGTGAGAACTCACCGTCTTTTTTTCCGTCCTCCCGACCGACCCCGACATAATCATAGCCGCGCAGTCCCTTTGTTAATGTTTTCATCCATTGTATGTGAGCTTCCTGAACGCCTAAAACATCGGGGTTTATCTCCTTGATCCGCTCTACGACAAGAGCGCGCCTTTTGCGGTAGTTTTTTATACCGCTGCCGCCGCAAAGGACATTAAATGACATTACTCTCATTTTGTCCGCCTTTCAACATTTATGGGGCTGCCCCGAAGGACAACCCCGGTTTTATTTTTTACAACAATCAAATTGTTGAATCAGTATGTGAAGTTAAGCGTCTGCCTCCACAGTCCGTCAACTACCGCTTCAATCAGATTGACTGATTTGTAAGCAAGATTGCCCTCGACAATGACAGGCATATTGACGTCAAAATAAGTCACATATCCATCTTTGTTGACCTCTGCTGTCAGTGTCGCTCCGGTGTATTTGACAGTCGCGTTTTTGAGTGTGAAAGGCTCAAGATCCTTTGCCGTCAGCGCGAGAGTGTCCATACAGGCCGCGTGATGAGGAGGCTTGTAGTTTACGTCATCGCCTGTCTCGGACTTGAGTGTCAGGGTTATCTTCCATCCCTTTGCTGTTTCTTCACACTTGGCGTTTGTGACGCCGGAGGCTGAAAGCTTGCTCATTTTCGCGTCGCCGTCGACAGGTATGAAGCCCTTTATAGAGCTGCCGTCGGAAGCTTTGCCGTTTGTGAATGTCTTTGATTTTGTCCTGGGATAATCATTCGGGAGCATATTCTCGGCAGTGCCGCGCAAAAATCCTATGGAGATCTTTTCAAGCGTCGAGGTGGTGCCGTCCTTTTTATCGATTGTTACCTTGCCGCTGTAAGCCTTTGTGGCGTTCGCCCTATCGGCGTAAAAGGTCACTATCTCGGCAATCGTGCCGCCTACAGGAGCTTTGATCTCGGAAGCGTCCTCCGTTGTCTCCTCAGGCGATGGCTGCGTGTCGGTTTCCTCCGGCTCTGTGCCGTCCTCCGTTATTGATTCTTCTTCTGTCGCCGCTTCTGTCTCTGCCTGTGAAGACTCGGTCTCCTCGGGACTTGTGAGTGTCTCTTCCTTTCCGCCGCCTGCGCAGGAGGAGCAAAGGAACGTCAGAATAATCGCTATGAAAAAAGCCGCGAATCTTGTTGTCTTTTTCATCAATTTTCTCCTTTCAATCAAATATTGCCTTTATCTGATTCAATTACGATTGAATCAAGTACTATACAAATTTATAATACAACGGCGTCTGTGTCAAGTGCTTTTGTGAAATTTTTATATTCAAACATTGCTAAATTAAAATAAACAGTCAAATTTGTGTTAATTTTTCATGAAAGTTTAAAATATTTCAATTTATAAGTGGCATTTGAAACAATGTTATGGTATAATTTATTTCTCTTTAAGGCGGTGACGTGAAGATTGATGAGACGCTCCGCCTGATTTTCGCTTTGTCTTGGAAATAAACAATATTTCTGAAAGGGTGTCTGCCATATATGACAAAAAAATCGAGGAAAAACAAACTTAAAAAGCTCATATATCTGATGTCTGTGTCAGCCGTGCTTGCCGCCGCCGCAATGGCAGCTTTTATACTCACTCAGCCGCGGTTCCGGTCTTCTTCCGAAGACAAAAGCGATGTGACGGACAGCTCCGGCGCGCCAAACATTGTCGCGTATGACAGGTTTGTCGTTTCCGAAGGCATTACGCAGCATCCTGTTTTGCCCACCGATATCGAAAACGTCTTTTTAAAGCTCAGCCCCGACGGCGTTTTCAGCTTTTATCAATATACCGACGAAAACGCCATGTCTTTATATGGCGGCGCAAAAACCATTAAGACGACAGTGTCATGCAGCCACCAAAACATACCCGTGACAATATATTATATCGAAGAAAACGGCAAAATATCCGGTTTCGGGCTTTTTACAACAAATATAAGCGATGCCGACGTCCGACTTTACGAATATGCCTTTTTTAAGATAATCAATATGCCTGACGGATACGGAGACGATAAAGTCATGCTTCTTGTCGATTTTGACAAAGAAGATTTTACGAAAGCGGAAAAAACCTACTCGGAAATTTTCGGTCTTGACCTCGGCAGCGGCAAGACCACAAGGCTGACGGGCGACAACGGCAGAACCGTGGACAAAAAGGGGCGCCTTCGCACTGACTGGGTCATTATGACAGACGGCCTCCTGCAAACCTGCGGCGGCAAAAGGCTTTATCTTTCGGGGCGCAACTACGGACTTGAAACGACTGATACAAAATGCGACTTGCTGCTCATAAACAATGTTTCGCAAAAGCCGTCGGTTGTTGTCGGCGGACTGTACGGTTTATACCTTAAAGTCACGGACGACGGGCTTGTTTATTTAAGGCAGTCAAAGGGCGGCTTCAGCTCCATTCTTAACAAAGACGGGGCGGAAACAGTCGTCGCAAGCCTTTCCGGCGAAAAAGACAACTATCTTTTAAACGGCGACTGGGTTTTAAACAAGACGACGCTTGAGCTTGTGAATCTTGTGACAGGCGGCAAGGCGGCGGTCGGCGGCGTTGTCAACCCGACTTCTTTTTCTGTTAATCCCGACGGAACAAAGGCCGTGGTTTTCAAAGCCGGGCGTTCAAACCAAACCGCGGCGCTTTGCAGTCTTGAGACAGGCGCGTTCACTGTCTCCGAAGGCGGCAACATCATTTCCCCCGGACTTGAAAATGTCGTCTGGGTCAGCGAAGGACAATTCATCACGACTTTTGCCGCTGACGGCGGCGAATATTGCTATCGACTTTGCTCCTTTTAGCGTTAGCGCAAAAGCGGCAAAACCAACAAATGAATCGGGGTGTCAAAGCTTCCGTTTCCCGCCGCTTAAATATTTTCTTTGCGAAAGTCGAGTGTGATTTCATCAATCGACATCGCAAGCTGCGTATGTTTAACTTTTGCGGCGTCAAACATGCGCTTGGAGGCTTTTACCGAGACTGTGTCGGCATATTTGTCCGAAAGATATATGACCTCTTTTATGCCGCACTGTATGATTGCCTTTGCGCACTCGTTGCACGGAAAGAGGGCGACATAAATCTTGCACCCCTCAAGGCTGCCGCCGCCGTTGTTAAGAATGGCGTTCAGCTCGGCATGGCAGACATAAGGGTATTTCGTATCAAACGTATCCCCCTCGCGCTCCCACGGAAACTCGTCGTCGCTGCAGCCGCGCGGCAGACCGTTATACCCGACGGACATGATTTTGTTTGAGCTGTTGACGATGCAGGCGCCGACGCGTGTGTTTGGGTCTTTGCTGCGGTTTGCGGACAAAAGCGATATGCCCATAAAATATTCATCCCAGGTGATGTAGTCGTTGCGTTTTGCCATGATTTTATTCTCCTTGCTTGCAAATACTTTAAATCATACTTGATATTATCACAAAATCCGCGTCCGCTCAAGCATATCTTGTTTTCTTTGTCAATTTAAATATGAATCTAAAGGGGTTCCGAAAAATGGGTCTTATTAAAAAAATCTTCGGAGACTATTCGTCTAAGGAAGTCAAGCGCATAAATCCGATAAAGGAAAAGGTGCTGGCGCTTGAGGATGAATATTCAAAGCTCAGCGACACGCAGCTCCAGTCAAAAACTCCCGAGTTCCGTCAGCGCCTCGCAAACGGCGAAACGCTCGACGATATACTTCCCGAGGCTTTTGCCGCCTGCCGCGAGGCGTCTCTGCGAGTTCTGAACATGAAGCATTTCCCCGTCCAGATAGTCGGCGGCGTTGTGCTTCATCAAGGCAGAATAGCCGAAATGAAAACAGGCGAGGGCAAAACGCTTGTCGCGACACTCCCGGCATACCTTAACGCGCTGACAGGCGAAGGCGTCCATATCGTCACCGTAAACGATTATCTTGCGCGCCGCGACTCCGAGTGGATGGGCAAGGTTTATCGCTTTATGGGACTTACAGTCGGCTTAATCGTCCACGACCTTGACAGCCGCCAAAGAAAGGAAGCATATGAGTCCGACATAACATACGGAACAAACAACGAGATGGGCTTTGATTACCTTCGTGACAATATGGTGCCTTACAAGGAGCAAAAGGTGCAGCGCGGTCATGCCTTCGCCATTGTCGACGAGGTTGACTCGATTTTGATTGACGAGGCAAGAACGCCGCTTATTATTTCCGGAAAGGGCGACCAGTCCACAGAGCTTTACAGGCTTGCCGACAATTTCGCCCACACGCTTAAAATGACGAAGGTTAAAGAAATTGATTCAAAGGAAACGGCCGACGACCTGACAGACGGCGATTATATAGTTGATGAAAAAGCGCGGACAGCGACGCTGACAAAGAGCGGAGTCGAAAAAGCCGAAAAATTTTTCGGCCTTGAAAACCTCATGGACGCCGACAACATGACTGTGCAGCACCACATCAATCAGGCGATAAAAGCCGTCGGGGTCATGAAACGCGACGTCGACTATGTCGTCAAGGACGGCGAGGTGCTTATTGTTGACGAATTTACGGGCAGAATTATGCTCGGCAGGCGCTACAACGAGGGACTGCACCAGGCAATAGAGGCAAAAGAGGGCGTAAAAGTCGAGCATGAGAGCAAGACGCTGGCGACTATCACGTTTCAAAACTACTTCCGGCTTTACAAAAAGCTTTCCGGCATGACAGGCACGGCAATGACAGAAAGCAGGGAATTCCAAGAGATTTATAAGCTTGACGTAATAGAGATACCGACAAACAAGCCGATGATAAGGAATGATAATTCCGACGTCGTTTATAAAACAGAGAAAGCAAAGTTTGACGCTGTCATAGATCAGGTTATACTTTGCCACGAAAAGGGTCAGCCGGTGCTTGTGGGCACAATTTCCATTGAAAAGTCTGAGTATTTAAGCAAAATGCTCCGCGTCAGGGGTGTTAAGCACGAGGTTCTCAACGCCAAATTCCACGACAAGGAAGCCGCTATAGTAGCTCAGGCGGGCAAAGAGGGCGCCGTCACGATAGCCACCAACATGGCGGGCAGAGGCACTGACATCATGCTCGGCGGCAACCCCGAATATCTTGCCAAATCGGAGATGCGCAAAAAAGGCTATTCCGACGAGCTGATAGTCGAAGCTACGGGCTTCGCCGACACCGCCGACGAGGAGATCATCAACGCAAGAGCGGAGTTCACGGCGCTTGAGAAAAAATATAAGGACAACATCAAGGACGAGGCGGAAAAGGTGCGCGCCGCGGGCGGGCTTTTCATAATGGGCACAGAGCGCCACGACTCACGCCGCATAGACAATCAGCTACGCGGGCGATCCGGGCGTCAAGGTGATCCGGGTGAGTCACGCTTTTATCTTTCGCTTGAGGACGATCTTATGCGGATTTTCGGCGGAGACAAGCTCACAAATGTTATGAACTTACTCAAAACTCCGGAAGATATGCCGATTGAGGCAAAGATGGTCTCATCGTCCATTGAGAGGGCGCAAAAGAACGTCGAGGGACGCAACTTTGCCACGCGTAAAAACGTCCTCCAGTTTGACGATGTTATGAACAGGCAGAGAGAGCTTATTTATGAGCAGAGGAACAAGGTTCTTGACGGCGAGGTTTTAAAGCCCGTCATTCTTAAAATGCTTGATGATTGCATAGATGACGCCGTCGACTTTTACTGCTCCGATTCAGTTTTAAAAAATGACTGGAATCTTGAGGGTCTGCGCGAGAAATTCCTCGGATGGCTCACGTCACACGACGATTTTAAGGGTGAGGACAACAACCGCGACGATATTCGGGAGCTGCTTCGTGACAGAGGACAACAGCTTTACGAGCAGCGTGAGAGCGAGTTCGGCAGCGAGCTTATGCGCAGCCTTGAAAACATGATTCTGCTGCGCAGCGTCGACAGCAAATGGATGGATCATATCGACGCCATGGACGAGCTGAAGCGCGGCATCAACCTGCGCGCTTACGGTCAGCAGGACCCCGTCGTCGCCTACAGGCAGGAAAGCTTTGATATGTTCGACGAAATGACGACTTCCATACGCGAGGACACAGTGCGACTGATGCTCACGGTCCGCGTGAAAAGCCAGGAGGAAACAAAACGCGAGCAAGCCGCGAAAATAACGATGACGGCAAGCGGCGGCTCCTCTGACGGCAGCGAAAAGGGCAGGACGGTGCGAAAAGGCGGCAAGACGGGTCCCAATGATGTTTGTCCTTGCGGCAGCGGCAAGAAGTATAAAAACTGCTGCGGAAATGTGAGAAATAATTGATATGATTAAGAATATTATTTTTGATATGGGCGGCGTCATAATAAGCTTCACGCCGAAAGAGACCTTAAAGCGTTATTTCCCCGACGACGGCGACAGCGATATGATATATGACGTGCTGTTTAATCAAAACCTTTGGGGCGAGATGGACAGGGGGACAAAGACAGCCGCGGAGGTTGCGCGCGAGGCTTGCCGCCTCCTGCCGGAACGGCTGCGCGAGCGGCTTACGCGGCTTATCCTTAATTGGTGGGACGAAATGCCGCCAATCCCCGAGATGTGTGATTTTATAGCGGGGCTTAAAGCAAAAGGGTTCGGCATATACTTATTATCGAACACGCCGTGCGAAATTTATGAAAGAATGGACGATATTCCGGCTTTCAAATATTTTGACGGCATCATAGCGTCGTGCGACTGGAAACGTGTAAAGCCCGACCCCGAAATATACCGCATCCTTTTCCGCAAGTTTTCACTTTTGCCTGAAGAATGTTTTTTCATCGACGATATGCAGACAAACATTGACGGCGCGGCAAGCGTCGGGATGAAGGGACATTGTTATTCGCACGGCAGCTTGGAGCTGCTCCGCCGCGCAATGCATGACGAGGGGATTATTTAAACTTATGTCGTGTTTTTCACGGATTCTTCACGAATCCGCCGAGTACAAATCAATACTCTCCGCCATCAAAAAAAACCGTCTGCCCATGGGCGTGACGGGGCTTTCTCATATCCACAAGGCTCATTTTGCCGCCGCGCTGTGCGAGGACACGGCGCGCTGCGGTTTGATTATCACGCCCGACGAGTCACAGGCGTCGCGCCTTGCGGAGGATCTCAACTCTTTCGGCGTGTCCGCTCTCGTTTACCCCGCGCGCGACTTTGTTTTTCGCACAGCCGAAAGCCGCTCACATGAATATGAGCATATGCGGCTCAACACGCTCGGTCATATGCTTTCGGGCGCTTGCGATATTGTTGTCTGCCCTGTCGAGGCCGCGCTGCAGCTGACAATACCGCCCACCGAGTTCAACTCCAAAAGCTTCACTGTCAGCGTGGGCGACGAGCCGGGGCCGGAAAGGCTCAAGACACTGCTTTTAAACGCCGGTTACACAGGCTCTCATCAGGTGGACGGCAGGGGGCAGTTTTCGGGGCGCGGCGGCATTGTGGACTTTTTTCCGCCTGACAGCGACAATCCCTGCCGCTGCGAATTTTGGGGCGACAGCATCGACAGCCTTTCGCTTTTTGACACCGAAAGCCAGCGGCGCACCGAAAATATAAGCGAAATAAAAATCACGCCGGCAAACGAGATAATAGGCGGCGACGACTTCGCAGGCGTGCTGGAGCAATTCCGCGCGGCTTTAAGGGGCAGAGGCTCCGTCAAGGCAAGGGCGTCTCTTGACAATGACATCGAAAAGCTCCGCGGCGGCGCGCGGCTGGCGTCGCTTGACAAATATCTTCCGCTCATATACAAAAATCCCGCGACAATATTTGACTACGCAAGGGGAAGCCTGCTGTTTGTCAGCGAAAGCTTTTCTGTGCGCGAGCGGGCGTTGTCATGCGCCCAGCTTTTTAATGAGGACATCAAGGGGCTTTTTGAGGAGGGCGTTCTTTGCCCCGGTCTTGACCGCTTTACGCTGACGTGGGGGGAGCTTAACGGCTTTTACGAAAAGTTCGGCGCTTTATACGCTGACAATCTGCCGCGGGGGAGCTTCGACACGCCTGTTAAGGAGCTTGTGTCCGTCAACGCGCGGCAATCGTCGCCTTGGAGCGGAGCTTATCAGACGCTCACTGACGACCTCATGCCGTTTAAAGGCAAAAAGGGCTGGCGCGTCGCCATATCTGCCGGCACGGCAAAGTCCGCAAAAGCTCTGTCCTTAGACCTTGAGCATGACGGCTTCAGCGCATTTTTCTTTTATTCGCCACCCGCCGATTTTCCCGTCGGCTCCATATGTGTGCTGCCGGGCAGTTTTTCATCGGGTTTTGAATATCCGCAGGAAAAGTTTTTACTCATAACATACGGCAGCAGATATGTCCGCCCCGCAAAGCGCGCGGCAAAAAAGGCAAACGCCAAAAATGCCTTTAACAGCCTTGAGGAGCTTCACCGCGGCGACTACATTGTCCACAACGCACATGGAATCGGCATTTTTGACGGCATCACAAAGCTTGAAGCAGGCGGCACTGTCAAGGATTATATAAAGATTCAATACGACAAAAGCGACATACTTTATGTCCCCGTCACACAGCTTGACCAAGTTTCAAAATATATCGGCTCAAGGGGCGCCGACTCGTCCGTAAAGCTTAATAAGCTTGGCGGCAAGGAGTGGCAAAAAACACGTTCGCGCGTGCGTGCGGCGGTCAAAGACATCGCAAAGGAGCTTATCGAGCTTTACGCAAAGCGCAGGCAGATAAAGGGCTTTGTCTTTTCTCCCGACATAGACATGCAAAATGATTTTGAGCGGCGTTTTGAGTTTGACGAAACGCCCGATCAGCTAAGGTGCATCGAAGAAATAAAAGCCGATATGGAAAAGCCGTATCCGATGGACAGACTGCTGTGCGGCGACGTCGGTTTCGGCAAGACGGAGGTCGCGCTCCGCGGCGCTTTCAAGTGCGTCGCAGACGGGAAGCAGTGCGCAATCCTTGTGCCGACAACAATTCTTGCCCTTCAGCATTATCAGACAATCAAAAAACGCTTTGAAGGCTTTCCCGTCGAAACAAAAATGCTTTCACGATTCTGCACGCCGAAAGAGTCAAAAGAAACTCTCAAAAGCCTTCAGCGCGGCAGCCTTGACATAGTCGTCGGTACACACCGTCTCATATCTAAGGACGTCAGTTTTAAAGACCTCGGGCTTATTGTCGTTGACGAGGAGCAGCGCTTCGGCGTGGCGCAAAAAGAAAGGCTCAAGGAGCTTTTCCCCGCCGTGGACGTGCTGACGCTGACGGCGACTCCAATCCCCCGCACGCTCAACATGGCAATGTCCGGCATACGGGATATGTCCATACTTGAGGAGGCGCCGCGCGACAGATACCCTGTGCAGACTTATGTCGTCGAGCATAATATAGATGTTCTTGTCCAGGCAATGGCGTCCGAGCTGCGCCGCGGCGGTCAGGTTTATTACCTGCACAACCGCATCGAAACAATCGAAAGCACAGCCGCCGTCATAAAAGAAATGATGCCCGACGCGCACGTCGGCACGGCGCACGGAAAGATGGGCGAGGACGAGCTGAGCGACATATGGCGCAAGCTTCTTGAGGGTGAAATCGACATACTTGTCTGCACGACAATAATTGAAGCAGGCGTCGATGTGCCCAACGTCAACACGCTGATTGTCGAGGATTCGGATAAGATGGGACTTGCGCAGCTCCATCAGATAAGAGGGCGCGTCGGGCGCTCCGCAAGGCGCGCGAGCGCGTACCTGACATTTACACGCGGCAAGCAGCTGACAGAAATAGCTGCCCGCCGCCTCGAAGCCATACGCGAATTCACAGAGTTCGGCTCAGGCTTTAAGATTGCCATGCGCGACCTTGAGCTGCGCGGCGCGGGAAACATACTCGGAGCGCAGCAGCACGGCCACATGGAGGCCGTCGGGTATGATATGTATTTAAAGCTTCTTGCGCAGGCTGTGAGCGAAGAAAAAGGCGAGGCTTTGCAGGAGCCGGAGCGCGAATGTCTCATCGACCTTCCGATAGACGCGCATATCCCGCCTGACTATATCGAGAGCGTTCCTCAAAAGCTTGCGATGTACAGGCGAATCGCCGACATACGGAGCCGCGAGGATGCCGACGACGTTTTAGACGAGCTGATTGACAGGTTCGGCGAGCCGCCTGCAAGCGTCCGCGGGCTTTTGACTGTTTCGCTGCTCAGGGGCACGGCAATCGGTCAAGGGGTTTACGAGATAAACGAGAGCGGCGGCAAGCTGCGGCTGTTCATTGAGGAGCTTAACATGGAGAAGATCACGCGGCTTGCACACAAAATGCGCGGCAGGATTCTTGTCAGCGCCGCCGTCAAGCCGCATATATCAATCCGTATTTTCCCCGGTGAGGAGCGGCTGACGCTGCTAAACAAGGTTTTTGAAATACTTGAGGAAGATAATTAAGGATAGGTTGTGAAAAAATGAAAAAACTCATATCCCTTTTTGCCTGCGCCCTTTTGCTCTTGTCTGTTATGACGTTTTCTTCATGTTTAAAAAGTCAGGGTGATGCGCCAAACGCGCTGAATATTTCCGGAGCGCAGATATCCGACGAGCTGTTTTCATACTATATCGGCGTTATCCTGCATGACCCGCCCTCCTTTGGAGTCGACGGCGGCGCGGCGTCCGACGTGACGGAGCAAGCCGTCAGCCTTTGCAAAAATTATGTCGCCGTCAACACAATGTTTGACGGCAAAGGTCTGCGTCTGACGTCCGAATTAAAGCACAATATAGCTGAATCTGTTTCCGCCGATTGGGGCTTTTATAAAAACTATTATAAAAAGGCCGACATCAGCAAGCAGACCCTCACAAAAGCCTTGACGGCGGAAGCGAAAAAAAAGATGCTTTTCCTGCACCTTTATGACAAAGGCGGCGAACGCGAGATTGACGAGGACGAGCTTTTGTCTTATTTCACGGGCAACTATGTCTCGTTCAACGCCATTAACGGATATTTCACCGAAAAGGACGAAAGCGGCAATATTGTTCAGCTTCCGGACGACGAGCGCTCACTTATCAAAAACAAGTTCACGGCAATGCTTTCAGTTTTAAAAAGCGGAGGCACTTTCGACGAGGTATATAGAAAATACGCAAGCGAGCAGCAGATTTCATCCTTTTCTCCCGGCGTCATGACAATAAACAAAAGCAGCAATAATTATCCGACCGGGTTTTTTGACTATGTTTCGGGGCTTGCTCCAGATTCGCCTGAAATATTTGAAACAAAAGACTATATTTTCATTGTTTCAAAAACAGAAAAAAGCGCCAAAGAGCAGCTTGACAGCTATCGTTTCGACTGCCTCAAGGCAATGCGCTCCGATGATTTTGACAGCCTCCTGTCCGATATAACCGTGACATACACGGCGGCGGCAGACAAGTCTTTGCTTAAAAGCCTTTATGAAACTGTAAGCGGCTGTTTTTGATTGCCTTGTCTCTTAACCGCCTTATCGCCTTTCACCTTTCACCTTATCTTATCTCCTTTAAAAAGGGGGACGCGAAATCCCCTGTTTGTGTTTGGATATCTTCATCATTCCTTTAAAAGGTCTTGACACCTTATCAATATATTGATAGAATATGCATATGATGTCAAGGAGGTGGGTTTTTTGGCATATATCAGACCAAGTTCCGACTTAAGAAACAAATATAACGAAATTTCAGAGTTTTGCAATCGATACAACGAGCCTGTTTTCATCACAAAGAACGGAACGGGCGACCTTGTCGTGCTTTCAAACGCCGAATACGAACGTCTTTGCGGAAAGCAGGAGCTTTACCGTTTGCTTGACGAGGGTATTGCCGACATCAAAAACGGCAAATGCCGCACGGCAGAGGATACCTTTGCGGACATAGAAAAGAGGTTCGGCTTTGGAAACGTATGAGGTTTTAATTGAGCTGTCCGCGGAGCGGGATTTGCTCGGTATCCTGACATACATATCAGAAACTCTGAAAGAGCCGGAAACGGCGTTTAGGATTTATTCCGCAATCAAAGAGCAAATTGAAAGCCTGCGGATGATGGCGCTGCGCTGCAAGCTTGTAAATGATGAGCTGTATTCATCGCGGGGGGTAAGGCGTCTTTCGGCAGAAAACTATTCTATATTTTATATTGTTGACAGGGAAAAACGTGAGGTGCATGTTTTCCGAATACTCTGCAACCGGCGCGAATGGCAAAGTTTACTCGACAGTTAAAAGCCTTTATGAAACTGTAAGCGGCTGTTTTTGATTGACTTGTCTCTTAACCGCCTTTCGCCTTTCACCTTATCACATCATCGCATTATCTTATCGCCTTTAAAAAATGGGACGCGGCACTGTCCGCATCCCCTTTTTTCTTTTTGCAGCCCTCAAAAGCCCCGACAGTCAGCCTCCAAAACTCCTACAGTCAACCTCCAAAAGCCGCAACAGTCCCCAAGCCGTCCTTTATTTTCCGTAATCATTAAGCGAACGAAAAACATACCCTTTCGAGCGGGCATAATCTATTATGTCGCCCATGGCGGCGGCGTTGTCTGCCGACACGGAGTGGAGCAAAATGACGGCTCCGGGGTGAAGTCTTGACGTCACATTTTTGAAGGCATAGTCGGCTCCTTTTATTTCATCGGCGTTCCAGTCGACATACGCGCTCGACCAAAAAACACTTGAAAGCCCCATCGAGTCAACAAGCTCAAGCGAACATTCCGAATAATTGCCTTTCGGGAAGCGGAAAAACTCTGACGAATAACCGAATTTCTCGCGCAGGCAGTTTTCGACAGTCAGGATTTCCCGCGCCATTCGCTCGCGGTCAATTTCCGAAAAGTCGGGATGATAAGCGGAATGATTCCCGACAATATTTCCGCCCAGGATTATCCTCGCGATAAGCCGCGGCTCGCTTTCGATGTGGTGTATGGTGCAGAAAAACGCGGCGGGGACACTTTTTTCCTCAAGCACATCAAGTATTTTATATGTGTTGCCGTTTTCATAGCCGCAATCAAAAGTGAGATAAACAGCCTTTTCCTTTGTTTTGTCGTCGTATGCAAACGCCTTGTAACCGCATGAGGAGAAAAATTTCTGGTTGTTTATTGATTGTATATTTGGCTGCTCGTCTTTCGGAACGCCGTAGCTGTACATCCTCTTTTCGGTGGAAAGTCCGCGGCTGTTTCCGGGGTCGTTTACGTCAAAAGTTATCGCCGGAAGCGGCGCGTAGCCTGTCCATGTGCCTGACAAGCCCTTTGTCCCGCTCTCCGTAACTTCCGCCTGCGCGTCCTCAATATCCTCCGGCGCCGTTAAGTTGTCCTCGGTTTCAAAAAAAGACTCCCGCCCGCCGTCTGTTTCCGACTTTTCGCGCTGTTCTGCCCCGCTCCGGCTTTGGTCTTCATCCTCTGCGCCGCCGTATCCCGCTCCCCCGCACGACGCGCATAAAATAATCGTAAAAACCAAAACAGCCGATAAAAAAACCTTTTTCATCATTACAGTATTGCGGCGGCTGTCCGCCGCTCCCCGCCTTTCATAATAAATCACGTTTTTATTATAACCAAAGACAAGCTTAAACATCAAAAAAAACAGGGACACCGCAAAAACGGCGCCCTGTCGAGAGTGCGAATGCTTATTATTTGTTGTACAGACCGGCAAAGAAAAAGCTGATTGTCGTGGAAAAATCCTCAAACGCCTTTTTAAGTGACGCCCAAACACTTGAGCCGACTGACTGCCAGTCTATTATTTCTGTAAACACGCCGAAAAACTGTGTGAAAAGCTTTCCGACTGAAGTGAACAGAGCCGAGATATCGGTTGAACCTGTGAATAAATCTCCAAATTGCGAAAATATGTCTGTGATGCCGGAACCACCATCAGACGCTTTTACAACTGTCTCCGCTGTCTCCGCCGCCGCCGTCTCCGCTGTCTCCGCCGCCGACGCCATCATCGGAAAAACGGACAGCATTGTCAAAGCGCAAAGCATGACGGCTAAAAATTTTTTCATTTTGTTTCACTGCCTTTCAACATCGACTTTTATAATGTCCTTTATGTTTAAACCTTGAGATTATGCAAACAAAGAAGCCGCGGAGCTGCCGCCGAACATCGAAAAAATGCTGGTGATTGTGCTTATGAGGATGCTTATGAAGCTGCTCCAATCGACAAGCGAGAAAATGTGCTTGAACATCTCGACGACCTTGATGCCGCCCTCGTCAATAAGTGTATCATCCTGCAATGCGGCGGAAAGAGCCTGCGCCTCAACGCCTGATTTGGCGGAAGCCGCCACCGTTGCGAATGAAAGCATAATAAGAACGCACATAAGAACAGACAAAATCTTTTTCATGAACTCAACCTTCCCATATTAATCAGTTTCCTTTTTGCGGTTAAAGCCGCGAGCCGCGGCAAACCATTGACACGTCTATTATATTACTCCTTTAAATGAATGTCAACTGTAGAGTATATACAAATTTGTAAACAAATTGTAATGTTTTTGCCGCGGCGCGGCGGCGGTGCCTTTATTCGCTTGCGAAGTTTGAAAAATATCCCTGAATAAGCACAACGGGAGTGCCCCTGTCGCCGCTTCCGCTGATGAGGTCGCACAAGCTGCCTAAAAGATCGGCCAAGCGCCTCGGCGTCGTGCCCTGTGACTGCATGCTGCCGACTAAGCTGTCCTCTTTTTCGCGGATTTTCTTTTTCATTGCGCTGGCAAGCGACTCACCGGAAAGATTTGAAAACTCGTTGTCGGCAAAATACTTCATCTTCAGCTCGTTTGGCGTGCCCTTAAGCCTGTCGGTGTGTGAAGGTGATACGACAGGGTCGGCAAGCTCCCATATGCCGCCCACAGGATCCTTGAAGCCGCCGTCGCCGTAAACCATCACTTCGATGGACTTTCCCGTCGCCTCGCGCATGGCGTCGCTCAGGTTTTGCACAAAAGCGTCTGTGTCACGCGGAAAAAGCTTTACCTTGTCTTCTGTCGCTTTGTTCGAGCCGAGCAGACCGTATTTTTCGTTATATCCGCTGCCTTTTACGCTTTTTGTCAATATCTGATCAAGCCTGAAGGACTTTTCCGCTCCTGACGACTTTAAAATGCGCTGTGTCCTGAAGCGTGAATGCACGTCGCAGTTCAAGACGTTTTTAGTGTATTTTAAAATGTGCTTCGGGTCATTTGAAAAGACTATTTCTATGTTGTCGGCAAAGCTGTTGTAATATTCGATGTAGTCGATTCCCGTAAAACGATGAACAGTATCATAGCCGAAAACCTTTCGGAATTCGTCGTTGTTAAAGCTGTCGGAATAGGGGTTTACACTTTTTTCGTCGACAAGGTCAAGGCTTATCAGCGCGTTGCCGACTTCGTCAGTCGGGTAGGACAGCTGGATGTAAAGCTTTTCGCAGCTCATGGCTATGGCCTTGAGCATGATTGAAAAACGGTTTCGGCTCAGGATGGGAAAAACAATCCCCATATCCTTCCCCCCAAGCTTTGCGCGGATATCCTCGGCAATCTGCCCACAAGACGCGTAGTTGCCCTGCGTCCTTGCAACAACGGCCTCTGTGACACCTATAATATCGCCGTCACCAAGCGCAAAGCCCTCGCCTTCGGAGGCGGCGCGAACGCTTTGACATATTGAGGCTACAAGGTCGTCCCCCTGCTTAAAAATCGGTGTTATTATCCCTCTTGCCGTTACTCCGGTCAAACGCATTTAAAACATCCTCCCAAATGCAAAATCAGTTTCCTACGCTCCACAGCTCCTTAGGGCTGTATGTAAGGTTTTCAAATCCATCGTCTGTCAAAAGCGCCATGTCCTCTATCCTCACGCCAAACTTGCCCGGTATGTAAATCCCCGGCTCGACAGTGACGACATTTCCCTTTGCGAGCGTTTCCTCGCTGCGCGGATTTAATATCGGCTTTTCGTGCAGCTCAAGCCCGACGCCGTGACCTGTGCCGTGACCGAACCTGCCCTTGTACCCGGCGGAATCTATCACACTTCTTGCCGCGGCGTCGACGTCCCTGCACAGCACCCCGGGACGAAGCGCCGCAAGCGCGGCTTTTTGCGCGGCAAGCACAACTTCGTAAACCTCACGTTCCTCGCCGCCGCAGCCGGCGACAGCCACCGTCCTCGTCATGTCGCTGTGGTAGTCTCCGCAGACAGCGCCGAAATCAAGCGTGAGAAGGTCGCCCTTGCGCAGAACCCTGTCGGACGCCTTGCCGTGCGGCATTGAGGAGTTGGCGCCGCTCACGGCTATTGTTTCAAACGACATCCTTTGGGCGCCGCTTTTTAATATAAAATAGTCAAGCTCCGTCTTGACTTCCTTTTCTGTCATGCCGGGGACAATGACGCCGAGTATATGCGCGAAGCCGCGCTCCGCCATGTCCTGCGCCTTTTTTATCATTTTTATCTCATCCGCCGACTTTACGGCGCGCATTCCGTTTATCAGGTCGTCCGCCGCGCCGCCGAACACAAGCGAAATTCCGCTTAGCATGGCGCGGTAACGCTCGGCCGACGCCACCGTCATGTGCGACGACTCACACGCAAGCCTTTTGACGCCGAACTTTTTGCAATATGCTTTTAAACGCTCTGTCAGAAAAGCAGAATTTTCGACGCAGCAGCAGTCGATTGCTTTTTGCGCCGCCTCGGTGTAACGCGAGTCGGTAAAAAAGACGCTGCCGGCTCGTGAAACAAGCAGCAAGCCCGAATCACAGGCAAAGCCCGTCAGATATTTCAGGTTGCATTCCTTTGTGATGAGCAGACCGTCTGCCCCCTTCGGCATCAGCTGTATCGCCTTGTCGAGTCTCACCCGGCTCACCGCCTTTCAGTGTGAATTTTAAGAATTAAGGGCTGTATCGTAAAAAGATACAGCCCCTACAATTACCTGAACTTGTGCTTACGCGCGGCCTCCGACTTTTTCTTTTTCCTGACGGAAGGCTTTTCGTAGTGCTCTCTCTTGCGAACCTCCTGAATTATTCCGTCACGCGAAGTCTGGCGCTTGAATCTTTTAAGAGCGCTGTCAAGAGACTCGTTCTCTTTTAACTTTATCTGGCTCATTATGTTCCCTCCCCTCTCGAAATCGAGGGTTAATTACTGAATAACGAAGCTAATTATACAATAACGCGTCGGTGTTGTCAATATAATAAATATAAATATTAACGAATATTAAGTTTATTTAACCACAATGTTGACAAGCCTGCCCTTGACATAAAGCTCCTTGACAATTGTCTTGCCCTCTATGGCGTCTTTGATTTTTTTGTCGGACTTAGCTTGCGATATTGCTTCGTCGGCGCTTATATCCGCGCCCACGACAATCCTTGCCCTGACCTTTCCGTTTATCTGCGCCGCGATTTCGACTGTTTCGTCAACACATTTTTCGCTGTCAAAAACAGGCCACTTTTGACCCGTTACCTCGCCGCCGAAACGGCAAATCTCCCACATTTCCTCTGTGAGGTGCGGTGCGAACGGGTTTAAGAGCAGAAGAAAGGTTTTAAGCTCGCCGCGGGTGACCGCGCCGGTTTCGTAAATCCTGTTGAGCATCGACATCATGGCGGCTATGGCTGTGTTTGCCTTTAAATTGTCAATGTCCTCCGTGACCTTTTTTATCAGGCGGTGCATATCGCCCTCAAGCTCTGCTCTATATTCGCCTTTTATGATGATTTCCTGAAGCGCCCACACCCTGTCGACAAACCTTTTGCAGCCCTTGACGCTTGTGGAGCTCCATGGAGCGGCCTTTTCAAAGTCGCCTATAAACATTTCATAAAGGCGCATTGTGTCGGCGCCGTACTCGTTTACAATGTCGTCCGGGTTGACGACATTGCCCCTCGATTTGGACATCTTTTCGCCGTTTTCGCCTAAAATCATACCGTGGCTTGTGCGCTTGGCGTAAGGCTCGGGCGTCGGCACAACACCGATATCATAAAGAAACTTGTGCCAAAAGCGGCTGTAAAGAAGGTGCAGTGTCGTATGCTCCATGCCTCCGTTATACCAATCGACGGGCGTCCAATAATCAAGCGCCTCGCCGGAGGCTATCTCTTTGTCGTTGTGCGGGTCGCAGTAGCGGAGGAAATACCATGACGAGCCTGCCCACTGCGGCATTGTGTCCGTTTCTCTTTTTGCGTCGCCGCCGCAGCGCGGGCACTTGACATTTACCCAATCTGTCAGCTTTGCCAAAGGCGACTCGCCGCTGTCCGTCGGCTCATAGCTTTCGACTTCGGGCAGCCGGAGCGGCAGGCTGCTTTCGTCGAGCGGAACGTGTCCGCACTTTCCGCAGCAGATGATGGGTATCGGCTCTCCCCAATAGCGCTGCCGTGAAAAAACCCAGTCGCGCAGCTTGTAGCTGACCTTGGCGGCTCCCTTGCCGTTATCCGAAAGCCATTTTATTATCTCGGTCTTTGCGTCCGCTACGCTTAAGCCTGTCAAAAATCCTGAATTCACCATCAAACCTGTTTCACAGTCGGTGTGCGCTTCCCTGTCCACGTCGCCGCCGCTGACGACTTCAATTATGGGAAGGCTGAATTTGCGCGCGAAATCCCAATCCCTTGTGTCGTGGCCGGGAACAGCCATTATGGCGCCCGTGCCATATGAAATAAGAACATAATCCGCTATAAAAATCGGTATCTTTTCGCCGTTTACCGGGTTTATGGCTTCAACGCCGTCAATCCTTACGCCTGTCTTGTCTTTGTTAAGCTCTGTACGCTCAAAATCGGACTTGCGAGCGCATTCATCACGGTAAGCCGCAACCTCTCCGATGTTTTTAATCTTTGCTTCCCACTTGTCTATCAGCGGATTCTCAGGCGAAAGCACTGAATATGTCGCGCCGAAAAGCGTGTCGGGGCGTGTTGTGAAAACAGTAAAGCTGTCGCCCTCCGTCGTGCGGAATTCGACTTCGGCTCCCTCGGAACGCCCTATCCAATTTTTTTGCTGTATCTTTACCCGCTCGATATAGTTCAGATCGTCAAGGTCGTCGATAAGGCGGCGTGCATATTCTGTTATTTTGAGCATCCACTGGCTTTTTACCTTGCGCACGACGTCGCTGCCGCAGCGCTCGCAGACGCCGTTTACAACCTCCTCGTTTGCAAGCACGCACTTGCAGGACGTACACCAGTTTACCGCCATCTCTTTTTTGTACGCAAGACCTTTTTCATAAAGACGGAGAAAAATCCATTGCGTCCATTTATAATATTCGGGATCTGTCGTGTTTATCTCGCGGCTCCAGTCAAACGAAAATCCGAGAGATTGGAGCTGCTTTTTGAAACGCGCGACGTTTTGGACAGTTACCTGCCCGGGGTGCATATGGTTCTTTATGGCATAGTTTTCTGTCGGCAGACCGAACGCGTCCCAGCCCATGGGATAAAGCACGTTAAACCCCTGCAATCTTTTTTTGCGCGCGACTATGTCAAGCGCCGTGTATGAGCGCGGGTGCCCGACATGAAGCCCCTGACCCGACGGATAGGGAAACTCGACAAGGCAGTAAAACTTCGGGAGGGTGTAATCATTGCGGGCATGGAAAACTCCCGTCTCCTCCCACCTTTGCCTCCACTTTTTTTCAACAGATTTAAAATCATAGCTTTTCACTGCGCGTATTCATTCCTTTCGCTGCTAATCGGTCAAAAGCCCCGATATATCAAGGATGTTTGCGTCTGTCCACAGACGCTCAAGATTGTAATACTCTCTGCTTTCCTTGTCAAATACGTGGACAAGCACCGAACCGTAATCAAGGAGAATCCATCCTGTCGCCCTTCCTTCAACACGTCCCGCAACTCCTGTCTCCCTTATTTCATATTCGACATCTTCGGCAAGTGATTTTGTGTGGGTGCTTGACGTGCCGGAAGCAATCACAAAATAGTCTGCCACTATCGTCTGCTCGCGGACCTCGATAGCCTTTATGTCGACGGCCTTTTTACTGTCAAGTATTTTAACGATTGTTTCGGTCAATTCTTTCGGTGTCATCTTTTTCTGTCCCCTTTTTTATTTTATTTACAGCCAATTCGTTGTAGCATCCTATGCTGTCGGGGTGAATCGGCATACCTTTGTTTGCAAGACAGGCGACTGTAAACTCAAGCGCGAAACGCATCGCGTCCTCAAGGCTGACTTGCGCAAGGGCGCGCATTTTTTCTATGCCGTTATATGACCTGTCGGAGGAAATATAGTCGGCAATGAAAATTATCTTTTCGGGAAGCGTCATGCCTGCTTTGCCGGTGGTGTGCCAACGTATCGGCTCGATTATTTCCCGGTCGCCAATGCCAAGCTCCGACTTTACAAATGCCGCGCCCGCGATTGCGTGCCAAAGCTTTGGGCTTAAAAGCTCCTGCTCCGTCAGCTTGTGCCCGGACATTTCGATTATCTTCAGCTGCTCGCCGCCGCTCGCGTCTTTCATAATATCGTGCAAAAGTCCGGCTGTATACGCCTTTTCACTGTCGGCACCGTATTTTTCGGCAAGCAAACAGGCGCTTTGCGCGACATTGAGAGAATGTGCGAACCTGCGCCGCGTCAGACGCTTTGAAAGAAGGTTTATATATTCATCAACCTTGCGCATAAAGACCCCTTTGCGAAATATATCCCGCAACCGCTTCTCCGACAAGCCCGGTGATATCCCCGTTTTTGCCCGCCATTTCGCGTATTGCCGTCGAGCTTATCAAAAGCGGCTCCATATCGTCAAAAATTACTTTGTGTGAAATATTCGGCGGCACACCGCCGCCGTCCCTTGCCGCGGCGCAAACAGTGCAAAGCTTTAAAATATCGTCGGGGCGATGCCAGGAGCAAAATGAGCGCAGCATATCGGAGCCGACGATAAGGTAAAGCCTGTCGTCCGGATAAATCCTTTTCAGCTCCTTCAGCGTGTCGTAGGTGTAGCTTTTGCCGCCTCTGTCAATTTCAATCGAGCTTACACGAAACCTGCTGTCGCCGGAAAACATGAGACGGCACATCTCAAGCCTTTCACCGCTCGACGCCAATTCATTCGCGCGCTTGTGCGGCGGGATATATGTCGGGATAATTAAAACCTCGGACAGGGAAAGCCTGTCCGCGAAACGGCGGACAAGCCTTTGATGACCTAAGTGCGGCGGGTTAAACGTACCGCCGAAAACGCCAATCCCGGCCATTTACTTGATGTTGACATGCTTCGACATGATTGTTCCCGTGACGCTGTAAAGTAAAATACAGATTGCTGCCTCAAACAGGTGCCCGAGGATTGGTATTGAAACAAAGATTTTTTCGCCGGGAGAAAGCCCCATAAGCGTGTCGCCGATTGAAAGCCCGATGCCGCTTGTCGCTATCGCAAGCTGGACGGGTATGAATGCCGCGATTACGTTTCCGGCTGTCAAAACAATGTATACCGCGAAGTAGACAAGTATCGCGGCCAAAATCGTGTTCATCTTTTGGAATGACTTTGTGTTTGCCACTGTGATGGCAAACGACACCTTGAAAATAAGGAAAATAGCTTTTATAAAAATAAAAACAGTCACCACAATAATGGATTTGAGCGCCGTGTCGGCGTCGGGCATTCCCTGCATCGTCTGAAGCATGTTGTAGACTGTGTCTATGATGCTCTTTATGTTGTCGCTCGTCTGGGCAATCCAATAAAAAACCAAAAAAAGCACAACGGATATCGCAAAAATAAAGCTTATCAAAACCCAGCAAAGCGACACGATTGTCTTTGACGCCAAAAGGCTTCTGCCGGAAACGGGAAGTGTAAAGCTCAGGTATCCTTGATTGCCGTAAAGCGACTTGTTGAAGGTGCCTATTATGGCAAAAAGCGTAATGACAAGCGCCACCGCGCATATCGCGCCGAGCGCGACGGAGCTTATGACCATCAGCGTCTTGTTTTTAATGAAGAAAACAAGGCACATGATGCCGAAAGTTATAAGCGCGGAAAGATATATGGCAAACATTGAGTGCGCCGTAGACTTGAATTCGTGCTTAATTAACTTGCCAAGCATATTGGAATACCTCCTTGAAAACATCTTCGACAGTGCGCCCGCCATGCCTTAGCTCCGTCACCGCGGATTTTACAAGCACCTGCCCCCTGCCTATCATCAGAACAGAGTCGAAAATACGCTCGACATCGTTAATCAGGTGAGTCGAAAGCAAAACAGTTGAACCCGTCGGGTGGTTTTTCATTATGGTGTCAAGTATAAACGCTCTGGCGGCCGGGTCTACGCCGCCCAGCGGCTCGTCAAGAATGTAAAGCCTCGCGTTCCTGCACATGACAAGCAGCAGCTGGAGCTTTTCCTGCATTCCCTTCGACATCGACTTTATTATCTGCTTTTGCGGCAGCTCAAAGCCGTTAAGCATCTGATATGCCTTGCGCTTGTCAAAATCGGCGTAAAAGTCGGCGAAAAAGCCGATGGCGTCGACAGGGCGCATCCATTCGGGCAGATATGTCCTTTCGGGCAGATATGCGACAAGACTTTTTGTGTAAGGTCCAGGCCGCCGCCCGTCAATGAGCGCGTCGCCTGAGTAATCGTTAATCAAGCCGACAAGAATCTTTATAAGAGATGTCTTACCGCTGCCGTTTGGCCCGAGCAGCCCTATTATCTGGCCTTCCTCAAAGCCGAAAGAGATTTTGTCTAAAACAAGGTGAGAGCCGTATGATTTGCTAAGGTTTCTGACTTCAATCAGTGGTGTCATGCTCTGTTTTTTCCTCCTTGATTAATTTGTGAAATAACTCGGTCAATCTTCCGCCATGATTTCCTTTATCACCTCGTCGGGAATGGACAGCACCTCGCCGTGCTTTACCTGCGATATGCACAGCAGCGCAAGCGCAAAGCAGACGGGGCAGTAAGCAAAGAGTGACCAGTAAGTCTTTGTGATGTCGAACATCGCGCCGCATATGACAGGGCCGACTATTGAGGCGGAGAATGTCGCTGTGTAATAATAGCCTGTATATGTGCCTATTTTTTCAGCGCCGCCGATTTCAAGCACAAGCGGTAGCGTGTTTATGGTGACAAAAGCTATCAGCGCCCCGCCAAAGATTATGGAGATATATAAAAGAGCGTATGTCCTTGTTATGAAGTAAAGAGCAAACAGAACAAGTATGCCCGAAAGGCCAATCATTATGGTGTTTTTTCTTCCATACTTTTTACCCAGCTTGCCCGCGGGAAAAGCCGCGATTACTGTGGCGAACGCAAACGCCGTAATAAACAGCGGCGCCTGCGACTCTGTCATTTTAAGCTCCGACGTCGCGAATGTCGTGAAATATGTAGAAATCGAGTCAGTCGCGTTTGAGTTAAAGAAAAGAGCGATGAGCATGAAAATCAGGCTTCTTTTTTCGGGCTTTGTAAGCTGCATTTCCTTAAATCTTTTTTTCTCTGCCTTTTTCGCCTCGCGGATTTCCCACTCATCATGAAGCCTTTGTGCATTTGCCGCCGTCAGCCTGTTGTCGGGCTCACGAACCGCAAAGACGACTACGGCAAGGCATATGAGCATTATTATGGAGCCAAAAATAAAGACATATCTGCGGACAATCTCGTTGTCGTTTTGATCAAGCCGAAAAACGACGCTGACAATCTTGCCGGCGACTGTGCCTAAAACAGTGCCCACGGCTCCCATGAGGTTTATGATTGCGTTGCCCTCGCTGCGCACCTCCGTCGGCGTCAAGTCGGGCATAAGCGCGACGACTGGCGCCCGCCAAGTCGACATTATGAAAGTGAAGGCTATGACGCACGGCATGAGGAAATAAATCTTTGACATCCAAGGTATCAGTATAAAAAAAACTGCCGCGGCGGGTATGCCGACAATAAGGAAGGGCGTCCGCTTCCCGAAGCGCGTGTGCGTCGTGTCTGATATCCTGCCGAAAAGCGGCTGGAATACGACGCCGAACACATTGTCGATAACCATTATCATGCCGATAATCGTGCCTGAAATCGTAAGACCGCTGATGGCGCCGTTTTCTTTAAGTATGAGCGGGACATATGCGTTGTATATTGTCCACGCTATCATGCTCGACATAAAGCCGAAGCCGATAAGCATCGTGCGCCCGTATTTGAGTTTGATTTTTTCTGCCATAACAATCCTCCGGATTTTATTCTTAAAGTGTATTGTACCACTTAATGACAAGTTTGAAAAGACATTTTTATAAACTATATATGAACAATAGCCGCGTTACTTCAAAAAACCGTCGATAATAACCTTTTCCGCCTCGTCGACAGTCATTCCGAGCGTCTGAAGCTTTAGTATCTGGTCGTTGTTTATTCTGCCTATTGCCGCCTCGTGAACTATTTGCGCGTCGCTGTGATTTGCCGATATTTCAGGTATGGAACGAACCTTCGCATTGTCCATTATTATGGAGTCGCATTGGATATGCGCGCGGCAGTCGCAATTTCCGACCGCGACAGGGTTAAACACCTGCTCCGACTCGTCCTTCGCCACGGAGCGGGAGATTACCTGCGCCGACGAACCGGAGCCGTTAAGGTTGATTAGCATATCGGACTTGACTGTCTGACTGCCGTGCGTCATCAGGCGCTCTGTAACAATCAGCTTTGCGTCGGCGTCAAGTGAGGCATCTGTTTCTCTGACAGAGGAATCGACTCCGCCAATCTGCACCATTTCCATTTCACATGAAGCTCCCTCGGAAAGACTGACGGACGTCGTCGGATTTAAGACCCTCTCGCCCGTGCCGCCGCCCTCCCCGTAATGCTTTTCAATGTATTTCAAACGCGCGTTTTTGCCAACGAAAAACTTGTGGACGCCGTCGTGCTCCGACGTTTCGCAGCCGGAATTGTGGATGCCGCAGCCCGCGACAATCACAACATCCGCCCCTTCGCCGATATAAAAATCGTTATAGACGGTGTCGGTACGTCCCGTGTCCGTTATCACGACGGGTATATGCGCCGTTTCGCCCTTTGTGAACGGCATGACCTTAATATCTATCCCGGGCTTGCCGTCTTTTGGCGTTATTATTATATTTTCAGTCGACTGCCTGCCGACGCTTTCGCCGTTTTCCCGAATGTTGTAAGCTCCCGCCGAAAACGCTTCGTCCATCCCCGCAATCTTTTTAAGAAGGCTGCTAACAATATTGTCTGTCATGTCTGTGTTCCTTTCAAATCGAGGGCAGTTTGCCGTCTGAATAATTATTCCTGCACTGACGCTACTTGAATCGGCGCGCCGTTTTCCTTGATTGACTTTATCGCGGCATGAATTACACGAGTCGCCTCAAGCCCCTCCCTGCCGCTTCCGTCTATTTCGTCGGGAGCCGCGCCGCTGTCCACCTGGCGGATGAAGGTGTGTATTCTGTCGCGGAAAGTGTCGTAAAAGCCCGAAAAGCCGTCAAACACGGGATTTGTGTAAACCTCTTTGACCCACGAGTCGGCAGGATAAAGGACAGCCTCGCGCCACATATCCTCAAATATAAACCGCCCGTCCTCTCCGGCGACTTCGCAGCGCTCCATCGGATGACCGCGCTTTATGTCGTATGAGCTTGTGAGATGACCGACGGCGCCGCACTCGAACCGCATATTGACGGAGGACGTGGAATAAATGCCCCTGCCGGCCGACTTCATCGCAAAGCACGAAACTTCTTTGACAGGCCCGCAAAAATATTGCATGATGTTGACGCTGTGCGGGTTCAAAGCCTTAAGGTGGTAAAACTCTGTCTCGAATTCGCCGAATTTGCCAATCCAAAGCGCCATGTTGCAAAAGAGAAGCTCGCCTATCTTCCCTTCGTCCTGCCATTTCTTTGCCTGACGCGCCGCCGGTGTGAAGCGGTGGTTTAAATCTATTCCGTAACATCTGCCAAGCCGCTCTGCCGTATCCACCATTTCCTGCGCAAGCTTCAGGTCGTTTGATATCGGCTTTTCGCCAAGCACATGGCAGCCCGCCTCAAGCGCCTGAATAGTTGGCTCATAGTGGTCGCCCGAATATTCAAATCCGCCTGTGGCTATGCTGCATATGTCAGGCTTGAGGCTTTCGAGCATTGCGGCGGCCGAAAGAAAGCTCGGCACGCCGTATTTTTCACCGGCCGCCTTTGCCCTGTCTTTCTTTATGTCGCACACCCCGACAAGCTCCGCCCTGTCTGACTGTGTGTATGCCGTCGCGTGGTTGTTTCCGATTGGTCCCATACCTATTACACAGGCACGCTGCATAACTCGGGTCATCTCCTTTATTATTTGTTGCGCGTCCGCAAAATACACGCGCGCTTGTAAGGGCGCGGCTCGAACTCACGGCTTTTGCGGATGGCTTTTTATTTTTTTGTTTTGCCGCCGACGGTCTTTGCCTGAAGCTTTTTCGCCGCCGCGGCGTCGCCTATGTGAAGCGTGTCATACGCCTCCTGTGACGACTTAAACGGACGCCCGAAGCCGCTCCAGTCAAGGTTTGTGAACATCGGGTTTTCGCGCCCCGTCTCGGACTCGCGCCTTTTTATGTGCGCTTCCATGCGCGCTGTAAGATAATCGACTGTTTGCGGCTCGCTGTCCGCAAGGTTGTTGTTTTCGTCAGGGTCGTCAATGAGGTTGTAAAGCTCGACGGCGGACTTGAAGTGGAAGTCCGGCTCAAGAGCCCTTATAAGCTTCCATTCCGGAGTGCGCCAGCCGTGCTTGCGCATCCAAGTCGCCTCCGTTATGTAAAACTCGCTTTCCTGCCGCACACCCTCCCCCGTCACGGCGGGAATGAGGTCGCGCCCGTCAAACTTTATTTTGCAGTCGTCTATCCCGCAAAGCGACAGGAGTGTCGGAACGACGTCCTTTAACTGGCATATATCCTGAACGTGACCGACATAGGGGAAGCCGCTGTAGCGAATCGCAAACGGAACATCAAGGACATTGTCATATATTGAATGGTGGTCAAAATAACAGTCGTGGTCATAAAGCGTCTCGCCGTGGTCGGAGGTGAAAACCACTATGGTGTCGTCCTCCGCTCCGAGAGCGCGGAGCTTTTCGAGTATCTGACCTATGCAGGCGTCCATGTAGGCGACGCTGCCGTCGTACTGCGCTATTATATATTCGGCGTCCGTGCAGCCCTCGGGAAACCATGTGAGAAAATAGTCGCGAAACGGCTTGAAGTCATAAACAGGGTCAAGGCTTTTGTTGTTTTCGTCAAACTCGTCATCACCGTAAAAAAGCCTGTCGAACGGTTTTTTGGCATAATAGGGCGAATGCGGGTCCATATGGCGCATAAACAGCAGCCAAGGCTTTTCCTGCGAAACAAGCCTTTCAAGCTCCGGTATCGCCGCGTCGTTCATGTTTTCAGCCTTTTCCGGCTTCCAATCGCCGTATTTGATATAATTTTCAAAACCTCTGCTTGAAGGGTTGCCCTGAAATCCGATGCATGTGGACGTGTATCCGTAATCCGCAAGAATCTCCGGCAGTGTCTTTATCTCGGGCAGCAGTCCGCCCTTGTGGCGCAGCGCGACGCAATCGGTGCCGAAGCAGTCAAGCCCCGTCAGCATTGACGCGTAGCCCGGCGTCGTCGGGATAGAGGGGCTGAACATATTGTCAAAAGCCACTCCTCCCTCGCCGATGTATTTGTCAATGTGCGGCGTCGTCAGGCGCTCGTAGCCGTAAAGGCTCATATGGTCCCCGCGCAGGCTGTCTATGCCGAAAAAAAGTATGTTAGGTCTTTTTGACATAATTATTATCCTTTCCTTATCTTAACCCAAGTTTTTTAAGGAGAGCGTTCATATATCCGTAGCTTTCCGCCGCCACCGCTGTCGCTCCGGGCATTGAAAGAGCTGGTCCTATGATCTCAAGGCAGACGGGGCCGTCATAATCGGCGTTTGCCATCGCGTCAAAGTACCCGGACAAATCTATATCGCCGCGCCCGCAGGCCTGAAGCGGCGGCTCGCCCGGAGACGGACCGGCGCCCTTGCAGTCGCGTATATGTATATGCCTTACATGTGGTATGACTTTCGCCAGCTCCGACGCGGGATTTTCACCGGCTCTGTGTATATGGCTCGGATCCATATCGACGCCGAGAGCCTTTGAGTTTATTTCTCTGATCATTCGCAGTGTTGTTTCCGTGTTGTGGACGGCGGCGCCGACGTGCGCCTTAAAGCACAGCGTCACTCCGAAGCTTTCGGCATCGGAAGCGGCCGCCGCGATAGCCTCCGCCGCCTCTTTAAAGCTGTCCTCGTCGTCCGCCTTGCCGCCGGTGCCGATGTTTACAACAGGTATTCCAAGCTCGGCGCAGGCCTCGAAAGCCGTCAAAAGCCTGTTTCTGTCGCGCGACGCCACTTCTGTCGAGAGGAAAGGCAGATTATATTCCTCGGATATGCCCAAAAGCTCTGACTTTTGCAGCTTCCATTTGGCAAGGTTCAGATGCTCGCACATTCCTTCTATTGCCGTAATCTCGACGCCGTCATAGCCGCACATCTTTATCGCTTCCGCAGCCTCGCGAAAGCTGAAAGACTTGAAAAGGACGCTGTTTACACCTAATTTTATCATATCGCAAAACCCTTTCCTTAATGTTTCCTTTGCTCTGATCAGTGTATAATTCCGACGTCTCCGTGAAGTGCCGGGAGAGCGTGCGGACGGACAATTTCACCGCCCGATTCATAAGAGTCTATTGCGGCGAATATGTATTCCATCGTCGCCAAGGCGTCGCGTCCGCTTGCGCGCAGATGCTCTTTTGGCACACCGTTCGCCACGTCTTCAAGGAAAGCGTGTATTCTGATTGGGAATGTCGCGCCGAAATCAGTTACCCCGGTGTTTGTTACCTGCGGCTCCTGCCCAAGCTCCCAATATGTCAGCTTTTCAACACAATTTTCAATGCAAAAGGTGCCTCTTGTGCCGGCAAGCTCAAAGCTCCACCAGCCGCCGAGGCCGAAATGCGCGTCGCCGCGCTGTGAAAGAAGATATCCGACACAGCCGTTTTCAAACCTCATGTGTATGCTCTGAATGGAGAGCATGAGGTCGGACGACTGGCGGCGCGCGCCCGGCTTATCCATAAAGGCCTGTATATGCGTTACGTTTCCGCAAAAGTGGCGCATGACGGAGAAAGGATGGGTCAAAAACGCTTTGGCATGGGAATAAGGCATCTGCCAGCGGGAGTTTCTGTCTGTCTCCTGCGTGTTGATTGAGCTGCCGTTGAAGCCGACCTTTGACAGTGAGTAGACCTGCTCGCCGATTTTGTTGCCCGCTATAAGCTCGCGCGCCTTATCGGCGGGTTCGGAAAAAAAGTGGTTAAGGTTACAGCCGAGATAAAGATTCTTTTTCGCGGCAAAATCAACCATCTCGCGCGCCTCGTTAATGTCGTTTGATATCGGCTTTTCTGTCAGGACATTTTTGCCCGCGTCGAGCGCCCGCATAACAGGCTCATAGTGCCATGAACCGTTTTCAAAGCCCGACGTCGTCACATCGACAATGTCAAGCTCCGGATGTGCCGCAAGCATCTCCTCAAGGCTGTAAAATGCGGGAACGCCAAACCTTTCGCTTGCCTCGTCAGCCTTTTCGCGGCGCAGGTCGCAAACAGCCACAAGCTCGGAAAGCTCGTCTTTTTTGTGGCAGTCCGCGTGTGTGCAGCCAATGCCGCCCATGCCGACGACGCCGACTTTCAGTGGTGAGTTTGCCATATTTGTCATCCTTTCAACCATTATTTCTTTTTATTTTTCCGCTTTGATATTTGGCTTGCATGATTTTCAGGTTTAACTTTTTGCTTGTTTCTTGAGGTTTCAACCGTAAACTTGCTTAGCATTACCTCCCTCACAAAATCGGCCGTTTTCGGCGACACTCCCTTCATGAAATGGTATGTGCGTGTTTTTAATGGTGTTTTGATCGTCGCCCTGTCCCTGTCCATATAAAAATCATGAACCTTTTGCGCAAGCCTTCCGCTTTCGGGAGAGCCGTTAATCATTGACGCGGCGGCGTCAAGCACGTCCCTTTTATGCTCCTCAAAAAACGGAGCCTTAAAGTCCCAGTCAATGGACTTGAACCTTTCGGGAGTGTAAAGGGGCAGATACTTTTCAACCCATGAATAGCGCTCGTCAAAATATGTCCTTGCAAGTATGACGGGAATACCCATGGCGGTGCAGGGCACCGCGACGTGCAGGCGCGATGTGACTATCAGTGTCGCCTCGTCCCTGTACCGCGCGAATACGCTCGCGGTCCTCATCCCAAGCTTCTTATAACTTTCATCCTCATTCACAGTGTTGTCAAGGAAGAAAGACTGTGAGATGTATTCAAATCTTTCCTTAAAATGCTCGGGTAAAAATTTCTCTATGCCGTCGGGCGCGTCGGCAAGAAAAACTTTTGTGTCCTTTGGCTCTTTCTCTCTGCGCGGCATCGCGGCAGTGAGGCAGCCTGAAAGAAAGGCGTTTTTGCCGAGTTTTTTCATAAGCCTGTATGTCGGCTCGTCACGGCAGCCGATAAGCACGTCCTCCGGCAGCCCTCGGAGGCTTTTTCTGTCCGCGAACGACAAGCCGTGGTAGCCGAAGAAAACGGGGATTATGTCCGGTGATACAGGAAAAACAGGCATTCCCTTTGTGTAAACAAAACAGCCTTGAAGCGGCAAAACAACCTTTTCGCCGCGATAGCTTGAAATCTCAGCCCTTTTAATTGCCGCGCGGTCATTTACGCCGATGCCCATATAGTCATAAAGATTTTCGACAGCGTGACTTTGATAATAGTCGCCGAGGTTTCCGTATTGATTTTTGCCCTGTTTTGGGTTTGTGCCGAAAATGATCCTGCCGTATTTCATTTAATATTTTTTATCCTTTCAGTTGTGCCGCCATGCGCCTTGTTAAATCCGATAATTACGACCGCGGTAAGTCTTAAAATGTTAAGGGCTAAAACGGCCGTAATAAACCCGTATCTCTTTTTGCCCATATCATGCCGCACTTTCGGATGTTAGTGTTATTTTGTATTGTATCATCATCTTTCCTGATTTTCAAGCTGTACAGTTAAAATAGATGTGTTGCAAACAAAAAAACAACAACCAATAATTTGCGGAAAAATGGTTTCGCACAAAAACATCATCCGCAAAGAGAAATGTTGTTGCAAGATGAGTGCAGCATACACAAAACCAAAGCTCAAAAGGCCCGTGGTTATACATTAAACCGGACTGAAAAGGTGAAGATAAATCTTTAATTTATGGTATGATTCAGTCATAAAAACAAAAAACGTCTAAAAAAATGCCCTCATGGCTGATTATGCCACAAAAACATACAAAATAAAAAGAGAAATCGTAATTGTTCATGAAAAAGCAGCGCAAAATTTCAAAATCAATCGGTTTTGTTGTTAGTTGAGCTTTGTTTTTAGAGGGATTTACTTTGAGGGGGTGCTTTGAGGAGGTGCTTTGAGGGGGCGCGCTTTGAGGGGGCTTTGCCGGGGAGTCGTTTTCTTGCCGTCATTTGCCGCGGCCAGTCAGGCTTGCTTCACGCACTTCCTTTATTAAGTTTTTGTAAAAAGCGCTGTATTAATCGTGTTTGGTGTTGACAGTTAAATTCGAGCGCGGTAAAATAATGTGATTAAATATTTAGGGCAACACCGCACAATGATTGTTGTGCGATTGCGCCGTCAGATTTTTCGTCAGATTGTCTAAAAAGCGCAGGCAATACTTTTTGTATTGCCGAGCATTTTTGGGCGATATNNTATGACGGAAAAGATGCAAGCAAGCATGCAACAAAGGCTTCAGCCGCTCATTGAGCGGTGTTGCCTTAGAAATAATGTTGCCGGCAAGTCAATCTGCCGCGGAATTTGCGCGCTGACAGCTTTTTGACAGCCGCCAAAACCGATTGCGGCGCCGCGTCAGCCGAAGGAGCAGAAATTGTGTGTCCGGATTGTCCGCTATTTCAGAAGTTCGCCGGTGTGCGCGCAGACAATGTTTTTGAAAACGGCTATGTGCGCGCCGGAAATAAATTTGTCTTCATGCAGCGAGCCGAAAAACCAGCGCTTAAAGCGGCAAAACTCGGCAAGACCCTCAAAGAAGGTGTTGAGCCCCGTCACTCGAAGTCCCTCCTTGTTTTCCTTAAGTTGGAGGAAGCCCTTGATTTTTAATGACGGCTCGTGCGTGACGATGATGTCGATGGCTCCGCCTGATTTGTCGATGACTTTAGCCGCCTCAAGCAGCTCCTTTTTTGTCGGTATCTCCGCGCGCGACCATGTGTTGTTTTCTATCCTGATATCGTAGTCGGGGCTTTCGCCGCCGCCCATTGCAAACACACTTAATCCGTCTATTTCATAAAGCTGACCGCGGCAGAGGTGATAAAGGTTGCCCGATATTTGGCGCACCTTTCCGCCGCGCCATTCCGATATCTTATATTTGTTGAGAAGCTCAAAATTTTCGTGCGTTCCGTCAATAAAGCATATGTTATATTTCTTTTTGCCGAGCTTTTTCAAGATACGTTGCTCGTCGCGGCTGTCGTCCCAAATAAAGCCAAAATCACCGCAAATAATAAGGGTGTCGCCCTTTTTGAGCTTTTTGAGCCTTGGGTTTGAAAATCTTTTCAAATCACCGTGTGTGTCTCCCGTAATATAAAGCATATGATTGACCTTTCTTTTCAGGATTATTTTTAAGGACGTGTTGTCTTTGAAGCGTTTGCTTTCTGTTTTTGTTTGCGCGGCAATATTTTTAGCCGCGTTAAGCCCCGCAAAGGCCGGAGCGGCATATAATTCGCTGCTCGAAAGCCTTGAGCCGTACTCCGAAATTGTTTATCTGCAAAGCTTGGAGGACGGGACGGTTATATTTGAGAAAAACGCCGATGTAAAAACAGCGTCGGCATCTCTTACAAAGCTTGTCACGGCGCTTGTCACGCTCAACAATTGCGACGATATAAACACAGTGGTAACTGTGCCGGACACCGCTATAAACGTGTTTGCCGGGACAAACAGCTCCACCGCGGGGCTAAAGCCGGGCGAGCGACTGTCTGTGCTTGACCTGCTTTACTGCATGCTTGTGCCGAGCGCTAATGAGGCTGCCGAAATCCTGGCGGAATACATCGGCAACGGCTCGACAAAAAAGTTTGTCGGCAAGATGAATGAGCTTGTAAAAAGCATAGGCTGCACAGCGACGCACTTTACCAACCCGCACGGGCTTGACGAGGACAACCACTACACCACCGCGAGGGACATGGCAAAAATCGCGTCATACACCTTGACCTGCCCTCAAAGCGATCTTATGGAGAAGATAACATCCACTGTTAAATATACGCTTCCCGCTACAAATTTGAGCAAGGAACGAGTTTTGCGCACGACAAATTACCTGATGAACCCCGGCTTTGCCGATTATTACTGCAAATATGTGACGGGGATGAAAACAGGCTCCACACAGAATGCGGGAAAATGCGTGATAGCAAAGGCGAGCTGTGACGGCTACTCATATCTTGCGGTAGTCCTGCGCGGCACGTTTTATGACGTTGACAGAGACGGCTACAAAGAAAACGGCGCTTTCATGGACGCTAAAAAAATCCTTGAGTGGACGTTTGCCAACATAAAATATGAAACGGTGCTGCCGTCGGCGCAAGTCGTCGCCGAAATGCCCGTGAAGCTTTCGACAAAGGCTGACTATGTGGCGATGGTGCCTGACACGGAGCTTAGCACCTTTGTCCCGTCGGGCGTGGGAGAAAGCAGCGTGCTTGTCGAGGTGGATCCGTCAACAGTCGGCAAAAGCGTTGACGCGCCCGTAAAAAAGGGTCAGAAGCTGGGAGAGGCCGTTGTATATTACGCGGGCGAAGAAATCGCAAGGACGGATCTTGTCGCGGCGCAGGATGTCGGAAGAAACATATTTTTATATTTTTTGCACATTGTTAAAAGACTTTTTTCAACAATAGTGTTCAGGATTGTTTTTTCTGTGGCAGTTATTATCATCACGGCTTATGCCGCGGTCGGAATCATATATGAAAGAAAAAGGCGGCAGAGAAAAAGAGGGCTGCGAGTGCTGAACCTCAGAGATATCCAAAAGAAATAATCCTTATCAATCACGACCCGATGAAATCATCGGGCCGTGATTTTTTACGGCTGTTTTTAAGTTTATCAATCGTCCTCTTTTTTGCGCAGCCTTGACGCGGCGGCAAAAATTGACGACAGGCCGAATATTACGGCGGCGGAAAAAACATTGCCCGCGCTGCCGCCCATAAGCGGAACATTGCCGCCTGTGCCCGCCGCACCTGCCGCGCCGCTTTCTGCCGCGTTCTTGGAACTAACATCGGGACTGCCGCCGAGCCCGTCAAACCCGCCGAACAAGCTGCCGAACAAGCCGTCTATGCCGTCTGCGCTATCTGCGTCGCCCGCGCTGTTTACGCCGCCGCTTGAGTAGGAGATACCGTCGTCGAAGGATTGCTCCCCGTCATCAGCAGAGCCGTTTTGGTCAGCTCCCATCATGCCGGGCTGACTGCCGTCGCCGTCCGCAAGTCCGCTGTCGTCCGCGCCGTTCTCCGTCGGAGTGTCGCCGCCGTCAATCGTGCCGGACGAGGATGTGGTTGAATCAACCGTTCCGTCGATGTTTGCGGAGGTGCTTGTTTCATCGGGGTCGAATCCCTCGTCAAGCGCGTCGATTAGCCCGGAGGAAAGCAAAGCGATCTGCGCTGATTTGTCAGACGCTTCCTCGGACAGCTGCTTAGCGTCGTCGGATGTCAGAGGCAGGGGGCTTGCCGTCGCTTGAGACGATGTCTTGTTTTTTATTATCGCAAAGCTGTCAGCTTTCATTGCCGCGCCGTTTTGCCCTACTTCATAGGCGTTGAAAAGAAGTGTGTCGCCGCTTATCTTGATTGCCGAAAACATGGGCAGCGACGTGCTGTAAATAACTTCCGCCCTTGGGAACAATTTGTCGGTTTGGCTTGTCTCTTTCGGGATATAATTTTTCACGCCCGCGCAGCCGCTTATAACATAAAAAGTGCCGTAAGGGTTAATTGACGCCTTATAATTCGAGCCGCTTCGTTGTATGAGCTTTGTCTTGGAGTCGCTTGTATCGTTTTTGACCACCTTGTTGTTGTACATTGGCGCTGTTCGGAGATAGACATGGTCGTGCCCCTCGAACACAATATCTATGCCAAGCTCCGGCATTAGCCTTTGGAGCTGCTTTCTGATGGCCTTAACGTCTTTGTCGTCAAAGTGCGAGCCGTTTGAGTAAATTGCCTTGTGGATTACGACAAATTTCCAGTCCGCGTTGCTGTCGCCGACGCTTTTTTTAAGCCAGCTTATCTGCGCGTCCGCAAGTCCGCCGTCCTTGTTGAGGTCGTTGGAGTTCAAGACCATTATGTGCGCGTTGTTGTAATCGTATGAATAAAAAACTCCGCTTTCTGTGTCTTGCTCCGGGACATTCGGAAGCGTAAATATTTTGTCGAGCGCCGCTCCCTTGTCCTCGTGGTTGCCTGACGCGGGCATAAATGAAGTGTTCATCAGCAAGTCGGAGGAAACGTCAAGCAGCCATTTCCACTGCTTGGAGTTTGTGCCGCTGTCGACTTGGTCGCCCGAGCTTAAAATAAAGTCTGTTTCGGGATAAAGCCTGAAAGCGGTGTCGATGACATTTCGGAAGCATTCATATTGCTTCGCGTTTTGTGACTGCATATCTGTCACGTGCAAAAATGTCACGTCGTCGGAGCCGTCGGCAGTCGAGATGACACCCGCCTCGCTCCACCAGCCTTTTTCGGCGTCGCCCACACGGTAGCAATATTTTTTGCCCGGCTCAAGTCCCGTGAGAGACAGCGTGTGCCGCACAAGCTCATATCTGAACGGCATAAACCCGATTACACCCAAATCAACTCCGGGATATTCCAAAAAGGCTTTTTCGGCGGCTGACGTTATCCCGCCGCCTTTTGTCGGACTGCCTGTGAAAGACGGATTTTGGCTGTATGGGATGATTTCTATGTCTGTTCCGGTGGCGCTGTATTTTGTGTACCAGCTTATGTTTCTTGAGGTTGACGCGTCGTCTCCGAGTGTCACGGCAATCATGGAGGGCAGGCGGAAGTTGTCCGCGCTCGCCTCAACCTCGCAGTCGTCGTATGCGTACATGACTGCCTGAATATCGTCTGTATCAGTCCGTGACAAAAGAGCGTCAAAAAACTCGGACAGAGTGAAGCCTATGGAATCGAGCTGGCTTTGCGTTAGGTATTCGTCTATATAGTGGTCGGCAATGCCGTTGATGCTGTTAAAATCCTTAAAAAATCCAAGCGAAAGGAAGGAGTTGATAATATTCTTGAAGCTTTTGTCGCCCTTTAAAAGAATCCCGATAACCATATCAAGGAAGGAAGCGGGTAAGTGTCCGATGGTCCCCGGCGGGAAAAGTGTGTTTATGTTGAGGCTGAGGCCTCCGAGCAGCGTGTCGCGGACAAGGTCGTTTAAGATAAGGTCATAAAGTATATCAAAAAGGTCGTTTATGCCGCTGCCGTTTTTAAAATAGTCGACAAAGTCAAGAATAAACGGGTCGTCTTCGACGCTTTGCGTGCAGTCGTAGAAGTATACAAGCACGCTGTTCGCCGCGTCTCTTAAAGTGCCGCGTGACGCGGTGCTTCCAAATCCGTAAGTGTCAATATATTTATCGCAGGGATAAGAGGAGACGGGCATTGAAAGAACGCGGTCAAGCACCTCGGAAATCAATTCGTCTGTTACGCGTGAATCGCGTAAAAACGTGTTTTCTATCTGTCCGCACAAGTCGTTTACAAGGCTCATTAAATTTTTGACTGTGAATATGTCGATGGAGCCTATTGAAACGCCGCCGTTTATCAGACCGTCAAGTATGCCCTCTATGTCAAGCCCGTAATCGTGCAAAAGCGCGTTGACAATGCCGCCGTTTGTGTTGACAGAAGATATAAATCCGTCTACAAATTTGTTGGCGTTGTCAAGGACAAAAGAGTCAAGAGTTTTGCCGAATGTCCTGTGGTATGAGAATGATTCGCGAAAAGGCACATCAAACAAAACATCATCGACAGACACCTGCATTTCGCAGTCCACATCAAAGGTGCATGTTGAAACGGTGGGAATCTCGCCGGTGTTGTCAAGGAGCGCCTCTCTGAAAAAGTTGGGATAACCGGCAAGGGAGGCTGTGGAAATATCATAAAGAATCGAGCCGTTGTCGGAGACGTGACCTGTGGTTTTGTGGTCGTGCATGTGCCCCGTGAAAATAAACTGCATACCGGCATCGGCAAGTGTTTCTGTTTTTCTTTGCCAATCGTCCAGTATAAACCCGCTGAAAATGGATTCGTGCATATTGAAATGAGGTATAAAGCTGTGGTGCGCCATTCCGATAACAGTCTCACCGGCCGCCGTCGCCTCGTCAATCTGACCGCACACCCATTCCATCAGGCTGCCGCTTATGGCGCCGCCTGTTATGTTTTTGTCGCGGTCAAGCCCTGTGGCGTCTTTTGAATATTTGCAAACGTCCATGACAATAAGCCTGTAGTTCCCGTCAAGCTTAACGGCATATGAAAGCATGCCTGCCTTTTCGCCTGCGGGAGGTGTATATTCGGCGCACTTAAGATCCCAGCCGAGCTCGCTGTATATTTCGCGGAACTGTTCGGGAGACGTCATATCGGCGCTGTGCATCGTCCCACCCTCAAAAGATATGGCGCCGGGATTGTTGATGTCGTGGTTGCCGTTTGTGACAATAACCTGTATTCCCGACTCCTGCTCAAAACGGAGCAGGCGCTGCGCAATCTGCCTGTGTCCCTCAAGCTCGCCGTCCTTAGTGATGTCCCCCGGAATCAGGAGATATTTCATGCCGTTTTCAAGGCTGTGTTCTTGCAGGGCGTACAAAGCCGAGTCGACAAGCGCTCCGCTTTCATCGTATTCTTTTGTGGAGCCGTTGATATAATTGAGGTATGCTTCGCACCTACCGCCCTTCAGCGAGTCGGGATAGAAGTGTGGGTCGGCTACGATACCGATTTGAAGCGGCGCGTTTGCGGATGCCGCCAGCATATCGGCAAGCGCGCTTACGCCTAAGGAAAAAGAAGCGGCCGCGAGCAAAAAGCACAGCAGCAGGGCAAGAGAACTTTTCGAGAATCTGTTTTTAAAACTCATTTGTAAATCTATCCTTTCGTGGAAGCATGTAAAAATTTCAAAACAGCGGGCAGCCCGAAAGCGGCCGCGCTATATTTTTTTAAGAAGCCCGCCGAGATTTTTTACAAGTCGGGGAACGCCTGCGGCAACCATGCCGACTCCCTTTGCCGGCTCGTCGTCGCTAAGAAACTTTATAAATCCGTCCGCCATTTTTTTGCTGAACAGTCCGCCGCTCATGCTGACAAAATTGCGTATGGGCGTTTGAAGCGCCAATGTCTCCGCCATGCCGCCGCGCTCACCTTTGTTGGCGGCTCTGGAGACATAAATTACAGCCCTGTTGACACGCCCGCCCCATTTTGTGTCTTTTGCGTCCTCTATGTTTGAAGTGAAATCAAGCCGAGCGTTTTCTTTTTGAGACGGCGGCAGCTTGTGACCGAGAACCGCCTCAAACTGTGCGGCAGGCAAATTCTTCACGTCGGCCGTATAATAAAGCGGCGCCGACGCCCTGTAATCCGGTATTTCCGCTTCGGGCAGCGACGACTTCACATTGACTGTGGCGCAAAGGTGTATGTCGGCGGCGGAGGAGCCGACGCAAATCTCAAAATCTCCGCTTTCAACGTGCCAATCGGATATTTTAACGTTGTAAAACGCGAAAGCCCTTTTGTCAAGGCTGATTGTTATCTTTTTTGTTTCGCCCGGCTGCAAGTCGACTTTCATGAAAGCCGCAAGCTCCTTGACGGGACGGTGGATTGTGCTTTCTTTGTCGGCGACATAAATCTGCGCCGTCTCCGCTCCCGCGGCGCTGCCTGTGTTTTTTACAAAAAACGAAAGCTCAAGTATGTCCGTGTCGTTCATAGACGTTTTGTTAAGGGTTAGCCCCGAATATTGAAAGGTGGTGTAAGAAAGCCCGAACCCAAATGGGAAACGCACCTTTTTGCCCGCCCTTTCATAGTAGCGATAGCCGATGTAGACGCTCTCTCTGTATTCGACTGTCGCGTCTCCGCCGGGGAAGAAGTTTTTGCACGGAGCGCAGTTGCCGCATATCGGGTATGTTTCGGCAAGCTTGCCGGATGGGTTAACCCTGCCGCAAATTATATCGGCGACGGCTCCTGCCCCCGCCTGACCGCCCAAACCGCTGTTTAAAACGCCCTTGACGTCGTCTATCCACGGCATGCTGACAGGCGCGCCGCCCGCAAGCACCACGACAATGTTTTTGTTGACGGAGGCGACGGCCTTGATAAGCTCGTCGTGCGAGCGCGGCATACGCATATGGCGCCTGTCGAACCCCTCCGACTCGTACCCCTCCGTTAGTCCGGCAAAAATAATAACGACATCAGCCGAACAAGCGCCCGTGACAGCTTCAAACATCAGCGCCGTGTCAACCTTATCCTTGTTTTTGTTATAGCCCCTGTAATATTTGAGATCATAGCCTTCATCAAGCAGGCAGTCGACGGCACAGTCAACCTTTGTGGGGTTGATAAGCGAACTGCCCGCGCCTTGAAAGCGCGGATAAACCGCCATTTCACCTATGACCGCAAGCCTTTTGTTTTTTGATATCGGAAGTATTGCGCCGTCATTTTTGAGAAGAACCATCGAGCGCCCCGCAATTTTCCGCGCAAGCTTGTGCTGTTCGTCCTTGTCGGCAAAAAAGCTGTCCTTCATGCTTTCCTGCGACTTGAGTATCAAGTCGACAATGCTGCCGACACATATATCAAGCTCGGATTCGTCAAGCTCGCCGCTGTTTAAGGCGTCTAAAATCCTTTTGGTGTTTTCACCGCCGGATGAAGGCATCTCAAGGTCGTTACCGGCTTTTATTCCGGCGACTCTGTCGTTGACGGCTCCCCAGTCGCTGACGACAAGCCCGTCAAAGCCCCATTCGCCGCGGAGGATATCTGTCTGGAGGTCTTTGTTTTCAGAGCAGTGTGTGCCGTTGAGGCGGTTGTATGCGTTCATCACAGTCCACGGCTTTGACTTTTTGACGACGCGCTCAAAGGCCGACAAATATATCTCCCTCAAGGCGCGCTCGTCGACGACGGCGCTGACAGTCATGCGGCGCGTTTCCTGATTGTTTGCCGCAAAGTGCTTGAGGGATGTGCCCACGCCTTTAGATTGGACGCCTTGTGTGAACGCGGCGGCAAGCTCCCCCGCAAGGAGCGGGTCCTCCGAAAAATATTCAAAATTTCTCCCGCACAGCGGCGAACGTTTCATGTTGACGCCGGGACCGAGAAGCACGGAAACTCCCTCCGAAAGGCAGGCATCGCCAAGCGCCTCGCCCATCTCGCGCAGGAGGTGCGGCTCCCAGGAACAAGCGGAGGTGCAGGCAGGCGGAAAACAGACTGCCGGAACAGAGCCGCCCGGAATGAGCTTCCTGCGCTCGCTGTCGTGTTTCCTAAGCCCGTGCGGGCCGTCGCAGACCATGATTTCTGAAAGACCGAGGGCTTCAACGCCCTTTAAGTTCCAAAAATCTTTGCCGTCGCAAAGCGCGGCCTTTTGCTCGCGCGTCATTTGTTTTACAATATCGGCGTGTTTTTGCATAGTCGAAAACCGGCCTTCCGTACATTATTTTTAAGCCGCGGAGCGCCGCCCGCGAAAGAACCTGCGGCGCTTTTTAAAAACAATTAACCGCCCTCGAAAATACCGAGAGCCTTTGCGGCCTCGTCCGAGTCTATTTCCTCGACGCTTTTCAGCCTGTCGTTGATTATTTTGTTTCTGTGCTGAGCGTCGTCAAGCGTCCTGCCCGCCTCGTCAATCTTCTTACGAGCTTTTTCAAGCACGTCTCCGAATTTGGCGTATTGCTGTCTGGCGGCCGCAAGCAGGCGCCGGACTTCGTTTGCCTTGTCGTTTATGGCGACAGCGCGAAAACCCATTGAAAGCGAATTCAACAACGCGGTTATGGTCGTCGGTCCGGCAATCATCACATTTAAGCCGTTTTGAATCTTTTCGGAAATACCGGAACGCGAGGAGGCGATTTCGGCATATAGCCCCTCCGTCGCAAGATACATTATGGCGAACGGCGTCGTCGCGGGGACGTTTATGTATTTTGTGATGGATTTAGCGGCAGTCATGACGCTTGTCTCAAGAGCTTTGCGCGCGGCGGCGACCGCCTCGGCGTCGCCGCTGTCGGACGCGTCGCAAAAGCGTATGTAATCCTCCATCGGAAATTTTGAATCAACGGGCAGAAATGTGTCGCTCCCGCCGTCGCCTGACGGTATCCTTATGGCAAACTCGACACGCTCCCTTGAGCCTTTGTCCGCCGAAAAGTTGCGGACATACATGTTGGGGATTGTCTGGTCAAGTATGTTGCCGAGCTGAACCTCTGCCCATGTACCCCTTGCCTTGACATTTGAAAGAACCCTGTTGAGGGAGGTGACATTGTCTGTCACGCCTGATGAAAGCTCTTTCATTTCGCCAAGTGACTTGTAAACATTTTCAAGCTGATCGGAAACGGTTTTGAACGAAGAATCAAGCCTTGTAGTCAATGTCGAGGTCAGCTTTTCGTCGACTGTCGCCCTCATTTGATCAAGCTTTTTTTCGTTGCTCTCCTGCATTCCGGCAATTGCCTCGGTGAGCATCCTGCCCTGCCGCTCGTTTTGCTCGCTGTTTGTCTTTCTGATTGCGTCAAGGGATGAGGAAAGAGTCTCAAGCAGCCTTTGACGGTTGTCAAGACCGGCTGTGTTCATCGCCTCAAGCTTTTCAGACATGCGGGTGAGCGCCGATGTGATCTCGGCGCGCAAGTCCGCCTGAAATTGGCGCTGCTCGCGGCGGCCGCGCTCCGACTCGTCGGCAAGGAGCGTCTGATGCCTGTCAAGCTGATTTGATATGACGGCAAGCTGCGAAAGAAGCTTTTCGCCCGCGCCCTTGCGCCCGGACAATATTAAAGAAATGAGTATAACAACAGACATGACGGCGGAAAAGGCAAGCAAAATTATGATGGTGAGGTCAAGAAAGGACAGACCGGCGGCGTCAATGTTCATATCTTTTCCTCCAAAAATTATATAATCGCAAGCGTCAATAATTATATCATACATTGCCATTTCAGTCAATTTTTATTTTCGTCGGCTGCCTGTGCTGTTGCCGAAGATTATCTGCGCGATTAAAAGCGGATACCGATGCGGTTAAAGAAGGGTGCCGACGGCTCCCGGCGAGCCGCGGCGTGTATTTCCGCTATTGACAATATACGCTGAAAAGCTTATAGTAACAACAAGATTTAAAGTTAACATTTCTTTAATACATTAATAACAAAGCGTTTAATGATAAAGGATATACTTTGAATAAATTAAGGGGGGTTCGACATGGCGACTGAAAAAATACTTGTTGTGGACGACGATACGAACATATGCGAGCTTTTGCGCCTTTACCTTGAGAAGGAAGGCTTCAGCGTTGTTATCGCGAACGACGGGATGGCGGCTATTCAGGCTTTTCAGGACGCAAAGCCCGATCTTGTGCTGCTTGATATCATGCTGCCAAAGCTTGACGGCTGGCAGGTCTGCCGCGAGATAAGAAAAAGCTCCGACAAGCCGATAATCATGCTTACGGCAAAGGGCGAAACCTTTGACAAGGTGCTGGGGCTTGAGCTTGGCGCCGACGACTATGTCACAAAGCCTTTTGACACAAAAGAAGTCGTCGCAAGAGTCAAGGCCGTTTTACGGAGGACGTCGGGCATAAACGGCCGCGACTCCGTCAAAGAGGTGCATTACGACAAGCTTATCATAAATCTCACAAACTATGAGCTGCGCGTAAACGGCGAAAAGATTGACACGCCTCCAAAAGAGATGGAGCTTATTTATCATCTTGCCAGCAACCCGAACAGGGTCTTCACGCGCGATCAGCTTTTGGACGAGGTTTGGGGATTTGATTATTACGGCGATTCGAGGACAGTAGACGTCCATGTGAAGCGGCTGCGCGAAAAGCTTGAGGGAGTTTCAGACAAATGGGAGCTGAAGACAGTTTGGAGCGTTGGCTACAAGTTCGAGACGAAAGATTGAGCCGGTTTTGGGTGGCTGAAAAATGTTAAGAAAAAGAAGCAAAAACGGTTCAAGCCTTTTCAAGGAATATTTTACGATCCTTTCTCTTGTCATACTCATCTGCTTTCTGATATTGGGAATTTCGCTTACTTTTTTTGTGCAGAACTATTGGGAGGGCGAAAGGATAAAGCTGCTTTCGGAAAATGCCAACTCGATCTCCGAAACACTTGTCAACCTTATAAGCTCCGAACACGCGCAAAAGAATCCGTCAAACGCGGCGCTGATGATTTGCAACGATCTCACCATGCTTTCAAAAGCCATCGACGCCGACATATTTGTCTGCGACAAAAACGGCGGCGTCGTTTATTGCAAAGAAATGCGGCTGAGCGACATGGTGCTTTTCACGGGCGCTTGCCCCATTCACCAAAAATATAAGCTGCCGCCGTCGATAGTCAATTCACTTGACGAGAGCGACTACAGCGGCATAAGCACACTTGACGGAGTGCTTCCGAAAAAAAGCTTTGTTTACGCGGCTCCCATAGTGCTTGAGGGCAATACGATCGGCATAGTCGTGGCGGTTCAAACTGTTTCCGACACGATGAGGCCGTTTATATTATCAATCCTTGAAATCTTCGGGCTTTCATCGCTGTTTGCCCTTGTTGTCGCACTTATCACTGTTTATTTCATGTCTTATGAGCTGACAAAGCCGCTGCGGCAGATGTCAGCCGCCACAAAAAGCTATGCCAACGGCGATTTCAGCGCAAGAGTCACCGTGACGGGGAACAACGAGATGGCCGACCTTGCCAAAGCCTTTAACTCAATGGCAAAAGATCTTGCGTCGCTTGAGTCGTCGCGGCGGAGCTTTGTCGCCAACATTTCTCACGAGCTTAAAACGCCGATGACGACTATCGGCGGCTTTATCGACGGCATACTTGACGGAACGATTGCCGACGAGAGCAAGGACTCATATTTGCGCATTGTTTCCGACGAGGTGAAGCGTCTGGCGCGTCTCGTTACAGGGATGCTCAATATGTCCAGGATAGAAATAGGCGAGATGAACCTCAAGCCGCGCGAATTTGACGTCGCCGAGATGCTTTTTAAAACTACTGTCGGATTCGAGCAGCTTGTGGCGAAAAAGGGAGTTGAAATTACAGGGCTTGACAAAATCGAGCCGACAGAAATACTTGCCGATGAGGACATGATACATCAGGTCATATACAACCTTGTCGACAACGCCGTCAAGTTCACTCCCGAGGGCGGAAACATCGATTTCAAGGTTTTTACCGACGCGCAAAAGGTTTATATATCCATACGCAACACGGGCGCGGGAATACCGGCGGAGGAATGCGGCAAGATATTTGAAAGGTTTTACAAGCTTGATAAGTCAAGGAGCTACGACATAAAGGGCGCCGGGCTTGGTCTTTATATTTGCAAAAGCATCGTCGAGATGCACGGCGGGCAAATCAAGGTGAGCAGCGCCGTCAACCAACACACCGAATTTTCCTTCTGGCTTCCGCTGAAGCCGCGCGGCAGTTTATCATAGCCCGCGCGCGTCAAAATTATTTTCTTTTACCCATTGTTAATTACTGATTAATATTTTTGCGATATTATCCACTTGTACAAACAAATAGGAGGAGCTTTTCATGAGTGATGAGTATGAAAGGAAAGATACGCCTGATTTTCCGGATGAGCGTTCCGAAGAGGATTTAGCGCAGAATCAACAGGAAACAGGCGGTCCGCCACAGGCGGGCTTTGAGGAAGCGCCCGAATATACCGGCGCGTCGGAAACACCGCAGACGGGCGAAGCACCACAACCGGGCGAAACACCGCAGACGGGCGAAATACCGCAGGCGGGCGAAACACCGCAGGCGGAGCAACACGCCTCGGCGCCTTATCCAAACTATTCAAGCGGCGGGGCATATTCGCAGCCTTACGGCTCTTATCCTCACGGCGGGGCTTACGGCGCCGGGGGCGCTTACGGACGTCCCGGCGGCAACGCTTACGGAGCGGACGGGCAGCCCTACGGCGGATACAGGCAATACGACGGGCAGCAGACTTCCGCGCCGCAATATTCGCCATACGGCAGGCAGCCTTATGGCGGCGCGCAATACGGAGGACAGGCGCCCGTGCCGCCCACCACAAAAAAGGGCAACAAGGGAGTCAAGGTTTTCTTTTCCTTGCTCGCGGCATTTGTTATTTTAGGCGCCGTTTTTGCGTTTGTCGCTCATTACGGCTCCAACGAAAGCGATATCTCGACAAACACTACGGAAGCGGGCAATGTCAACGCGCCTGTCGTCGAAACACAGTCAAGCCCCTCGTCCGACGATTCAGGCGATTCTGCCGCGGCGCAGATGACGCCCGTCCGGATAGCAGCGACTGTCAAGCCGTGGGTAGTGGGTGTCGTCGTATATTCAAATGCCTCAGGCTCCGCGACAAGCGAGGGCTCGGGCATACTTTGGAAAGAGGACACGGGCGGATACACATATATCATCACCTGCGCGCACGTTATAAGCGGTTCGGGGCTTAGCTACACAATCCAGACAGAGGACGGCACGCAATATGACGCCGAAAGAGTCGGATACGACACAAAGACAGACCTCGGTGTGCTGAAAATCAAAAAGACGGGGCTTTCTCTCGCGAAGTTCGGCGATTCCGGCACACTTCGGGTGGGAGACGCCATATACGCCGTGGGCAACCCCGGCGGGACAGAATTTTTCGGTTCGTTTACATCAGGCGTTGTTTCTGCCATTGACCGCTCCGTTAAAAGCAGATACACAATGGTTTGCATTCAGCACGACGCGGCGATTAACCCCGGCAACTCAGGCGGCGCGCTCGTAAACGGCTACGGTCAGGTAATAGGCATTAACTCGTTGAAAATAATCGACACGCAATATGAGGGAATGGGATTTGCCATTCCGATAAAATCCGCCCAGCAGGTCATAAACTCTCTCGCTCAGCATGGCTATGTGCCTGACAGACCGAAGCTCGGCATCACATATGCGGAGGCGATCAACTATCAGCAATACAGCATGATAGTCAAAATAAAGGGTCTGCCGTCCGGATCGCTCATCATAACAGAAATCGGTGAAGACAGCGACCTGTCCAACACAGACGCGAAGCTTTACGATATGATTATCGCCGTAGACGGTGAGGAGCTTACGAAATCGGAGGTCTTGATTGACAAAATCGAAAAGAGCAAGATCGGCGACAAGCTGAAGCTTACGCTTTGCAGGATTGACAACAACTACAAAATAACGCAGTTCGACGTGACTGTTCGGCTTGTCGAGGACAAGGGAGTCGTTGAAGGGGAAACGACGACGACATCACCGTTTATTAATCCTTACGATTTCTTTAACGATCTTTTTTAAAGCAAAACAACGACAGCGGCTGCCTTGTCTGATTGATAAGGCAGCCGCTGTTTTTTACGCGCCGGCGCAGTTCGGCGGCGCGCTGATTATAAGTTAATGCTCTTGTCAGATTTCAGGTATGACGACCTCAAGCTCCCTGCCAAGCTCCGCCGACTTCACAATGTAATCTATAATGATTTGGTTGTAAAGTATCTCGTCGGACGGGACGGGAGCGGCGCCGCCCTCAAGTATGGCGTCAAGGAACGAGCGGACTTTTTTATAGAAAAGACCTTTGCCCTCGTTTTTGCATTCGGGGATAACGGTCTCCACTCTGTTTCCCGCCAAGTCGTGATAAATTGTCATCGGCCCGCCGATGCTGCCGTTCCAGCACTGTGTCGACGGAATCCTTAAAGCGCCTTTTTTGCCGAGTATGACTGTGTCGCCGGGTGTGTCAAGGTGCATTGCCCACGAGATGCGGAAATCAAGAATAATCCCGCCCTCAAGGCGCACGAACGCCGCGGCAAAATCCTCGACATCAAAACGTGCCGCGTCCTCAGGGTTGTTGTAAAGCGGGTTGTTTCCGAAAAACGCCGAGGTGTATCCGCTGACTGTCAATGGCTTCGGATAGCCGATAGCGTTGAGAACCATGTCAAGCGAATAGCAGCCGATGTCGCCCATCGCGCCTATTCCCGCCGTTTTCTTTTCGATAAACGTGCTGTTCGGGACGCCGCGCCTGCGGCCGCCGCCTGTCTGTATATAATATATTTCGCCAAGCTCGCCGGAGGAGACGATTTGCTTTACCATTTTCATGTTGTCGTCAAGCCTCGGCTGAAAGCCGATGGAAAGAATTTTCCCGCTTTTTTTCTCGGCTCTGCAAATCTCGACTGCCTCCTCGGTGGTGACGCACATGGGCTTTTCAAGGAGGACGTTCACGCCTTTTTCGAGCGCGTAAACAGTGCATTCAGCGTGCGTCATGTTGTAGGTGCAGACACTGACAGCGTCAAGCTCCTCGTTGTCGAGCATCTCCTTGTGGCTCGGATAAAAACGAACATTCTTGACGCCGTAGCTCTCGGCGAACTTTTCGGCTTTTCCGGGGATGAGATCGGCCATCGCGACAATATCCACATCGTCCATCTCAAGATAGCTTTCGACGTGCGCCTCGGCAATCCAGCCTGTGCCTATAATGCCAACCTTAAGCCTTTTGCCGCTTTGTTTTTTCTCCTCTGTCTTTTCCTGTGTGAACTGACTTAAAACGGTGTCTCCCATGATAACAAATCCTTTCTTATGTAAAATAATGATTTTATGGTTATTTAAGGCGGCGGGCGCAGGCGCGTCAATCCGAATTACACACGATTGCCGCCGCTATTAAAAAAAATAACAGGACACGGAAATCTTAACATATTTACGCGAAATCTTCAATACAAATTTTAGAAAAATTGTTGAAAACAAGATGAATAGCGTTTCATTATCGGGCAATAATAATTCACGAACCCTAATCATATAAGGAGTGTACGAATTGAAAAAGCTGTTTATTCTTCTTACAATCATTGTGGTTTTTGCCGCGGTTTTACTTGCGGGGTGCAACGGCAACAACGACAACAACCTGACATTAAAAAGCACGACATCATCGACGTCGCCGACTGTTTCGACGCCCGACAACGACTTGAACAACGACCTGACGGGGACGTCGCCGTTTAACGACCGGTCAGACATCCTCAACGACGACATCCTGAACACTGAGGACGGCAAAATATCGGATCACGACAATCAGGCAGACACAGCCGTGCCGGGATTTTGATGCAGGCTGACGAAAAAAGGCTTCGGAATGTGATGCGTTCCGAGGTCTTTTTTGTGTCGAAAACATTTTGACGCGGCAAACCATTATCGGGAAGAAGCTGCCGATTTGAAAAGGTCTTGTTACTTTACAAAGGCGTCGGGGACATCTTCCTTGCCGACGCCCTCTTTGTCGGCGGCGTTTTCAATGCTTATCGACAATCTGTTCGGCAGGCAGACAATAACCTGTGAATGGCGGCTGATGGCGCCTTGTTTCACGCAAAGACTGTCGGGGCAATCGGCGGAGCTGACTGAAATCCTGCCCTTTTCAACAAGCAAAATATTTCCGCCTGTGTCAATAAAATAAGGCTCTGCGACATTGTCAAGCTCTATCGTGTAAAGGATCTCGCCGTTCTTTCTGATGACGGCGACGCCGTTCTTTGCCGGAGAGCGGCTCGACATGAAAAGCGCGGCGGAGCTTAAAAAGACCGCAAACGAAAAAAATATTATCAAGTTTTTGTTGCTAAACAGCCTGTCTGAAATGCTTTTTTTGTTCTTTTCCATCCATTTTACCTCTTTGCGGCTTTTGACCCGTGCGCACGGGCGCCCGCAAAGGCCGCGCCGCCTTAGCGGGACTTTGAAAGCTCTGATTTGCCGCCCATATACGGGCGCAAAACATCGGGAATGACGACGTTGCCGTCTTTTTTCAGATTGTTTTCAAGGAAGGCTATGAGCATGCGCGGCGGGGCGACGACAGTGTTGTTGAGCGTGTGCGGCAGGTAGTTGAGATCCTTGCCCTTTACGCGAATTTTAAGCCTGCGCGCCTGGGCGTCGCCAAGGTTGGAGCAGCTTCCCACTTCAAAAAACTTTTTTTGCCGCGGCGACCAAGCCTCGACATCGACAGATTTAACCTTTAAGTCGGCAAGGTCACCGGAGCAGCATTCGAGCGTCCTGACAGGTATGCAAAGCGAACGGAAAAGATCGACTGTGTTTTGCCAAAGCTTGTCAAACCACGCCTTGCTGTCCTCGGGCTTGCACACGACTATCATTTCCTGTTTTTCAAACTGATGAATCCTGTAAACTCCGCGCTCCTCAATTCCGTGCGCCCCTTTTTCCTTGCGGAAGCAGGGCGAATAGCTTGTCAGCGTCTGCGGGAGAGAGGATTCGGGAATAATCGTGTCGATAAATTTGCCGATCATGGAATGCTCGCTCGTGCCGATCAGATAAAGATCCTCACCCTCAATTTTATACATCATCGCGTCCATTTCCGCAAAGCTCATTACGCCCGTCACGACGTCGCTCCTTATCATAAACGGCGGAACACAATATGTGAAGCCTCTGTCTATCATAAAATCGCGCGCGTAAGAAATCACGGCGGAATGGAGTCGGGCTATGTCGCCCATGAGATAATAAAAGCCGTTCCCGGCAACCCTGCCGGCGCTGTCAAGGTCAATTCCGTCGAAGCTCTCCATTATTTCAGTGTGATAAGGTATCTCAAAATCGGGCACGACAGGCTCGCCGTATCTTTGCACTTCTTTGTTTTCGCTGTCGTCCCTGCCGATAGGCACGCTTTCGTCAATGATGTTTGGTATTGTCATCATAATGTTTGTGATTTTTGCGCCAAGCTCTGCCTCGATTGACTCAAGCTCCGCCAGCCTTTGCGCGTCTGCCGTCACCTGTTCTTTTGCTTTTTCAGCTTCTTCGCGCTTGCCCTGCGCCATAAAATAGCCGATTTGCTTAGATATCTTGTTTCTGTTTGAGCGAAGTGAATCAGCCTTTGTTTTCGCGGCGCGGTGTTCGACGTCAAGGGCTGTAACCTCGTCGACAAGCGGAAGTTTTTCATCTTGAAATTTGTTTTTGATGTTTTGCTTTACAGCTTCGCTGTTTTCCCGTAAAAATCTGATGTCTAACATATATTGCATCCTTCCTTTTGGAATAGTTTTTTTGTTTGCCTGTTCATGCGAAAAGAGGACTGCCCGCAAACCCGGCAAAGGCGAGCGAAAGCATCGCGACATACAGGAACATCGCCGGCGTTCCCTTAAAAAGGGGCGGAATGTTTTTGTTTGCTTCAAGCCTTCGCAGCCCCGCATTTATCAGCATCAAAGCAAGGATGAAAGCAATTCCCGACCCGATGCCCGTGCCGACACTTTCGGCATAACCGTAACCGGCGCGGCGGTTTATGAGCGGCGCGGCAAAAACAAGCGTGTTGACGGCGGCTATGCCGAGCGTGCTGAGAAACTTTTTGTTAGGCGCAAGCGTCAGCTTCAAAATCAAAGCTGTGGCAATGTATATTAAAATAAGCACAGCGCCGAAAATGGCCGAATGCACAGCCTCGCCCTGCTCGCTTATCTCCTTTATGCTGTCGAGCGCGCGGCAGACGACGGCGGTGACTGTCGAAAAAAAGGCAATCATTATGGAGAACGGCAGGAAACGCTTTGGCTTTGCCGACATCCTGATAGCTTCGCTTGAGCCGTAGCCGCCGTTAAACACAAGGTTTTGGATGAAGATAGTAAAAAGAGCCGCCTGTGTCATGTCAAAAAACCAAGTCAACCGTCCTTCCCCCCTTCACTGTCTTTTTTTAACGCGCGATTAATCTCCTCCTCCTCAAGCAGGTCAAGATCGACGGGTATAACAACCCTTTCCGCTTCGTCGCGGGCAGGTTTGACGATGTCTGAATTTGCGCTGGGAGAGGTCTCTGTGCCGACTGTAAACTGCCCGCCGCCGTGCTTTTCGGTTTTGACCTCGGCGGCAATGTCGTCAAAAGCCTCCTCGCGGGCAAACAGGTCCTCGGACATGCTGTTATAAAACACGTCGGCGAAGCTTTCTTTGCCGCTCTCCTTTGGAGCTTCGTGTATTTGGAATCTGACGGCGCCGCCTGACAAAGATGGGTCAGATGCCGCGTCAGGCTCAATAGCCGGACTGCTTAAAACGGTTGATTCACCTAAGGGGAGCGGCTCGCCTGAAGAGGTTGGTTCGATTAAAACGGGCTGTTCGGACGTGCGCCCGGGGCGCCTGCGCCGTGTCCTTTTTATCCTGAAGGGCATATCATATGAATACCCCGAAAGAAAGGTTGATATAAACTTTTTGAGAAAAGCGGCAAGAAAGCCGAGAACAACAAAACCGCCGAAAGGCATTGTGAGAGCAGGCACGGGAGCCGACTCAAAGACCGCTTTGCCGGCAACTGTGCCGAAGCCGAGCAGCTCGCGTATTGTGCCTGAAAGCATAAGCACCGACGACACGCCGATTCCCGTTGCGACGGCGTCATAAAAGCTTAAAAACACACTTCTTTTTACCGCGAACTTTTCACACCTTAAGGCGACGACTGAGTTTGCCGCCATGAGCGGGAGATAAACACCTGCGTCGCTGACGACACTGAAACCGGCCTCGTCTAAAATATACATCAGCGGACAGATGAAAAGCAAGCCCGTTATCATATAAACGGCGACTCGAAACCAGCTCGGAAGCGGCTTTAGAAGTGCCGACGCTAAAACCTCGCAAACTATCAGTAGAATTGTTGTCACAAAGGAAAGCAAAAGCGCCACGGTGAGGCTTGACGACGCCGCGACGGCGGGGCAAAGCCCTATGACCTGAACAAGTATCGGGTTTTTGATAATCGTTCCGAAAAGAAAAACCTTTGAAGGCGTCAGAGTTTTTTTGGCGTCAGGCATTGTCGGGCGCCCTCCTTTCAGCCGAAAGAGCGCGGTTTTTTGAACGGCGTTTTACTCTTTTTCTTAATTCACGCTTGCTTTCACGGCGCAAAATCCGTTCATAAAGCGGCGGCCACATGGCGTTAGACAAAAGCAAGGCGAAACAGACACCCTCCTCAAACTTGCCGAAATAGCGCAAAAGCATACACGCCGCGCCGGAAAAAGCGCCGTAAAGAAAGCGGTGAAACGGCTTTTCGGGCGAAACGGCGGGATCCGTCACAAGGAAAAGTGCGGAAAACATCAAAAGACCGGAGCAAAGCTCCATCAAAAGCGACACCGGCCTTGCGTTGTAGGAATATACTCGCGGAAACATCAAGGCAAACAAAGCGCAAGCGGCTGTAAACCCCGCCGAATTAATAAGCGATCTGCGCCTGGAAAAACCAAGAAAGACAGCGCAGCCAAGCAGAACAATTATGCAGGAGGCGCCGGCAGGGCCGGGCACGTTGCCGGTAAATATATCAAAGACATTTATTGTGTTTGGCCTGATGGAGGTGTTTACCGACAGCATCCCCGCAAGCGACGCGCCCTTGACGTATCCGGAGCCTGTATCAATGGCGGGGTAGTTAAAGATTTTGTCGGGCCAGCAAAGGCACAAAAAGGAAAAACCGGCGGCGACGGGGTTAAATGGTGAAAAGCCCGTTCCGCCAAGCGGCAGCTTAACGGCGGCAACAGCAAATACGACGCCGGCAGCGGCAGCCCAAACAGGAAAATCAGCCGGCAGCATCAGCGCCATGGCGGCACCTGTAAACAGCGAGCTGCAATCGCCAAGGTCGCGCGGGCAGCGCATAAAAAACGCGCCTGCTGTCTCGCTCAATACGCCCGTCAGCATACACACAAAGACAGTGCGCAAGACGGAGCCGCCGTAGTAATACCATGCCATAACAGCCGGAAGTATGAGCATAATAAGCATATCACAGCAAAAGGGACGCTTTTGTTTGTCAGTCTTTATGACTGTTTTCACCGCCAAATTATCACCTCTGAAAGGAATACCATATTTTATTCATTGCATAAAAGGCTGTCCGCTAATATTATATTAGTAGGTATACTCCGCCGATGCAATCGGCGTAAGATGAAGGAGGAAGTAACTTGAAAATCGAAGCGCCGCAGGAAAACAAGATTATAGTCGAGCTGACGACTGACGACATGTCGGAGCTTGACATAACATATGAAAGGATGGATTACTCAAACATAGAAACAAGACGAGTTATATGGACGCTGCTTGACCGCGCGCGGCAGACGCTGGGGCGCGACATCGACCCGTCCGGTAAAATGCTCATCGAGGCGCTCCCGAAGCCCTCGGGAGGATGCGTTATATATTTTACCGTTCTTGACGATGAAATCAGGTCCGCGGGGCAAAGGAATGTTTTTCAAATCAAGAAGGAATATATATTGTCATATGAATTTGAAAACATAGAATCGCTCACATCGTGCGCCGAGGCTGTAAATTCCTTTGGCGAGGCGCCGCCCAAAAGCAGCCTGTATGAGTGCGACGGCAAATACAGGCTCATTGTGTCCGCGGAGAACCGGCATAAAAGGCTGAAGCTGCTGTTTTCTGAATTTTGCAGCGCAGGCAGCGGCTCAAATCTCAGCGCGGAATTTACAAAAGAGCATTGGCGGCTTCTTGCCGAGGACAACGCCATACAGCTGCTGACCTTGTGAATCAAAAGTCCTGTTTAAATCTAAGGCAACACCGCACAATGATTGTTGTGCGATTGCGCCGTCAGATTTTTTCGTCAGATTGTCTAAAAAGCGCAGGCAATACTTTTTGTATTGCCGAGCATTTTTGGGCGATATNNCAACAAAGGTTTCAGCCGCTCATTGCGCGGTGTTGTCCTAACGGAAAGCCGTGCGTCAAGCTTCAAGCACGGGCATTTTCCGCCGCGCTCCTTATGCGCGCGATTGCGCCCGCCGCGTCGGGGCAATTAAAAATATAGCTGCCCGCGACCATCACGTTCGCGCCTTTTGACGCCGCCAGCGCCGCGGTTTCAGCATTGATTCCGCCGTCAACCTCAATGTCCGGGTTTACGCCGCGTTTTTTGCACTCTGCGCGTAAGTCGGCTATTTTGGAAATTGTTTCTTTAATGAACGGCTGTCCGCCGAAGCCCGGCTCGACTGTCATGATGAGAACCATCCCGATTTTGTCAAGAAACGGAAAAACCTCGTCAACGCTCGTCAAAGGTCTGACGCAGAGGGAGGGAACACAGCCGAAGCTGCGGATTTTTTCGATTGTCTCATAGACGGGCGAGCCCGCCTCCGCGTGGAAGGTGATTATATCGGCGCCCGCCTCGGCAAAATCCTCAATAAATCTTAAAGGCTTGTTTATCATCAAATGTACGTCGAACTTCATCGGCGTACATTTTCTTATTGCCGAAATCACCGGCGCGCCGAATGAGATGTTCGGAACAAAGTTGCCGTCCATGACGTCAAGATGGAGCATATCCGCTCCGCCCTTTTCCATGCGCTGCGCCTCTTTGCCAAGCATGGAAAAATCGCTCGCAAGCATGGATGGAGATATTTTAATCACATATTACACCCCTTAAAGCGTTTGTTCGCGGCCGGCCGCCAAGCCTGACGGAAAGGAGACGAACAAACTTTAAATGTCTGGCGAGGAAAGATATCGCGCTTGCTTTTCTGTCAGCTTGTCAACGGCAAGACCGTAATAGCCAAGCATTCTTGAGGCGACGTCATTGTCCGTTTCCTCAGGAACGGGTATGAGCGACGCGGAAAGAGGCTTGTCTTTGTTCTTCACAAGATAAAGAGCGCTCAAGGCCTGGATGGCAAAGCTCATGTCCATTATCTCCGCCGGATGACCGTCGCCCGCCGCAAGGTTTACAAGCCTGCCTTCTGCAATGACGCTTAGACAGCGGCCGTCGGAAAGCGTGTAGCCTGTTATGTTTTTGCGCTGCTGCGCGGTGCTTACGGCAATTTCTTCAAGGCAGTCCATGTCAACCTCGACATTAAAATGACCGGCGTTGCAAAGTATCGCGCCGTTTTTCATAACGTCAAAATGGCGGCGCGTTATGACGTCGCGGCAGCCGGTGGCTGTTATAAAAATGTCGCCGATTTTTGCCGCGTCAAGCATGGGCAAAACAGAAAATCCGTCCATGTGCGCCTCCAGCGCCTTAACAGGGTCAATCTCTGTCACAATCACGTCGGCGCCCAAGCCTTTGGCGCGCATCGCGATGCCCTTGCCGCACCAGCCGTAGCCCGCAACCACAGCCTTTTTTCCGGCGACGATTAAGTTTGTCGTTCTGTTTATGCCGTCCCAGACAGACTGCCCCGTGCCGTAGCGGTTGTCAAAAAGAAACTTGCAGCGGGCATTGTTGACCGCCACCATGGGGAAGCGCAGCTTTTTGTCCCTCTCCATGGCGTTGAGCCGCATTATGCCCGTCGTCGTCTCCTCACACCCGCCTATGACATTCTTTAAAAGATTTGGATAAGAGCTGTGTATAAGGCTGACAAGATCCCCGCCGTCGTCTATGATAATGTTCGGGGCCGATTCAATCACATTTTTCATGTGAGCGGCATAGACGTCCCCGGAAGCTCCGTGGCGGGCGAAAACATTTTGCCCCTCAAGCGCGAGAGCGGCGGCGACGTCGTCTTGAGTGGACAGCGGATTGCTTCCCGTGACAAACATTTCGGCTCCTCCGGCAGCAAGCACAAGACAAAGATAAGCTGTTTTTGCCTCAAGATGAACAGACAGGGCGACGCGCAGACCGTCAAAAGGCCTTGCGGCGGAAAACTCCTTTTCGAGACCGTTTAAGAGCGGCATATGGCGCTTTACCCACTCGATTTTTTGAAAGCCCGAGGGAGCAAGCGAAATGTCAAGAATATCGTGCAAAGAAATCAATCCCTTTTAATTTGTTTAAGCTGTGTTTGATGTAAGTGCAATTTTCAAAGCTGTTCTTAGCGAAAAGATGAAAGGACTTTGCCGCAAAACTGGACGGGAGAAGTCAGCGGCTTGAAGCTTTTCTGACAGCCTGCGCCGCAAGCTTGACACCGAACTTCGCGCTGTGAAAATTAAGTCCGCCTTGCAGCCACACAGCATATGGAGGGCGAAGCGGCGCGTCTGCCGAAAGCTCTATCGACGAGCCGGAGATAAAAGCGCCGGCCGCCATAATCACCTTGCTGTCGTAGCCGGGCATGTCCCATGGCTCGGGGGCGGCGAAAGAGTCCACCGGCGAGCCGCTTTGAATCCCGCGGCAAAAAGCAACAAGCTTTTCGGGGCTTCCGAGCTTTATGGCCTGAATTATGTCGTATCTTTCATCATCGGACGACGGCGTCGTCTCATAACCCATCTCCTCAAAAAGAGCGGCTGCGAAAACAGCGGTTTTCAAAGCTTCTCCCGTGACGTGCGGCGCGTTGAAAAGCCCCATAAACATTGAGCGCAAGGTCCCGAGGCTTGCCCCGACCTCGGCGCCCAGACCCGGCGCTGTCGCCCTGCACGCGCAAAGATCCACAAGCTTGCTGCTGCCTGCTATATATCCGCCGTTTCTTGCGAGACCGCCTCCGGGATTTTTTATGAGCGAACCGGCAATCAGATCCGCTCCCGAATCAAGCGGCTCGCACGTTTCAGCAAATTCACCGTAACAGTTGTCCACAAGTATATACGCGTCGCTTTTTTCACGCACAATCTTGACTATCTCGCCTATTTTTTCGACAGAAAGACCGGGGCGCAGCGTGTATCCTCTTGAGCGCTGTATATAAACAAGATCAATTTTTTCCTTTTCAAGGGCTTTTGAGATTGCGTCAAAATCCGGCTCGCCGTTTATGTCAAGATCCGTCTGGCGGTATTCTATACCGTAATCCCTCAAAGACCCTTTCCCGCCGAAAGGTTCTTTTCCGCCCAAAGACTTTTTTCCGTCTCCGCAAATGCCGATTGTGGGAAGAATAGTGTCGTATGGTATACCTGTTACGCAAAGCATTTTGTGACCGGGGCGCAACAGCCCGAAAAGAGCGACTGTGAGCGTGTGCGTGCCGCAGGTCAGAGTGTGTCGGACAAACGCGGACTGCGCGCCGACTGCATCGGCAAAGACACTGTCAAGAACGTCGCGCCCTCTGTCGCCGTAACCATAGCCTGTCGTTTCGGCAAAATGTGATTCACAGACATAATTTTTGCGAAACGCGTCAAGCGTTTTCAGCTGGTTATGCTCCGTTATTTTGTCAATTATTTCAAGCCGCCGCCCAATCTTAGACATCGCGCGCTCCGCAAGCTTTTCTGTTTCGCTGTCAATAAAAGAATCCATCAATCATAATCCCCGAATAATTTATTAATGTGCGCCGCAGTGTGCTATCGTTGCGCCAGCTCCGCGGCAAGCAGCTTTATGAGCTTGTACGTTTCAAAAAGGTCTGATTCCTTGATGACGCAAGACGGCGAGTGAATGTATCTGCAAGGCAGTGAAACGGCAAGCACCTTAACGCCGCCCCTTGACTTAAATATCGCGCCGGCGTCGTTGCCGCCCGCCACCTGTGTCTTGACTTGTGCTTTTATGCCGTTTTTTTCAGCCAAGTCAAGGACTAAGCGAAACAGTTCGCGGCTGTAGACAGTGCTTCTGTCCATAAAAGATATCACGGGACCGCCGCCGAGCAGGCAAACCCTCTTTTCGCCCTCGACACCGGGGATGTCCGCCGCCGTCGTCGCCTCCGCGACAATTGCACAGTCGGGATCCACAGTGTATGCCGCCGCCTGAGCGCCGCCCGTTCCCGTCTCCTCCTGAACGGTGAAAACGACCCACATATCATAATCCTGCTCGTCCTCAAGCATTTGCAGCAGCAGCGCGCACCCCGCTCTGTCGTCGATTGCGCGCGCCTTTATAAAACCGTCGCCGAACGTCACAAATTCCGAATCAAAAAAAGCGCAGTCGCCGGGACGGACTGATTCTTCCGCTTCGGCGCGGCTTTTCGCGCCTATGTCAATGTATAAGCTTTCTTTTTCGGGAAACACATTTTTCTCGTCGTTTTTAAGGAGATGAACGGGCTTGACGCCGATAACTCCGGGAATCAGGCGTTCGCCGACACGGACGTTCCTCCCTGCCATCACCGACGTGTCGATGCCGCCTACAGTGTCGAATTTTAAAAATCCGTCGCTCGTGATGTGTGTCACAATAAAGCCCACTTCGTCCATATGCGCGGCGAGCATGACCTTGTTTTTTGATTTGTTCCTGCCTTTTTTAAAAACAATCAGATTGCCGAGATTGTCGACGGAGAAACGGCATTCGGAGCCGAGCCGCGAAATCAGATATTCCCGAACGGCCTCCTCCCGCCCGGAAACGCCGTAAAGCGAACAGAGATTCTTTAGCTTTTCAGTCATTTATCACACCGCCTTTTTTCAAGATATAAGAGCAAATGAGGCGCGCCGTGTTTTCGATATCCTCTATGTCGCAAACTTCGGCGGCAGTGTGCATATTCCTTTGAGGGATTGATAAAAGAGCCGTCCTTTTGCCGCCTCTTGAAAACGCGACTGATTCGGCGTTTGTGCCGGTCGCCCCGCCCATGACGTCGCGTGTGCAGGGGATGGAGGACTTTTCAGCCAGCGACAAAAGCTCCAGCGACATCTCACGGCAAAGCGCCGGTGCGAACCCTATCATCACACCGCCGCCGAGCGGCGCCGACTTTTCCGAAGGAATGTCGGGCGCCGAAGCAAAACCGACATCGACAATTATCGCCTCGTCCGCTTCCGACAAAAACGAGCCTGTCTTTGCCCCGCCTCCCGTCGTTTCCTCCTGAACGGAAAAAAGGACTGTCAGACCGCAGCTGAAATCCTTGCCCTCAAGCATTTCGAGGCATCTTAATATCGCGGCGACACCGACTCTGTTGTCTTGCGCGGCGGAGCATATCCTGCCGCCGACAAGCTTGTGTTGATATGACTTCAAAATGATTCTGTCGCCGGGAGAAACAAGCTCTTTTGCCTTTTCTCCGTCAAAGCCCGTGTCAATGGATAGTTCGCTTAATTCCGGCGCTTCTTTCGCTCCCTTTGAAAGGTGCGGCGGCGTTGACGTTATCACGCCGAAAACATCTTCTTTTCCCATAATGACGACTTCGGCGGCAGGCAGAACGCGCCTGTCTATGCTGCCGCACTGCGCCGCTTTAACAAACCCGTCGGCGCCGACGGATGTGACAATCATGCCTATCCTGTCGATGTGCGCGTCAAGAAGAATGTGAGGTCCGCCGCCGTCTTTTTTGCCGACGACGTTTCCCAAGGCGTCGGAGTGAACAGGCATAAAGCGCGAAAGCTCACGCGCCGCGGCTGCCGCGGCGTCCTTTTCGTCACCGCTTACGCCGCCGCCGCAAAGCGAAAAAATGAATTCGATAAATTCTTTTGTTGTACGCATATTTTCTCCTTATTATGAGATACGGTGCGGCGCGCCTTTTGAGACTTATAAGGTCTGCGCCGAGCCGAGCCGCCCTGATATCCTGCCCGCCTCAAAAATAACTCTTTCCTCGTCGATTGTTTTTATACAGCCGTTTTCCATTATGATTTCACCGCCGACAATCACCGTCTCGACTGATGAGGAGCAATCGGAATAGCAAAGAGAGGAAATGCCGACGGGGGGCGGATTCATGGCGGGCGTGTCGAGCCGCATTATCGCAAAATCAGCGTTAAATCCGACTCTTATCTCGCCGGTTTTTTCAAGCCCCAAAGCGCGAGCGCCGTTTAAAGTGGCGATTTTTAACGCTTCGTGTGCCGTGACACAAAGCGGGTCGCGCCGAACGCCCTTGTGAATCAGAGCAAGAAATGAAAGCTCCCTTAGCATATTCAAGCTGTTGTTGCTTGCCGCTCCGTCGGTGCCCAGCGCGACGGTTACGCCTTTTTGCAGCAGCTCCGGAACAGGCGCGACGCCGTTGCCGAGCTTTAAGTTGCTGACGGGGCAGGTGACGACGCTAACGCCTTTTTCGGAAAGTATATTTATATCGCCGCCTGCAAGACGCACACAGTGGGCGGCGGTGCAGGGCAAATCAAAAAGCCCTGTTTTGTTGATTAAGGCCACGGGAGAAAGATCGTGCTTGACAAAGGAGGTGCGAACCTCCCGCGCGCTTTCCGACAGATGAATGTTTATGCCGACGTCGAGAGCTTTTGCGGTTTCGGCGACTGCTTCAAGAAAGTCGGGCGAGCAGGAGTACGGCGCGTGAGGAGCGAGCATGAAGCTTAGCTTTTCGCAGCCCTTAAACTGCTCGATATCCGCCTCTGCCTCCCGTATACGCCGCAGACCGCCCTTGTCAAGGCGGCTCTCCCCGACAAGTCCCCTTGAAAGGACAGAGCGCATACCGCTCTCCTTTGCCGCCAGGGCACACTTTTCAGGCATCATATGCATGTCAAGGAACGAGGTGGCGCCGGAGCGTATCATCTCGCAAATCCCAAGAAGCGTCCCCCAATAAAAGTCGTCGGGCAGAAGGCGTTGCTCCATCGGCAGTATGCTTCGGAAAAGCCAGTCGTCAAAGCCAAGGTCGTCCGCGCGCCCGCGAAAAAGCGACATATAGGCGTGCGTGTGCGCGTTTACAAGCCCCTGGACAAGCAGCTTTCCGCCGCCGGATATCGTTTTGTCGGCGCAAAATCCCTCGGGGACCGCGCCAACAGATAAAATCACTCCGCCGCCGACATACACATCAGTGACACGCGTCGTGTAGCCGCCGCCCTCGGGCAGCACCGCCGTGATTCCTTTTATGAGGAGGTTCAAAAAAACACACTTCTTCTTTAAAATATTTGCAACAAATATAATAACACAATGGTAATAAAAATACAATATTTGCTTGCAAATGGTTCTTTTCTTGTTTCCGTGAAAA
>LSQX01302304.1_pt1 | contig 61213 bp, 55 predicted proteins | sample 654561 | NCBI WGS metagenome assembly LSQX01 (sample SAMN04489861, study PRJNA283612) | anaerobic digester metagenome | isolation source: 4 biogas reactors fed with cattle manure at either 37C or 55C with and... | place: Denmark: Kongens Lyngby | collected 2014
ATATTTTCGTACAGTCTGCCGTCCCCTGTGTATATCATTGCGGGCAAAGCGCGGCAATCTCTGCTTCGTTTCATAAGAGATTGCGTGTGTAGCCGTGCTGTTCAGTCTCTCCTTCAGTCCTCGTCGCAGGAAGTTGTACATGCTCATGCTTGATCTCGCAGGGCCGCCGGCAACGCCGCGTCCGTGCGACTGCCGGCTAAAAACAACATCCGGTTGTTTTCCCCCGCTCGATTCTTCGCATTTCGCATACAACTTCATCTGCTCCTGCGGAGTCATTCGAGACAGAAACAGCACGTCTCTTTTAGGTCAATGCGTACACCATACGGCATTATGGCTTTCTTAGCCGAGATTGCCGTTATACGCCGGTCGGCCTGTCAAGACCGTCAGTTGGTACAGATGAGATTGCTTCGTCACTTTGTTCCTCGCAATGACATTCTGGGGGTGTCATGAAATTGCTTTGTCACTTCAGTTCGGGGCCTCATCGTTGCGCCGGAAAACCGTGTATGTTATGCTAAAGTCGTTACATACTAAGGCAGCAGATGACGCTGCCGGATAATAGGTAAGGCGATGAAGGAAAGGATCTACACCATTCCCATAACCGAGGCGTTTGACCAGGATTCTGAATGCCCCCTGTGCATATGTGAAAAGAAGCTGGAGAGTGACGCCCTGGAATACACCCTCGGCCCATCCATGATGGAACCCGACAGCAGGATTGAAACCAACAGGATGGGCTTTTGCGCGCTTCATTTTACTAAACTGTACAATATGCAGCAAACCCGCCTGGGGCTGGGGCTTGTAATCGAAACCCACCTGGCCGAGCAGAAAGCCGTTATAGAGAAGATGTACCGAAAATACTCGGACCTGATCCAACAGGAAAGCCAGAAGAATTTTTTGGAAAGGGCGGCGGGTCGGCTGTCGGGAAAGGCGGCCGGCACAGCCCGGTTTTCGGAAGAAATGCTCAGCCACCTGGATGCCCTGGAGAAATCCTGCGCCATATGCAGCCGGGTTGGGAACAATATGGACAGGTTCATTGGGACAATCCTCCACCTGTTTTTCAAGGAAAGGGATTTCAGGCAGAAGTTTGAGTCTTCAAAGGGTTTTTGCCTGAAGCACATGAAAGCCTTGATCCGGGGAAGCAAGAACCAACTGGGGCAGGGAAAACAGGCCGAGTTTATAAGAACCCTGCTCCCGCTTCAGATCAGGCACTTGAAACGGATACAGGAAGAGGTCACCCATTTTACCGAAATGTTCGACTACAAAAATCAGGACGGGGACTGGAAGAACTCCAGGGATGCAGTGCCCAGGAGCATTGAGAAGATCTGCGGTCCCTGTGACCTGCAGAAGTGATACATGTATACACGGGAGTTGGATAAAGGATGAAGAAATATACCTACAATGATCTTCTGGACATCATGGCCAGGCTCAGAAGCCCCGGAGGATGTCCCTGGGACAGGGAACAGGACCATAAGACCCTGAAGCGGTATCTGATAGAAGAGACCTATGAGGTCCTTGAAGCCATAGACAAGGAAAACCCGGCCATGCTCTGCGATGAATTGGGAGACCTCCTGCTGCAGGTAGTGTTCCATGCCCAGATCGCTAAGGAAAGCGGCCAGTTTAGCATGGATGATGTAGTCCATGGTGTCAGCAGCAAGATGGTCCATCGCCACCGCCATGTATTCGGGGAGGAAGAGGCCGAAACGCCCGAGGACGTTATAAGGATTTGGGAGGATATAAAGAAGGAGGAGAAGGGGCAGGAAACCCAGACAAAGGTTCTTAAGGGCGTGCCGGGTAACCTCCCGGCGCTGATGAGAAGCTACAAGGTCCAGGAAAAAGCCGCCCGGGTCGGGTTTGACTGGGACAAAGCGGAGGATGCTTTCAAAAAGCTGGAGGAAGAGGTCCAGGAACTGAAGAAGGCTTGCGAGAGCGGGAACCAGGCTGAAATCGAAGAGGAACTGGGTGATCTGCTCTTCGCTGTGGTCAACGTTTCCCGGTTTTACGGGGTGCAGCCTGAGCTTGCCCTTAACGCCACCATCAATAAGTTCATCAAAAGGTTTGAATATATAGAGACCACAAGCGCGAAGCAGGGCAAAAAGCTGGAGGATATGACCCTTGAGGAGATGGATGCCCTGTGGGACGACTGCAAAAGGAAGGAACGGGAAGCTGAGGATTACCATTAATTCTTGAAAGGAGCGGCATGGATGCGTATAGATAAGTTTTTAAAGGTAAGCAGGATCATCAAAAGAAGGACCCTTGCCCAGGAGGCCTGCAACAGGGAAAGAGTACAGATTAACGGCAGGACGGCAAAGCCGGGGACCGAGGTCGGGGCAGGAGATATCGTTGAAATCAGGTTCGGCGAGAACATCACGAAACTCAGGGTGCTAAAGACAGCCGAACATGTGAGAAAAGAAGAGAGCGGTGAAATGTATGAGCTTCTGTAATTATCACAGGAGCTTTTTTAATACAGCCGTAAGCCCGTGCCGACCCCGATGCCGGTAGCATAACCCTGTGAGCCTTCGCATAATATCAAACGACGGCATAGCGGAGCCTTTGTCTTTCGTGTTTATGGGAGGTGCTGTTATGGTTGAAGACCGGAAAGCCTTTGAGCAAAACATTGTCCTCAAGGACAGAAGACGGCTCATGGTTTCAGGGGTACGGCACGTGGAAAGTTTTAACGAGGAATGCATAGTCCTTGATACCGAAAACGGGTTATTGATCATAAGGGGAGCCGGGCTGCACATCAACAAACTGAGCGTGGAAACGTCCGAACTGGATGTGGAGGGCGATATCTGTGCCATGGAATACCTGGACGGGGGAGTACCGCAAAGAAAAGGAGGCTTCTTTTCGGGGCTTTTCAGATAGAAAGGCGGCGCGATGAATGGTCACAAGCGCGGGATATGAGCTGGCTGCGGTTGCGGGCGCCATGGCATGCGGGGTATCGCTGGCATTCCTGTATGACCTCTTCCGCATAAAAAGGAAATTCGTCAGAACGTCGACTGTTTTTATACATATAGAAGACATCCTGTTTTGGCTGATTGCGGCCATCATTGTTTTTCTGGCTTCCTATATCATAAGCGGCGGCGAAACGAGGCTCTATTTCTTCCTGGGGATATTATCAGGCGGGCTTCTCTATTTCATCCTTCTGAGCAGGATCGTGACATGGGCTTTGACAGGGCTTGTCCGGGCGGTTCTGTGGCCCATCGGAAAGATTCTTGGTCTGCTCGCCCCTGTTGTCAGGGCATTGCTGGTGAAAGCAGGAAAGCTGCTGGAAAAGATCCGCGACAGGGCTGCCATCGGGGTCTACCGCGTGGGGGTCGATATCAGGCGTTTTAGAAATGCTATGACTAAGAAATGATAAGCGACGTTACAATTTGGCGGCAGTGTGGTATAATTTTATTGGCGGGTCCGGTTATCAGGCACCGCATGCTGGTTACCAAGGACAAAGCCAGGTGAAGAACGTGGTTGCAAAGCGCAAAAGAAAAAGCGGATGGTGGATATTTCCTCTTCTGGCTGTGGCGGTTGTCTATACAGCCTTTATGTTGTATTCCCAATCCAGGGAGATGTATGCCATCCGTATTGAAATGAAGGAGGTCCAAAAGCGCATTGACCGGGAAAAAGCCCTCAGACAGGAACTCCTTGAACAGAAGGATGAACTGAACAGCGATGAGAGCATAGAAAAGATAGCCCGAGAGAAGCTGGGCATGGTCAAGGACGGGGAAAGGATCTTTGTGGATATCAACCAGTAACAGATAAATAGCATATAAATAAAAGATTCCATCTGTAACAAGCCAAATGGAATCTTTTTTAATACCTTTATACCGTATGGTTTGCCCTGCCCTCCGGACAAGGGCGCTTTACCATATTATCCGCCCTGCCTGGAAACGATTTTGGCCCAGGTGTCCTTAAGGGTTACCGTCCTGTTGAAGACCGGATGTCCGGGGCGGCTGTCCTTGCTGTCCATGCAGAAGTAGCCCATCCTCAGGAACTGGAAACGGTCGCCGGGTTTTGCGTCCCTGAGGGACGTCTCCAGCTTCGCGCCCTTTATGACCACCAGGGATTCAGGATTGATAAAATCCTTGTAGTCCTTGTCATCCGGGATATCATCCGGGTTCTCTATGGTGAACAGCTTGTCATAGAGCCTTACCTCGGCATCAATGGCATGCCTTGCCGATACCCAGTGGATGGTTCCTCTCACCTTACGGCCATCGGGGGACTCCCCTCCGCGGGAGGCGGGGTCATAGACTGCCCGGATCAGCGTTACCCGGCCGTTCTCATCGGTTTCGTACCCTGTGCACTTAATGAAATATGCGTTTTTCAGCCTGACCTCCCCGCCGGGCTTAAGCCTTAAGTACTTGGGAGGAGGGTTTATCTCAAAATCACTGCGCTCAATGTAGATTTCCCTTGAGAAGGGGACCTTGCGGGTTCCTTTTTCGGGCTGTTCAGGGTTGTTTTCGGCATCGAATTCCTCAACCTGGTCCTCGGGGTAATTCTCGATCATAACCTTAACCGGGTCCAAAACCGCCATGACCCGGTCGGCGCGCTTGTTCAGGTCCTCCCGGACGCAGTATTCCAAAAGGCCCCAGTCCACGACGCTCAAGGTCTTGGAAATGCCTATAAGATCAATAAATCTGCGGATGGATTCAGGAGTAAAACCGCGCCTTCTCAGGCCGCACAGGGTGGGCATCCTTGGATCGTCCCATCCATCCACAATGCCCGATTCAACCAGTTCCCTGAGCTTCCTCTTGCTCATAACGGTATAGTTGATGTTGAGCCTCGAAAACTCGTACTGGTGAGGCGGGTTGGGGATCTCCAGCTTCTCCAGGAACCAGTCGTACAGCGGACGATGGTCCGCGTATTCCATGGAGCACAGGGAGTGGGTGATGCCCTCTATGGCGTCCTGGAGAGGATGCGCAAAATCGTACATGGGGTAGATGCACCACTGGGTTCCCGTACGGTGGTGCGGTTCTTTTTTTATCCTGTATATCACGGGATCCCGCATGTTCAGGTTTGGAGAGGCCATATCGATCTTGGCCCTCAGGGTCTTTTCACCGCTTTCAAACTCGCCGTTTCTCATGCGCTCAAAGAGATCGAGGTTCTCCTCAATGCTCCTGTTGCGATAAGGGCTTTCCCTGCCCGGTTCGGTGAGGGTTCCCCGGTATTCGCGCATCTCCTCGTGAGAAAGGTCGTCAACATAGGCCAGTCCTTTTTTAATAAGCTGGACAGCGTATTGATAGATCTGTTCGCTGTAGTCCGAGCCAAAATAGATCCTGTCCCCAAAATCAAAGCCCATCCAGCGGATGTCCTCAATAATGGCGTCCACATACTCCACGTCTTCTTTTGAGGGGTTGGTGTCGTCAAAGCGCAGGTTGCACTTGCCTCCATACTTTTCTGCCATACCAAAATCCACGCACATTGCCTTGGTATGGCCTATATGGAGATAGCCGTTGGGCTCGGGAGGGAAACGGGTGATCACTTCTTTTACCCTTCCGGCTTCAAGATCATTTTCAATGATTTCCTCAATAAAATTCTTCGGTCTTATATCCCTGTCTTCCATACATTTATCCCTGTCCTTCAGAGTTTGATAAAGGGCCTGCCGCCAGGCCTTCTGCCTCAATGGGTATTATAAGCCAATGTATGGATAAAGTAAACATGAGTCAAAGCTTCTCGTTCTCATAATAGGGTATAAGCTGCCGTGTTATCATGGTTCCGATACCCTTGTTGGTGAATATCTCAAGCAGGATACAGTGGGGTATCCTTCCGTCGATGATGTGGGTCCGGCCGACTCCTGCCTCCAGGGCGTGTATACATCCCAGTACCTTGGGGATCATTCCTCCCACAATTGCCTTCTCCTCAATCATCCGGAGCACTTCATCGCTGGTGATGACATGGATGACCTTATCCTCAGATGACTTGACGCCTTCCACATCGGTAAGCAGGATCAGCTTCTCGGCCTTCAGAGCGGCGGCCAGCTCTGCCGCCACGGTATCCGCGTTAACATTATAGCACTGGCCGTTTTTGTCGATACCGACAGGCGCTACTACCGGGATGTATTCGTCATGGGCAAGGATTTCCAGCACCCGGGTGTTGATCTTCGTGATCTTGCCCACAAAGCCCAGGTCCACCTGTTTCCCGTCCACTATCTCGTTATGCTTCTTGCATTCAAGGAGCATTCCGTCGATTCCGCACAGACCGATTGCCTTGCCGCCTTTCTGGTTGATCAGGGAAACGATTTCCTTGTTGGTTTTACCCACCAGGACCATCCGGGCAACTTCCATGGTTTCACTGTCTGTTTTTCGAAGGCCGTTTACAAACTCGGACTTTACCCCGAATTTCTTAAGGGCTTTGGTTATATCGGGGCCTCCGCCGTGGACAACAACGGGATTGAGCCCAATGTACTTCAAAAGGGTGATATCCTCCATAACCGAGTTTTTCAGGTTTTCGTTGATCATGGCGTTTCCGCCGTACTTGATCACCACCGTTTTACCGGCAAGAGCCTGGATATATGGAAGGGCCTCAACCAGTATCCCGGCCTTCTTAATGATTTCAGTGTAGTCAAACATAGTTATCCTCCAAAATACTCCATCCCGGATGGATTTATAAGTAGATCCCGACGGCCGAAAGCCCCTCGGTTTCATCAAAACCCGCCATGATATTCAACGCCTGGACAGCCTGGCCGGCAGACCCCTTGCCCATATTATCCAGGGCCGACAGCACTGTGAGCCGGTTTAAGCGTTCATCCAGGTTCACGCTGATGTCTATGCGGTTGGATCCGGTTACAAACTTCGTTTCCGGCAGGGTTCCCGGGGGAAGTATCCGCACGAAGGGCTCGCCTTTATAGAATTCCCGGTACGCGTCCAAAATATGGTCATAGGGGACAGGTTTTATCAGGTTCATGTAAATCGTGGCCAGCATGCCCCTTTTCATGGGTGCCAGGTGGGGCGTAAAAGAAACCTCAACCTCTTTGCCGGCCAGGAGGGACAGCTCCTGCTCGATCTCAGGGGTATGCCTGTGGTTTATGATGCTGTAGGCCTTGAAATTCTCATCGGTTTCGCAATAGGAGTAGGGAAGTTCGCTCCTGCGCCCCGCTCCCGATACGCCCGACACAGCGTCGATTATGATACTATCGGTGTCAACCAGCCCGTTTTTCAGGGCAGGGGCAATGGCCAGGATGGAGCAGGTAGGGTAGCATCCCGGATCTCCTATAAGGGAGGCGTTCCTTATTTTATCCCGGTAAAGCTCGGGAAGCCCGTAGACCGACTTTTCAAGGAGTTCTGGCGCGCCATGGACCAGCTTGTATGCCTTTTCATAGGTACTCCGGTCCCTGAACCGGAAATCTGCGCTATGGTCAATAACCCTCTTCCCGTTTTCAACAAGTTTTCGGGTAATATCGGTTGAAACTCCGTGGGGAAGCGCGGTTATAAAGAAATCGGCCTTCTCGCAAAGGGCATCGATGTCAAGCTTGTCGCATACCTGGTCAAAGGTGCCCCTGAAGGCGGGGTATATATCCGAAAACAGCCGCCCTGAAAAGCTGTTTGAAACCACGGTGGCCAATTTTATATCCTTTCTCCGGTGAAGCAGCCGGACCAGTTCGGCGCCCACATAGCCGGTGGCGCCAATAATACCTACTTTTATCACAGGACATTCCTCCCCGGTTAATGTACTAAAAAGGTCAGAAGAAGATAACATGTATAATAAAAATGATGTCTTCTCATGCTTCGGGGCGGACCTGGCAGGGTCCCCGACAACTTATAATTATACAATATCAATGCATAAAAATTCAATACCATTTTTCATGTTTTGTATTTTAGACCTTCCTGGCCTTTTTGGTTGTTTTTCCTTATGCAAAGTAGCCAAATGCGAATTTTTATTTTTGTAAAAAAGATATGTAGTTTAATTATTACAGTCGTGTTACATTGTTTGTATGTGTCAGAAAGGCACAATACATAATAGGAGGTTTTTTTAATGGCAAGTGTAAAGCTTGTAAACGTCAGCAAGATATTCCCCGGCGGTGTGAAAGCTGTTAGCGACTTCAACATCGAAATAGAAGATAAGGAATTTATCATTCTTGTTGGACCATCAGGCTGCGGGAAGACTACAACCCTCAGAATGATTGCCGGCCTGGAGGAGGTTACCGAGGGTGAATTATACATAGGGGACAAGCTTTGTAATGATGTTGCCCCCAAGGACAGGGACATCGCAATGGTGTTCCAGAACTATGCCCTGTATCCCCACATGTCGGTATTCGACAATATGGCCTTCGGTCTTAAACTGAGAAAGACACCGAAGGATGAAATCAAGAGAAGGGTGCACGAGGCAGCCAGAATTCTGAACATTGAGCATCTCCTCGACAGAAAGCCCAAGGCTCTTTCCGGCGGTCAGAGACAGCGTGTTGCCCTGGGCCGCGCGATCGTTCGTGAGCCGAAGGTGTTCCTCATGGACGAGCCGCTGTCCAACCTGGACGCCAAGCTCAGAGTCCAGATGAGAACCGAGATCAGCAAACTACATCTGAAACTCAATACCACCTTCATCTACGTTACCCATGACCAGACCGAGGCTATGACCATGGGTACACGTATCGTTGTTATGAAGGATGGTTTCATCCAGCAGATAGATAGTCCCCAGAAGCTTTATGACGAGCCCGCCAACCTGTTCGTCGCAGGATTTATCGGAAGTCCGCAGATGAACTTTGGCAATGCCGTTGTGCAAAAGGACGACGACAACAAGCTCAGCCTCGTATTCGGCGAATACAAGCTGGCTCTTACCCCTAAGAAGTCCGCCGAGCTTGAAAAGCAGGGCTATATTGGCAAGGAAGTCGTGTTCGGCATCCGTCCCGAGAATATCCATGAAGAAGATGAAGCAGGTATTCTGGGTAACCTTGCCAGCGTGCCTCTCACGGCGAATGTTGAGGTTACTGAGCGGCTTGGTTCAGAGACCCTTCTCTATGTGGTCATCAACGATACCAGCTTTACCGCTCGTGTCAGCCCGAAATCAAAGGCACAGCCCGAAGAAAAAATCAACCTTTTATTCGATACGGCCCGCCTTCACGTTTTCGACAAGGAAACAGAAAAAGCAATCGTTCACTAAACCAGCAAAGCGTAAAAGGGCCGCTTCCTTTGGGAGCGGCCTTTTTTGCCGGGTTCCAGCATGCCGAAAACTGACCGAAAACCGTTTGGAGGCGCATGTATGGGGGAATAACTATATGAGGCGGCTTTTTTTGGGAACCATAATATGTTTTCCAGGTTGCCTTAAAGTTGCAGGAGGGATAGAGTTTGCGTGTTGTGGGCTTTACAGGCCCCAGCGGGACAGGCAAGAGCCACCGGGCTTTATGGGTGTCCCGGGAGAACGGATTGGATTATATTATAGACGATGGTCTTCTGATCTTCGGGAATGTTGTGGTTGCCGGGAAATCGGCGAAGAAAGCCCCTTCGAAGATCGGCTCCATCAGGGTTGCCCTTTTCCAGGATGAGGACCACAGGGAGGAAGTAAAAAAGGCCATAAGGGAGCGGAAGCCTCAAGGAATCCTGATTCTTGGCACATCGGGCAAAATGATCAGCAAGATCGCGGAAGTGCTGGAGCTGGGCGAGATCCAGGAATGGATAACCATAGAAGATGTGGCTACTCCCCTTGAGATTGAGCAGGCAGTGAATACCAGGGTCAGGCAGGGAAAGCATGTGATCCCCGTTCCTGCCATGGAGATAAAAAAGCAATTCTCAGGGTATTTCCTGGACCCGCTGCAGCTATTCAAGAGGAAGGGGAAGGCCGAGTTCCAGAAGATCGGGGAGAAATCCGTGGTTCGCCCTACCTTCAGTTATTATGGGAAATACAGCATATCGGACTATGCCATTTACCAGCTTATAAACCATATTATCGTGTCAATGGCTGAAATGGAGAAGATAACGAGGTTCCGGTGCAACAACACCCCAGACGGCCTGTTTGTTGATATGGACGTTGTAATGGTTTTTGGTTATAATTTAGTGGATGCCCTAAAGAAGGCACAGGATGCCATCAGCAGGGAGCTTGACCGTTTCGCGGGGATTAACCTGAACAGGCTCGCCATCAATGTGAAGACCCTTGTCATCTCCAAGTCATATCATTAATTCCTGGTTAATGGAGGAATAACCGTGCTGAAGACCGGAGAAAACCACAAAGTGGATCTGGCAGACCTTGAGGACGAAGAAATCATACACCGTATACGCAACGGCTGCAAAAGATGCATGGAGTACCTGATTGAGAAGTACAAGCCCCTTGTCCGGGCTAAATCCAGGTCTTATTTCCTTGTGGGCGCCGACCGGGAAGACATAGTGCAGGAGGGCATGATCGGCTTGTTTAAGGCCATCCGCGATTACAAGGACGACAGGAGCATACCCTTTAAGATGTTTGCCGAGATGTGCATTACCCGCCAGATCATAACCGCTGTAAAAACCGCCACAAGGCAGAAGCATATTCCCCTTAATTCTTATATTTCCCTGAACAAACGGATGTATGACGGGGATTCGGATAAAACGCTGGTTGAAATGCTCCATGGGGTATCCATCACCGATCCGGAGGAACTGTTCATCTCAAAGGAAGGCTACAGCGACATAGAGCAAAAAATGCTGGGATTATTAAGCCCGTTTGAAAAGCAGGTTCTAAGCATGTATCTGAGCGGTACGGCCTACCAGGATATTGCCCGCCAGCTCAAAAGGCCTGTGAAATCCATTGATAACGCCCTCCAGAGGTTAAAGAAGAAAATTGAGAAAAGCCTGTTGGGCGGCAGGAACGGGGCAGAAAAACAGTATTAAGAAAACAAGAGCGCCTGTTGGATGATCAACAGGCGAATATCATAGAAATGTGCTAAAAAGGAGGTAAAAGTATGTTAAGGTATCAGTGTCATGATTAAGTATAAATGAAAAATGTCGAAATAGCAAGAAACAAGAAATAAAAGTATGGCTATAATCTGGGAACCGGCATCCCGGTACCGCTTTATATAAAAGGCTTTCTGTTGCCGGCCATCTTAATGTTTAACTTGACAAAATATAGTATAATAATCTAATAGGCAGGCCCGCGTTACCTTAAGCTGTATAAAGATATCATCCGGCGATCAGTTAATTGACAGGGTAGCGATAATACCCTGGCTGGCGATAAAATTTGGGAGATGAGCTGTCAGAATGTCTGAAAAGAACAAAGTGACTGTAAGGATTGCTGGAAATGAATATATCCTGTGCGGCACCGAGCCGCCGGAGTATATACAGAAAATTGCCTTCATGGTGGATAAAAAGCTAAGGGACATCACCCGCAAGAACCATTTGCTAAGTACGTCCATGGCTTCGGTACTGACTGCCGTCAACATGGCCGATGAACTGGTCAAGATGCAGGAAGCCTATGACAAATCGGAATATGAGCTAAAGGAATTAAAGAAAAAATTGCAGGAGCTTCGGGAAAATGTCTACCGGTACAAGCAGGAAAACGAGAAGCTGAAGGAAGTCCAGTCCCAGCTCCAGATCGAGCTGACCAAAAGGGAAACCGAGCTTAAGGAGGTCAGGAAGGCCTTATCCTCCCTGACCGATACGAAGCCGTGAGATGCTGAAGGAGGAGGTATCAGACAATGTTCGACAGACCTATTTCCTGGGGAGAGCTCATCACAGTTGTTCTTTTCCTGCTGGGAGCCGCTCTTCTTTTTTATCTGATACTCGCAGTCGCGAACCTGGTAAGGATCCTTAAGAATGTCAACCGCATTATGGACCGCAATAAGGATAACATCAACGGGACGATAGAAAAGCTGCCCAAGATAGCCAGCAATGCCGAAAAGATCACCGAGTCCCTTAAGAATAACATGGAGGGTATTGATAAAGTCGTACAGGATGTGGGCAAAATATCAACGTCGGTCAGGAAAGGCGTTGAAACGGTCCAGAAAGACATACTGGCAAAAGCCACGATATTCCTGGATATAATTAATGCCATAAAAGGTTTCTTTGAAAAGAAGAAGAAGGCATCTCCCTCGAAGAAAAAGGGAACAACGGTATACAGGTATAAGTATAAAAAGGACCAGGAAAAACCCGAGGAGGTCGAGATACAGACCAACGGGGAGATTGAAGAAGAGCCCTATGCGGATTATGCGGCTGATACGGGCGACGGGGAGCTGGAAGCCGGTTCGGAAAAAGACGCGGCAGACGGTCCGGATGATGCTTCGGCGGCAGATCCGGTGTACCATCAGCCAGATGCTCTCGAAGACACGTCCGCAGTCAGCCTGGATGATTCAATAGATGTTTCGGATTCAGCAGACAGGGAGGATACCGGAGAACAGTAACGTGAAGAAGCATGACATGGAGCTTCTCGCGCCGGCTGGCAATTTCGAATGCCTGAAGGCGGCCATCGCCAACGGGGCTGATGCGGTATACCTGGGCGGTGAGTATTTCAATGCCAGGGAGGGCGCCGATAATTTTTCGGGTGACGCGCTTGAGGCCGCACTGGGCTATGCCGGGGAGAGAGGCGTAAGAGTATATATCACATTGAATACTCTCACTAAAGACAGTGAGATGGATGAAGCCCTGCAGTTTGCGGGCTTTGTTTATGAAAAGGGCGCAGACGCCGTTATCGTGCAGGATATTGGGCTTGTCAGGCTCCTGCGCCGCCACTTTCCGGATCTCAGGCTTCATGCCAGCACCCAGATGACCATAACCAACTTGCCGGGCATCAGGCAATGCGAAGAGATGGGAATCAGCCGGGTAGTCTTGGCAAGGGAGCTGACGCTTAAGGAAATTGAGGCCCTGGGCGGGTCCAGCCATACCGAGCTGGAGGTCTTTATACACGGCGCGCTCTGTGTAAGCTATTCGGGCCAATGCCTCATGAGCAGCTTTATAGGCGGCAGGAGCGGGAACAGGGGCAGGTGCGCGCAGCCCTGCAGGCTTCCCTGGAGCGTCCGGCGCAAGGACGGCTCATGGTCGGAGGAATCTTATCTTTTAAGCCCGAAAGACCTTATGGGGCTTACCCTGCTTCCCGACCTCAAAAATGCCGGCGTCGCCTCGCTGAAGATAGAAGGGCGCATGAAGTCCCCTGAATATGTGGCTGTGGTTACGGGTATTTACAGGAAACACCTGGACAGGCTGAAAGCGTATGGCGAAGATGAATACCGCATAGACGACACCGATCTTGAAAAACTCGCCCAGATATTCAACAGGGGCGGTGTCACCGCCGCCTATCTTAAAGGTATCAGGAATTACAGGTCGCTGGTTTATCCGGTTCATCCCAAGAACCGCGGAATAAGGATAGGGACAGTTGCAGACTCCAGGAGTGACGCCGTGCGCGTGGACCTGGAGAAACCGCTGGAGATGGGCGATGGCATAGAGGTCTGGGATTTTAAGCGGGGTGTTCCCGGTATCATAGTAAGTTCCATAGTGATAGATGGCAGGCATGCGCGCCATGCTCCCGCCGGGTCATCACCCTGGGTTGGGGATATGAAGGTACGGGTTGAAAAGGGATGCCAGGTATGGCGCACCTACTCAAAACCCCTGATGCTGGAAGCCAGGGGGTCATTTGAAAGGGGCGAAGCCCGCCGGGTTCCGCTTACGGCTTCCTTCCGCCTTAAGGCAGGCGAACGCGCCTCCCTTGTGCTGGAAGACCCTGATGGCAACCGGGTTGAGGTCTTCTCCGGTATCACCGCTGAAAAAGCCGAGATACGGCCCCTTGATAAAGAGAGGATCATCCGGCAGATACAGAAAACCGGGGATACTCCCTATGAAGCGCCGCAGGTTCAGGTTGAGACCGACGGGATCGGCACATTGCCGGTATCAGTCCTTAACGCCATGAGGCGTGAGGCCATTTTAAAGCTATCAGCGATCAGGAGGAAGTCTAAAACCCGCGAAAGGGTGGAACCAAGAGCCCGCCTGCCGTTATTGGCGCCGGGTCCAAAGCGGCGGAAAGCTGAACCGGCACTGACCGCGTTTTTCTGTACAAAACCGCGGCTTCCGGCAAGCTATGACAATAAGGTGTCACGCATATACCTTCCGCTGATGGAAAAAGGCGAACTGGAATCCATCAGGGAGACCTATAAAGGCGAAATCTTTGTATGGACGCCCAACATCCTCAGGGACGGGGAACCGGATAGACTGATGGGCGTCCTTGACGGCCTTGAGAAGGTAATTGACGGGGTCAGCGCGGCAAACCCCGGTACCATGCGGATGCTGCTAAAATACCATGGAGCCTTCAGTATACATGCCGATTACCAGATGAACCTGCTAAACTCGTATTCTTTAGCCGTGGCGGCGGATTGGGGAGCGTCCTCCGCGACTGTTTCCCCTGAGCTGAGGCTGGATGAGGCCGCAAGGCTTAATCCCCAGGGCATTGCGCTGGAAACCCAGGTTTATGGCAGGGTCCAGCTCATGACGCTTGAGTACTGCCCTTCAAGCGTTTTGGGAGAATGCGGGACGCGGTGCGCCGACTGCGGCGCGACCGAAGGCTTTTTGCGGGACAGGAAGAACAAGGCGTTCCCGTATATAAGGGATTGCAATTATGGCAGGATCCGGATTTTCAGCCCTGAGCCGGTTTTCATGGATCAGCCCGAAAAACTTTTGGATAGCGGTGTCCGGCTGTACAGGCTGACGTTTACAGATGAGGACGAGGATGAAGTAAAGGCCGTGTCCGCCTGGTTCCATAACCGCCTTTTTGGGTCTTCCACCATCCTGGATAAAAAAGGCAGGGAAGTCCTTGATAGGCTGCTTGACAGGGGCACGAGCAAGGGCAACTGGTTCTGGGGCGTGTAGGAAGCCGAAGAAAACATGACAGGGGTGAATTTATGAGGGAAATTGAGGTTCTTGTTGAAATAGTGAGGGAGGGGGCCGCACTGCCTTCCTACGCAAATCCATGGGACGCGGGAATGGACGTTTGTGCGGCATGTGACACACTGATACGGCCCGGGGAAACCGTGATCGTGCCCACCGGGCTCAAGCTTGCCATACCCGAGGGCTACGAGATACAGGTAAGGCCCAGGAGCGGAATAAGCTTAAACACGCCGCTCAGGATTTCCAATTCCCCCGGAACCATAGATGCCGGGTATCGCGATGAGCTTGGCATTATTATGACAAATGCCTCGCCGCAGAATCAGCCGGATGGCGGCGAACCGTTGCGGGTGAGCTCAAAGGGCAACCGCCAGGGAACATACCTTATCAGGAAAGGCGACAGGATAGCACAGCTGGTGCTGGCCGAAGTGCCGCGGATGCGGCTTCGGGTTGTGGATTCGGTGAAAGAAATTGGCAGGGACCGGGGAGGCGGCTTTGGGTCAACAGGAGTAAAATAAAAGGCACATGCCGAGGCAAACCGCCATTTTTGAACATGGGAAAGGATGGTTGAAATTGATCAGCAGGGACAGGCTTACAAACTGTTTCATTGAGATGGCGCGCATTGACAGCCTGAGCAAAAAGGAAAGGGATATGGCCGATCACCTTTTGAAAAAGCTGAGGGAGATGGGCTTTGATCCGTATGAAGACGATACAGGGTCTAAAATAGGGGGAAATGCGGGAAATGTCATCTGCCGCGTGCCGGGCATACCCGAAAAGCCCGTTTTGCTGCTCATGGCCCATATGGACACAGTGGCTCCGGGTATAGGAAAAAAGCCCGTGGTTGATGGTGATACTATCCGATCCGATGGGACAACGGTGCTGGGCGGCGATGATGCGGCAGGGATCGCGGTTATCCTCGAAACCATACGCTCCCTTAAGGAGGATGGAACACCGCACGGCGACCTGTACCTGGTGTTTACCGTGGCCGAGGAGGGCGGGCTGTTCGGGGCAAGAAACCTGGATATCAGCAGGATACCGGCGGATTATGCCTTCATCATGGATGACGAAGGTCCTATTGCTACCGCGGCCGTAAAAGCCCCGTTCTACAACCGGTTCAAGGTATTATTCAAAGGGCGGGCGGCCCATGCGGGGCTGGAGCCCGAAAAGGGGCTTAACGCCATAATACTGGCCTCCAAAGCCCTTGCGGGGCTGCCCCATATGGGTCGCATCGACGCGGAAAGCACTTGCAATATAGGCATTATCAACGGAGGCATAGCCCGAAATATTGTGAGCGAAACCTGCACGGTAGAGGGAGAGGTGCGCTCCATCCATGAGGACCGCCTTGAGCGGTACACCAGGGAGATCCTGGACCATATCCGGGACGTGACCGAAAAGCTGGGGGGATGCGTTGAAACAGAGGTTGAGCGCATGTACCCCGGTTACTGCCTGGAAGAGTCCAGCCCCATTGTCTGCCTGCTGAAGGAAGCGGCCAGGAAGGCAGGCCTCCCCCTTAACCTCCGCGCGACCGGTGGCGGCAGCGATACCAACGTGATAAACGGCTATGGGATACCCGCTGTGGACATCAGCGTAGGCATGGACAGGATCCACAGCACCGAGGAAAGGATCAGGATTTCCGATATGGAAAAGGCCTGTTGTTTCCTTGAGGCCATCATAACTACCGCCCTGACATATAATCGGTGATTATATTCTGGATATTGGCGTCCTTGATATTGATGGAGATCTGGATGCGCCTGTTCTTGCTCTTGGCGGCTTCGTCCTCTCCCAACGCGACAGGCCTGAACTCCGAGAAACCCGATGCCTGAAAATAGGCTCCGTATGTGGTTTCCAGCACCGGGTTGTTTTTCATCATGGAAACGATGACTGCTATTGCGCGTTGGCAGGACAAATCGTAGTTGTAGTCGAAGGTATCGTCGGAATCGGCGTATCCCGTAATGGTGATGGAATCTATATTCTTCCTCGTTTCCGGATCACTTAGTATCCTTTCAAAAGCCAGCGCGAACTTCTCCAGAAGCTTGTGTCCGCCGGGGGATATACGACTGCTTCCCTTGTCGAAAAGCAGGCTGCTGTTGATGACAAGGTTTGCGTTATGGTCAATGGCTACCAGGGGTTCTCCCCTGTCAGAAAGGACCGGTCCCAGCTCTTTTTCTATGGAATCCCTCACCTGTTCCAGTATGCTAAGGCGCAGGACTGATATTTCCTGAAGGCGAGCCCTTACCTCGGCCAGTTCCTGTTCCTTCTGGGAAAGGGCGGCCCTGTCCTGCTCCAGCTGGCCCATGAGGATGTCTATCTCTGCTTCCTTTTCACCCAGGGTGCTCTCCAGGTCCTCCAGCTGTCCCATCTTGATGTCCAGTTCCCGGTTTACCGATTCGAGGCTTTGGTTTAAGGATTCAAGCAGCCGCTGCTTGCCCGCCAGGGCCTGGTCAGCCTCAAGGAGCCTGGTATCCCATATGCTGGCATTAACTATCTGGCGTATGACCATTATTATGCTAAATAAGAACAGGACGAACACCAGGGACGACATTACATCGGTAAAGGAAGGCCAGAAAGATTCTTCCTCGGGCTGCCGTTTTAATCCTGATAGTCTCATGGATTCACCTGCTTCCTGTCGACGCTGGCGACAGCGGCTTCATGGTAGTTTAAGAGCTTGTCGGGTATATCATGGACGGTTTTGAGGAATACTTCCCGGTCTTTTCGTGAGTCATCCAGGCTGAGCCTTAGCTGGGAGATGACCGATGCCATGTTTTCCAGCCGATGGTTTCCGACCTGTATTTCTGCCGAGACAGATTCCAGCGTCCCCGCGCATTTGTCGATCCTTACGCTGTTTTCGTAAAGGGTTTCGGAAGTCCTGTCCAGGGAACTTGCGAGAAACCCGGCGCTAGCCTGTATCCTGTCAATATTGGCGGAGAGATCCTCGTTGAAGTTCCTGACGCCCCTAAGGCTTTCTGAGAAGTCTGACACCACCTTCTCGAAGGTGCGGATGGCATCGTTCAATACCCGTGTTGTCTTCTGGACCTGTTCCTCATCCTTTCTCCCTTTCAGCCGCAGTTCCTCCATGGCCTCAGATGCCGCTTTTACATCCAGGTATTCTTCCAGCTGGGCTACCAGCAGATCTTTTGCCCCGGCGGCACTGAACAGGGAGGAGATGATCATGAAGAGGATGGAGAAGCCTGTCCCAAAGAGGCTTGTCACAAAGGCCACGGCCATGCCCTGAAAGGACGACACCAGGAGCACCAGGATGTCGGCGCCGGTTTCACGCATCAGGGTATCGGTGCTGGTATTGGACATGATGTTGCCCATGTTCCCCACGGCATATGTCAGCCCGATAAATGTTCCAAAAAGGCCGGTGGTGATGAGGAGCCCGTTGGTTTTTTTCAGCAGGCGTTCCGCCAGTATGCAGGGCTTTAAAAAGATTTCCATGCCCGTTTGTATTATTGAGAGGGTATTGATACCTGAGAGGCCGCTTCTGGCCGCTTCCCGGTATTCTTCGTCAATCCAGCGAAGCATGCTGGAAGAAAAGGCTTTAAGATCACCGGCGCAGTAACCGGCCAGTTCTTCCGAAAGGCTGATATACTTTCGCCTTACCAGTACATTGGCATAGGACGCGCCGATAAAGATGACCATGATCAGCAGGGTTATAAAGGTGCCCACACCGCCCAGCTGCCTGTATAATACTATCAAACCTTCCAGCACAGTAAACACATCCCCCGTCGGCATGTCCCAAGTTCGGGCAAACGGCGTTTAAGCCAGCCGTTTAAATGTATATGGTCTTGCCCGTTTTTTAGAACCGCAGAATAAAGGACATGGAAGAGCGGGCCGGCAAGACCTTGGCCCCATGTTTTCCCCAAGACCGGCGCGGTCGGTTTTTGTCGAAATAAAAAGGACGGCCAGGGCTGCAAAAGCCCGGTCCGTCTTTATGGGAGTCTAACATTATGGTGCTGGAGCGCCTTTTCGCTTCCGGGCAGGATCCGGCTCGTCAGATGATTCCCTGGGCAAGCATCGCCCTGGCTACTTTCATGAAACCCGCAATGTTGGCTCCCATTGCCAGATTGTCGGGATTCCCGAACTCTCTTGCGGTTTGGCTCACGTTTCTATATATGTTCCGCATGATCTCCTTAAGCCTGGTGTCCACCTCTTCAAAGCCCCAGGACAGCCGCATGCTGTTTTGGGACATTTCAAGGCCGGAGGTGGCCACTCCGCCCGCGTTGGCCGCCTTTGCGGGACCAAAGATGACCCTGTTCTTAAGAAAGACTTCTACGGCTCCAGGGGTTGAAGGCATATTGGCGCCCTCGCCCACAGCAAAGCAGCCATTTAGCACCAGTATTTCCGCGTCTCGCTGGTCCAGTTCGTTCTGGGTCGCGCAGGGCAGGGCGATGTCACAGGGTATACTCCATATGCCCTTGAAATCTTCGGAGAATTCGGCGTGCGGGCGGTGCTTCATATAATCGCGGATCCTGCCCCTGTCGGTTTCCTTTATTCTCTTAATGGTATCGAGGTCAATGCCGTCTTTGTCATATATGTATCCGTTGGAGTCGCTGAGCGCAACCACCTTGCCGCCCAGCTGCATGGCTTTCTCAGCTGCATAAATGGCCACATTGCCCGACCCGGAAATAACGACGGTGGAGCCTTCAAAGGATTTCCCCTTCGCATTCATGGCTTCCTCCATAAAATAGCACAGGCCATACCCGGTGGCTTCGATACGGACAAGGCTTCCGCCGTAATCGAGACCCTTGCCCGTCAGAACTCCGGTATATTGGTTGCCGATCTTCCTGTACATGCCGAACATATAGCCTATCTCGCGGGATCCCACGCCGATATCGCCGGCAGGTACGTCGGTATCGGGGCCGATATGGCGCGCCAGCTCAAACATAAAACTCTGGCAAAAACGCATGACCTCGCCGTCGGACTTACCCTTGGGATCAAAATCGGAGCCGCCTTTCCCGCCGCCCATGGGAAGGGTGGTGAGGGCGTTCTTGAAAATTTGCTCAAAACCGAGGAACTTGATGATTCCCAGGTTAACCGACGGGTGGAAACGGAGCCCGCCTTTATAGGGTCCTATGGCACTGTTAAACTGGACGCGGTATCCCCGGTTGACCTGAACTCTGCCGCTGTCATCAACCCAGGGGACCCTGAATATGATCTGGCGTTCAGGCTCAACAATCCTGTCAAATATCCCGGCCTTGCCATACTCGGGATACCTTTTGGCAACCGGCTCAAGAGATTCCAGGACCTCCCTGGTCGCCTGATGGAATTCCTTTTCGCCCGGATTCCGGTTTACTACAGTATCATAAACACTGCTAAGTAGCTTCATAACCATTCCTCCAATTCGCGCGCATTGAAAAATGAAACTACAAAAGCATAAACTTGCACATGGTGGTTTCTATCGGTGCTGGGAGAAACCCACGGCCTGTATCCTGTAACGCAGCATCTTCCAAGATTTCTCTAAAATGATTTATACAGTAAATTGCAATATAACAATTTTTTTCATATAGAAATTATAACAGCTCAGGCCCTTAAATGCAAGATCAGATTTCACAAATTGCAAATTCAATAACTCGGTTAAGTTGTGATAGTTGTTATCCCGGAAAACCGCACAGGTTTTCAGATGCAAAAAAAGAGATGCCTTCTGGCATCTCCGCTTGTTGTATATATTTTAACCTTTTGACCTTATATATTCGTCCATGGCCTTTGCGGCTTTTTTCCCGGCGCCCATGGCCAGAATCACGGTAGCCGCGCCGGTCACGGCATCTCCTCCCGCAAAGACACCCTCCCTGGAGGTTCTGCCATCTTCGTCGGCCACGATGCATCCCCATTTATTGGTCTCAAGACCCGGGGTAGTGCTCCTGATAAGGGGATTGGGTGAGGTACCGATGGCTATGATGACGGTATCCACGTCGATGACATGCTCTGATCCCTGAACCGGTACCGGGCGCCTCCTTCCCGAGGCGTCAGGCTCACCCAGCTCCATCTTTACGCATTCCATACCGCAGACCCAGCCATTGTCATCGCCAATGATCCTGAAGGGGTTGGTGAGGAGCTTGAAGATGATACCCTCTTCCCTGGCATGATGGACCTCTTCGATCCTTGCCGGCATCTCAGCCTCGGAACGCCTGTAAACGATATATACGTTCTCCGCGCCAAGCCGCCTGGCGCTCCTGGCGGCATCCATGGCCACATTTCCGCCGCCCACCACAGCTACATTCCTGCCGCACTTAACTGGCGTGCCGGTTTGAGGGAACATATAGGCCTTCATCAGGTTTATCCTGGTGAGGAACTCATTGGCCGAGAAGACACCGTTCAGGTTTTCGCCGGGTATGCCCATAAACGTGGGCAGCCCCGCGCCTGATCCGATGAATATCGCCTCATATCCTTCTTCGAAGATTTCATCTATGGTCAGAGTTTTCCCTATGACCATATTGGTACGGATCTCCACACCAAGGGCCTTCAATGACCCGATTTCCTTTTCAACCAGGTCCTTGGGAAGCCTGAACTCCGGTATGCCGTATACCAGCACACCTCCGGCCTTGTGGAAGGCTTCAAATACTGTAACATCATAGCCCATTTTGGCCAGGTCGCCGGCACAGGTGAGTCCCGCCGGTCCGGAGCCTATTACAGCAGCCTTTTTCCCGTTTCTCGGGGTTTTAACCGCCTGCTTCTTTATGTTCTCCATGTACCAGTCGGCGGCAAAGCGTTCCAGCCTTCCGATGGCTACCGGTTCGCCCTTGATGCCGCGGACGCATTTTTGCTCGCACTGGGTTTCCTGGGGACAGACCCTTCCGCATACTGCCGGAAGGCTGTTGGTGTCATATATGGTTTCATAGGCTTTTTCAAAATCTCCGGCGGCTATATGCATAATAAACTCGGGTATCCTGACATTAACGGGGCAGCCGGACATACATGGCTTGTGCTTGCAGTTCAGGCATCGCCTGGCTTCTTCCATTGCCATTTCCCCGGTATATCCCAGGGCAACCTCTGAGAAGTTCCTGTTTCTGACCTCGGGATCCTGTTCTGGCATAGGGACCTTCTTAAGGGACATATTAGCCATTCAGCACACCTCCCAGCCGGCATTCGTGGCGTTCAAGGGATTCCCTTTCATCTTCCCTGTACATGGAAAGCCGCCTTATCAGTTCCGTGAAATCCACCTGGTGCCCATCAAAGTCGGGCCCGTCCACACAGGCAAATTTTGTTTCGCCGCCCACAGTAACCCGGCATCCTCCGCACATGCCTGTGCCGTCGATCATGATGGGGTTGAGGCTGACAATGGTTTTTATGCCATAGGGTCTTGTGACATCGCAGACAACTTTCATCATGATGGGAGGGCCGATGGCTATGACCACATCATACCGCTTGCCCTCCTCAAGGAGCTTCTTCAGGATGTCGGAAACAAAACCGCGGGTTCCGTTGGAACCGTCATCGGTGGTGACAAACAAACGGCTGGAAACCTTGGCCATCTCATCCTCGAGAATGATGAGGTCCTTGCTCCTGAAACCCATGATAACGTCGGTGTCAGCACCCATTGAAAAAAGCTTCTTTGCCTGGGGATAGGCTATGGCTGTGCCCAGGCCGCCGCCTATCACGGCTGCTTTCCTGACACCTTCAAGATGGGATGGGTTGCCCAAGGGGCCGCAGAAGTCTGCAATGTTGTCTCCCGCCTCAAGACTTCCCAGGAGTTTTGTGGTGGCGCCCACCTCCTGGAATATGATGGTCACCGAGCCCTTATCCCTGTCATAATCGGCAATAGTCAGCGGGATTCTCTCCCCTTCTTCATGGGCCCGCAGTATGACAAACTGGCCGGGTTCGGCCTTGCGGGCCACATATGGCGCGTTTATCTCAAGCAGTGTAACCTGAGAATTCAGTATTTCCTTTCGCAGGATCCTGTACATCTTTATAACTCCTTTGTTTAAGCTACAGGTTTTATTATACACGCTGCGTATTTATTAGTGAAGGTGACGATTATCAGTTTTGCCAATATACCGGCAAGAGCCTTATTACATGGCAGTAAAAGGGCCGCTTCCACCTGAAGCAGCCCCTGATTTAGCAGCGGTTTGTTCTGACAGTGGGTCAATTATCCGAGGTATATTGAAGATCAAGGGTATAATAGATCAGTTCAGCGCCGTCTACAACTTCCTTATTGGCCCTGATGTCGAAATCATAGCCATTTGCGTGTCCGCTAAAATCGAATGAAATTTCATCGGTCATTAAATCCATATCACTGATATCCCCGAGGACTTCCTCATAAAATGCCAGCACCTCGTCAAGAGTGTGAGTTGTGTATATTTCGAGATGATATGATGTTTGCTCGGTGGTTTCATCCCTGTAGACCGATTTGGTGGAGTGACTTATGGCGTGATTATCTATGATGGGGAACAGGTCTTCCGGGTATCCGGTGGGCAGGTTATATACGTCCAATTCGGCGAGAGCCGCGTCGGCGGACATGGCTTCCTCAAGAATGATGGTTACCGAAGTCTTTTCATCGGACGTGGTATCGGCTACAATTTGTATTTGAAACTCGTATCCGAAACAGGTTCCTTTAAAATAATCGATGCCCGGAGCGCTTTGTGCTTCCCATGTCGCGTTCTGGGCCAGGAAATTGGCATAATACGCCGAAACCTCATCAAACGGAGCGCTGACCGAGCAAAAGACGGCGAAAGATGCGGTAGGCCGGCTATTATCCCGATAGGAGCCTTCTATAGTAGTCCCCTCCATAAAAGGAAACTTGTCTTCAGGATAACCCTCCGGCAGTTGGGCCTTATGTATGGTGACGTCGGAGTCTTCATATACAACACCCGGTTCAGTGTCAGACCCTGTATCCTGGTCATCCCAGTCATCGCGTCCGCTTAATGTATCTTCGTCCTCCCTGTTATCACGGTCACTTCTTACTTCCCCGTCGTCCCTGTCGTCACGGTCATCTTTTTTGCCGTCATCCTTGCCCAGGTCGGCCAGGCCTGGCAAAAGCCCGGCTTCATCCTTATCATTGTCTCCTTCCTTATCCCTGGCAGTTTTCCTTGAACTTCTGTCATCATCGTCATCATCACGCGAAGAACTTCCGCAGGCAGCAGAGGCAAAGACCATGCAAATTACCAGGACCAGCGCCCATATTTTTTTAGCTTTCATGGTTATTTCTCCTTTCCCTAATAAGGAAATCCGGAATTTACACAATAAACATATCAGAAATAAACAGGGGCAGGAATGAACTATATTCTGCAAAATAGTCACACTTTTGTTATGGCGGACTAAGGTTTATCTTTTCCACATATAACCATGCGATGTTTCATAAGCTAAAGGGACGGATATTCGCAGAGGGAGTCTGTTCATGGCCCGTCGATCACTGAAGTACAATGCGGCCATACTGTCGTTAACCGGTTTCCTTGTTAAGGCTATAGGTTTCTTCTACCGCATCTTCATAGCCAACTGCATAGGTACCGAAGGCCTGGGACTGTACCAGCTGATAGTTCCCATATATTCTTTATTGGTCCTGGTCCTGTCGGCGGGGATTTCAGTGGCTGTATCCAGGTTTGTGGCAGAAGAGACATCCTCAGGCAGGATCCGCTCAGGCATGAAGATCGCGTCGTTGGCAGCGGGGATTGTCCTGCTCGCGGGGATCGTGGTTTCGCTGGTACTAATACTGAATGTGGATACCATGCTCCTGGCTTTTGCAAAGGACCTGAGAGCCCGTAAATCCCTACTTTGGATGTTGTGCCTGGTTCCGCCGATTGCCGCCGCTTCGGCCTATAAAGGCTATTTTTACGGGAAGGAGCAGGTTATCCCCAATGCCGTGGGCCAGGTGGCGGAACAACTGTCCAAGCTCGCTTTTGTTATGGCCATGCACCCGCATTTTGTCAACAAGGGCATCGAAAGCATGTGCCTGCTTGCCACCCTTGGGCTCATGGTGGGTGAAACGGTCAATGTCCTCACCGTGTTTTGCGCCTTTCAGCTTGACAGGATGAAGAACCGCGTCAATCGCGAGCCTGAACCAGGTACCCGCAACCTTGCCGTAAAGCTTGTCAGGGCAGCGGCGCCGATTTCGGCCAACAGGCTGGTGCTTTCGATACTTGGCACGGCCGAAAGCCTGATCATTCCACAAAGGCTGGTCCTTTACGGGCTGACTTTCCAGGAGAGTCTCAAGGTTTTGGGCCGGCTCAGCGGTATGGCGGCCCCGCTGGTGTTTTTCCCGTCCATGCTGCCCATGGCGCTGGCCACCGCACTGGTTCCCGCCATCGCCGGGGCTGTGTCGTCGGGAAGGTACCAGGCAGCCAACAGGCAGATATCACAGTCCATTCGACTGACCCTGACCACGGGAATGTTGTTCACGTCATTTTTTGCCGTTTGCAGCCATGAAATAGCCGAGTTCATTTTCCCTGGGAAGGATGTGGGCGGTATCCTGCACCTGCTGTCATATACCGGGGTTTTTCTGTACCTTCAGCAGACAATGCTGGGCATACTCAACGGATTGGCCAGGGAGTCTGCCATCCTTATAAATACCCTGGCGGGAAGCATCATCCGGATTGCCCTGGTCTGGTTCTGTCTTCCCATTTGGGGGGTTAATGCATATATTATAGGAGTGATTGTGGGAAGCCTTATCACCATTGTGCTGAATTTCCTGGAGGTGTCAAGGATAACCGGCATGTTGGTTGATATAGGAGAGTGGCTTGTCAAGCCGCTTTCGGCCGCTTTGACCGGAACGCTCCTTTCATTGCTGTTTAAACGGGCTCCCGTATTATGGGCTTGCGGGGGGAGGTTCCAGTTGCTCGTACCCATTGCCGTTTCCTTTGCCATTATCGGAACCGCGTTTATGCTGACAGGGGTTATTAAGGTTGAGGATATCAGGCGCTGGACCCGCGGAAGCGCCTGATATCCCAGCAAATCCATAAAGGGGAGAAAAATAAAGATATCAAGAGAAAACGGGAATATGGGGGATATAATCCATGTTTAAAGGTCAAGGTAAGTCAAAATCAGACTTGATATATGCAGGAAATAGGAGGTAGAATAGATTTGAAGGTCAAAGAAGGTCAAACCAAAGCAACCCGGATAAAAGGGTTGAGGTCAAAACAAACTAATAATAAAAATGGAGGTGTTATTATGTTCGGCTTGATTCCATTTTCCAGAAAAAACAGCGGTGTTTCCAGAAAAGACGATTTCTTCGGACTGGACCGGTTTTTTAACGATTTCTTCAGGGATCCGTTCTTTTCAAGGTTTTCGCCCTTTGCGTCACCTATTCGTGCCGACGTGAAGGAGAACGACCGTGAGTACATCGTGGAAGCTGAAATGCCGGGCGTTCGCAAGGAAGACATAACCATCGAGATATCGGACGATGTTCTGACACTTGGTGTGGATACCAAAAATGAAGTGAATGAGGAATCCGAGGGGTACATCTACAGGGAGCGTTCCTCCGGTTCCTTCAAGCGCAGCTTCCATATCCAGAACATTAAGCACGACGAAGTGAAGGCTTCATACAAGGATGGCATCCTGACCATTGTTCTTCCCAAGGATGAAAAGGCAAAAGGCGCCAAGAGGATTTCCATTGATTGATCAACCTTTCTTTTTTAAAGTGGCATTCGGCAGACCGGGTTTTGTTTGCCGGATGCGGCATGAAGCGAAAGACCGGCCCTCCGGTCTTTTTGTTTTCTCACATCTCATTTCTGACCTCTGGCCTCTATTTATTAATTTGCATGGGTCTGGGGAGTTATGTATAATTGATAGGGTAAATGACGAGGCTATGTGGCGAAAAGGGTCGGGCCAGCAGGAGGTATGATGATGAGGCTCATGGCGGATTGCCATTTTCATACGGTTTCAAGCGGACACGCATACAGCACCCTGGATGAATATGCAAGGGAAGCTTCCATGAAAGGCCTGGAACTTATTGCCATTACTGACCATGGACCTGCCATGCCCGGCGGCGCCCATGTTTACCATTTTCATAATCTGAAGGTCATACCCGACTACCTTTATGAAGTTGAGATACTCAAGGGTATGGAAGCAAACATAATTGGCATGGATGGATCATTGGACACTGATAAACTGGACCCTTCCGAACTGGACGTCCTGATAGCCAGTTTCCATCTGCCCTGCCTGAAGCCCGGAACCATCCAGGAGAATACAAGGGTTTTAATCCGGGCCATGGAGAATAAATACGTCAACATAATAGGACATCCTGACGACAGCAGGATACCACTTGATTACGACGTGCTTGCCCAGGCCGCCGCGGCAAATGATGTCCTTCTTGAAATAAACAACTCATCCCTTAAACCCAACTCATACAGGATTAATGCCGAGGACAACTACGTCCGCCTTCTTGAGGGCTGCGTTAAACACAAGGCCTCGGTAATCGTAAACTCCGATTCCCACATCCACACCGATATAGGCGAGTTTGGAGAAGCCCTTTTTATGCTTCGGAAGATGGGTTTCCCGAAAGAGCTGATAGCCAATGCCAATGTTGAACGCCTTAAAAAGAAGCTTGTATCCAGGAGAGGCTGACCAGTATAATACAGAATACAGTCATTCCTTTATCACCTTTTGGAACGTGGACGCATGAGGTGAAAATGATGTTTGAAAAGCTTGAAGCAATAGAAAGCCGGTTTGAAGAACTTAATATGAGGCTGGCCGAGCCCGGCGCAATCAATGACCAGAACCATTATATGAAGCTTATGAAGGAGCATTCCGAACTTTCGGGTATTGTTGAGAAATACAGGGAGTGGAAAGGTTTTAAAAAAGCCCTGGAAGATGCCAGGTCCATGCTGGATGAAAAACCGGACCCGGAGCTTGAGGAGATGATCCGGCAGGAGATGGAAGATGCCGGATCAGGCATGGAAAGGACCGAAAGGGAGCTGAAGATCCTGCTCATGCCCAGGGATCCCAATGATGAGAAGGATGTCATCATGGAGATCAGGGCGGGCGCGGGCGGCGAAGAAGCCGCGCTTTTCGCGGCAGAGCTCATGAGGATGTATACACATTATGCCGAGAGCAAGGGCTGGGCGGTCAATATGATCGATTCCCATCCCACCGAAATCGGCGGTTTCAAGGAAGTGGTCTTTGAGGTGGAAGGTAAGGGAGCTTACAGCCGCCTCAAGTTTGAAAGCGGGGTACACAGGGTCCAGAGGGTGCCCGATACCGAATCCAGCGGCAGGATACATACCTCCACCGTAACAGTCGCCGTGCTTCCTGAGGCAGACGAGCTGGATGAGATCGAAATCAACCCGAACGATATTGAAGTTGACACCTACCGGGCATCTGGGGCAGGCGGACAGCATGTCAACAAGACATCCTCGGCCATCAGGATCACCCATATCCCGACCGGAATAGTGGTAACCTGCCAGGACCAGCGCTCCCAGCACAAGAACAGGGAGAAAGCCATGAGGGTGCTTAAGACGAAGCTCAACGAAATAGAAAGGCGGAAACGTGACAGCGAAGTGGCTGAGAACAGGAAGGCGCAGGTGGGCACCGGGGACAGAAGCGAGCGCATCAGGACTTATAATTTCCCCCAGAGGCGCGTCACCGACCACCGTATCGGATACACGCTGTACAGGATCGAAGAATTCCTCAACGGAGAAATGGACGAGATCCTGGATGCGCTGATCACTTCCCACCAGGCTGAAAAGCTCAGCGCAAGCGAGGAGGAGTAAAAAGGGGGACACCCCCCTTTTTTAGTTACGGCTTGATTGCCAGACTATCACCAAAAAGCACCCAGGGTATGGTGAAGGTCTGGATACCCGCAACGTATGGAGCGATGGTGTACAGCGGATAGAAGATCACAATTCCGGCGCCGGAGAGGTAGAAATTGCCGTCATCGTAGTATTTGGAGATATTCTCGGTGAGATTGTCCAGGTACGTTACCTGCCCTGTCGCCTGTCGGTGCCTGGCCTCGCCTTCAATAGTCCTGATGATGATTTTCCTGTAATCGTAGCCCGGTTTGAACAGATCCCTCAGCCTGAGGAGGTCCCCGCGTTCCAGATCCCATGTATTGCCGGTCCTGTAGGTACTGCCATGGGCGCCTCCCGTATACTCGTACCGGTCATAGTAAAGGCTGATGACGGGTTTTTTGCAGTATGTGGGTTCAAAGGTCTGGACCAGTTCAAAGCCATGGAAAGGGAAGCCCTGTGACATGGCGTTGTGGTATTGCCTGATCGCCTGGGAATAGAGTTGTGTCCTCGCATGGCTGAAACTGGCGGCTGCCTGCTGTCTGTAGTACATGTTGAACCGGGATACCACGCGATCATGCCCGGTCATATTCGGAACCGTCAGGTCGATGTTCACCATCGGAATCCTTCTGTAATAGAGAGTGTCCTTGAACACCTGTGACTTGATGAAATCGCAGTTCATCCCATACCACCTCAACAGTATTCTATTGAGGCTGCTTTGTTTAGGTGCCTGTTCGGACCGAAATATTTCAATGAATCCGGATGGGATTATCCCTGCTGCTTCCAACTCTTGTAAGGGAATTTAACCAGATTTGCGTTATAGTACCTGGGATCACCCGTTACCTCGGGTCCAACCCAGGGAGGAAGGATGAGGCTTTGGTCTTCCAGCTCAAGCTCTATCTCGGCGATATAGAGTCCCTGGTTTTCGCCGTCAAACTCGTCCACTTCCCATGCCATACCTTCATGGAAAACGGTATAGCGGTGTTTCTCGATAATGGGTTTCTCACACATTGATGCCAGTATGTCTTCGGCGTCGGTCAGGGGGATTTCATATTCGTATTCCAGCCGCACAGCGCCGTGGGAGTGCCCTTTCAGGGTCAGAAAAGCCTTCTCGCCATCGGTCCTGACCCGGACAATCCTGTCGGGACCGATGGAGATATACCCCTGACGGTAAGCCTTGCAGGCAACGGCATTGTTTCTGTAGGAATGATCCTTCACCAGGAATTTTCTTTCAATCTCTTTTCCCATATTCCATCTCCCAATATCGCCCACCGATATGGCCGTGCATTTTAAACGCCTCTTTGAAAAAAGGGATGGATACGCTTACAATATACCGGTTCAGGGAGGTTATTTCAACCGCTGCGAATCAATAAACCTTTTTTTCAGGATATATCCGATGCCAAGCAGGGCCAGGAAAGACAGCATCACGACAATCAGACCGGCATAATCCCGCCGGCTGAAAGCCGCGCCGCCGCCCGATTTCACAAGTATGTCAGGAATCCTGCAAAGGAGAAAGACGGTAAGAAACCGGGAAGGCTTTATGGGGGTAATGCCTGCCGCATAAACAAGAACATCCTTGGGAACTGCAGGAATAAGGCATAAGACCAGCGTCCCGACGATCCCCCCGGCAGAGTTGAGCAGGCTGCCCATCCTTTCCAGCTGTTCCTTTTGAACGAATCGGGATACTATTTTTTCTCCAAAAAGCCTTGCCAGCAGAAAGGCTATGACAGCCCCGGCCGCTTCGCCGCCGTAGGCCAGCAGGAATCCGAGAGGCATTCGAAAAATGTAGCCGGCCGTTATGTGGAAAATGTCTCCCGGTATGACGGCAATCACGACCTGGATTATCTCCAGCAAAACGAAGACCAGGTACCCGCCATAACCGAACGAGGCGATGTATTCCGCAAAGGCGTCGGGATTTTTTGCAAGCCGCGTTATAAGCGGCAGATACCTTACCGATAAGGCAATGCCCGCCACCAGCGCCGAAATGGCGAGAATGGATTTGAAGAGGGTATGCCGCTGCCTCTTATTCATATCAACCTGCCCTGAATGGATGCTTATATATTCTATGGCGATAGTCCCCAAGCCATGGCATGGGATTTTTTTGTAACTGCTGGTTGCATAGTATATAATAAAAAATAGTACAAATGAATGAGATCTGTCGGTAATTGGCGGAGTTTGAAGTATGAGCTTTTTTGTCCATAATGAAAGGTTGATGCTCAGCATACTCATAACCTTCTGCATAGCCCTGTCGGGCTGTGGCTGCACCCTTGTGCTAACCGGCAGTTCATCGGCGAGGGCTAAGAGGTCGTTCCTTTATCTGGCATTCTTTGTGTTTGTCCATGAATGCAGCTCCCTGCTTGTTTTTTACGCGTCATCAACAGGGATGTTCAGGTTCTCTGTTATAATGAAAGTATCCTCCGCCTATCTTTTTAAATCAGCCCTGCTGCTCTTTGCTGGATTTTATACCCAAAGGCGCTGGCTGAAGGCATTATCCCATGGCATCCACCTGATGTCCATGGGCCAGGTGCTGTTTCTTATTCACAACAGCGGGTGGGCAAATGCCGTTATAAACTTTGAAATTTGATTGTGCCCGGCATGTTATGCCTGGTGATGTCGGCAGTCGTGGTGCTCTGCTGCAAACCCCTGGAGCGAAAATCCACCGCCGATTCTGTCATTGTCGCGTTGCTGCTGTTGAGCATCGCGGCATTACCGGTGATTTATCTGTCAAAACGGGATATTGTCCATGATGGTTTGCACATTTTTCTGTTCCTTGGCGGTTTGGCCGCGAATATGAAGGCTATGCCCTTAACCAGAAGGGATCAAAAGTACCTGTCTCCCCTCAATATTCTTGACGGCTTTTCCGAGGCCATAATCATCTACGACAAGAAAGGCCGTGTAGTTTATGTCCATGATGGGCTCAAGGCCATCAGGCTTTCTGACAGGCTTGAGGATATTTATACAAGGCTCATGGAAGCAGGCGCTCTAAACGATTCTGGCTCCCTTTCGGAAGGCCGGATCACCATAGGGGATGGAAAGCCCGTCCATCTCCAGTATAGGGGTTCAATCCTCCAGGCAAAGGATAAGGTGTTCGGCAGGATTATCACCCTACGCGATGTGTCTGAGATGGTTGAGCTGCAAATGGAGCTGTCCGGGAAAAACAGGCAGCTGGAGCTGGCCTTTGAAAGAAAACAACGGGTGACAAAGGCCATACGACATCTGGCCATGGAAAAAGAACGGGCCAGGATACTTGACAAGGTCAATTCTGCCGCCAATGCCTATATCGGCAGGATCCGCCAGGATGTGGCCCGGCTCGAATCCGAAGCAGCCGCTGGCCCCGGTTTTCATCATAGGGTAAGGATGATGAACGACCAGCTGCTGGATTTTACTCGGAGCGCTATTGAGGAAATACGGGCTACCGTAAAAAAGTTGAACCTGAAACCCGCGGCACGCGAAAAACCCGAAGATATGGAATAGGATACCGAAGAAAAGGAGGTTTGGGCTATGATACGGGTATTGATAGCGGATGATCACGCTCTCTTAACAGACAGCCTGAAAATTGTCCTGGAAAGCTTCAGCGGTTTTGAGGTTGCGGGAGTGGCCCACGATGGAATCCAGGCCTGCGAAATATGCAGGGAGATAAAGCCCGATGTTGTATTGATGGACATAAAGATGCCTGTGTTGGACGGGATTGATGCCATTGCCAGGATAAAGGCCCTTTGCCCAGGTATCAAGGTTATAATCCTGACGTCCCTGGAAGAAAATGACCATATCCTCAGGGCTTTTATGAACGGCGCGGATGCCTACCTGTTGAAGGATACGCCGCCGGACCGCCTGAAAGTCCTGATCCAGTGCGTTCATTGGGGACACAGCATAATCAGTGGTGAGATCAAAGGCCTTCTGGAGTCAGCGGACAGGAGAAAAAAGGCCGAGAATAAGCGCGACAAGGTACTGGATATGCTCAAGGAAGAGGATATAGAGATCATAAGATGCATCAGTGAAGGAAAGAACAACAGTGACATCGCTGAGATCTTCGGGTACGCCAATGGAACGGTAAAAAACAAGATTACCCGTCTGCTGGAAATCACCGGAACGGGCAACCGGGCACAGCTGGTCATGTTTGCCCTGAAGCACAATTTAATCTGAAGCCGGATTGGCGCCCGGCCGCGTTATGATCCGGAGGGGGTGGCGCTACGACTTTAAGCATTCTGGTATACACTGTCTGTATAGCGGGTTTATCGGCATACACGGCGTATATATACCATGCCTCCATTAAAACCGAACTGGTGAGCAGCTTTATTGCCGTTCATTTTTTTGCGGTCCTCTCCCTGATGCTGGATTTTTTTGCCCTGCTTGCCCAGGGAACAGAACTCCGGCATGTCTTTGCGGTTCTATCATCTGCGGGAGGCGTTCTGGGAGCGGTTGCCCTGCTGTGCTTTGGGCTGGTCCTTTTTAGGAGAAAGAGCATGGACCGGCTCCTTGTAGCGCTGCTTTACTCTTTACCGGCCATTTGCCTTATCGTATGCATCCTTACAGATCAAACACTCATCCTTGAACCGGTTTCCGGCATCCAAAAGCCCGGCCTGCTGTACAGGCTGAATTCCGGACTGGAATACTTGCTGCGGGTGGCGGGCTGCGTCGTGCTGGCGGTGACCGTGGCACAGAGGATAAGGATATCCCCTTTTGAAGTGTTCATGGTGGTATTTGCCCTGGCGTCCTTCACGTTCAAAATCCTGGTTTCGTTCCATCAGCCTGTTTATCTGCCTGCCATCGGGCCCATAATCGCTTTGACGATTTTCAGCCTGTTGTTCTTTGGTTCGGCCCGGCTTGGGATGCTTATCACCTTGTCGCTGGGGTTAAAGAGGAGCCTGGAGCTTTACAGCGAGCCTGTCTTTATTCTGGACAGCAGGGGGAACATGACATACATGAATCCTGCATGCGCCATGCTTGGCCTGGAAACATTTCAGGTCATCTATGACGCCTGCGCCAGGGAGACCCGGCATTTCAGGGAACCGGGGCAGCAGGAAAGGGTGCAGGAGGTAGAGAATAATAAAGGATTGTACACCGTTTCAATTCGCCCTTCCAAAACACTGCTGCAGCGCAGGCTCGGCCTGATATGTCTCATACATGACGATACCGCCCTTAAAGCTGCCATTAACAAACTGAAGGAAAAGAATGAAGAGCTTGTGAAGATGAACAGCAGCATAAAAAGGCTCCAGGACCGGATAGCCCATCTGGCCGCCCTTGAGGAAAGGAACACCCTTGCAAAAGAGATCCATGACGTGATGGGGCATTCCCTTAACCTTGCCCTTCACACCCTGGAAAGCAATCGCCTGATCCTGGACAGGCATCCTGAAAAGGCCATAATGAGGCTCAGACAGGTTATTAGCGATATAGACAGGGGCATCGGTGAAATCGCGGCGCACGCCACCGGGTTCGGGGAGGACCAGTTACCGCTTTGGCCGCTGTTGGACGAGATGGCGGGCCGTATGGAAGAAATAGGCGTCAGGCTTGATGTGATCCGTTCCGGGTGGCCGGGGAAACTGACCGATGAGCAAATCAAAGCCATATACAGGATCTGCCAGGAAGCGACCACCAATGCCATCAGGCATGGAAAAGCCGATCAGATAACAATATCGGTCAGGGAAAAAACGGGCTTGCTGCACATCCATATTATTGATAACGGAAAAGGGTGCAAAAAGGTTATTAAAGGAAACGGTCTTAAGGGCATGGAGGAACGGGCAAAAAGCCTTGGGGGCATAGTCGGATTCAGCAGCTTTGAGGACGACAGGGGATTTATGGTTCACGCTTCCATCCCGCTGGTCATAAATGACTTTCAGCCGTAACAATCAGTGCAAATTGCACTGGAAAAGATGACTAAAATCACTTGATTGGTTTTTCCAAATGGGTATAATATGGTATAAGGGTTTATATAAACTCCGGATGGTTGTCCAATATAAACCCCAGATGTCTTTGCCCCCCCAAAGACTGAACAGAGAGAAAAAATGGTTCTTAATATGAACCATCATAATCCGGAGGTAGTTTTTATATCATGAAAGGCTATGAATCAATCATAGCCTTTTGTTCACCCTTTTGGCATACCGCGGTAAAGCGGTTCCTGCGGTTTTCAGGTATCGATTATCTCACCGTCCCTGTTGAACAGGGGGAGGTATTCAAGATAAATGATATCTTCCCTGTACTTGGCATCGCCTTCTGCCAGTATGGCAGCCTTTCCCACCACTGTTCCGCCAGACATTTTAACAAGCTTCTCAACCGCGAAGATGGACTCTCCTGTACTGATAACATCGTCGATGATTAAAACCCGTTTTCCCTTAAGATGCAGCGCATCGTTCTTATCGATATAGAGGGTCTGTTTCCTCGCGGTGGTAATAGACTGCACTTCCACATTTATGGGATCGACCATGTAAAGCTTTTCGGCTTTTCTCGCCACAAGATACTTATTTTCGCCCATTTGGCGCGCCATTTCATGGATCAGCGGGATTCCCTTGGCCTCGGCGGTTATCATGATATCATGCTCGGGGATCCTTTTTACCAGCTCTGCGGCACAGGCAGAGGTCAGCTCCACATCGCCGAGAATAACAAAAGCCGCTATCTTAAGATCTTCACTGACGCTGCAAAGAGGCAATTCCCTTTCCAGGCCCGCTATCGTAATTTTGTATGACTTATTCATACGAATCACCCCGCATATAACTTTAACACTTATGGAAGGATTGAAGCAAGGGAAAATTACTGCATCTGGAATGTTTTTTGTATACATGAATTATAAAATATTGTCACCCATGACTTTTATAAATCCGGGGAGAATAATTTCGGGAGGTGATAGATTGCGAATAAAAGGAATTGTTGCGGCAGCCGTAATTTTTTGTATGCTGACCGCATTTGACGCTTTTACGGTCCCATGTGCCGTGGAAGAAAAAACTATGCAAGAGGAATGGAAAGGCCGTGATAAAGTGCCTGGGGAGAAGGTGCCGGAAGCAAAAGAACCGGAAACGCAATATCCCGGAAAGGAAGCCCCCGAAAAGAAAGACCCCGGAAAAGAAGTTCCTCGGAAGAAAGAAAAACGGGAAAGGCAAAAAATGTGGGAGGAGTTCGTGAAAGACCCCTTAACCGTCCTTGAAAACAGAAAAGAAGAAATCAAAAAACAACTGAAGGAGGGCAGGATTTCCAGGGAGGAGGCCGATGCCATTCTCAAAAGAATTGAAACAGGCATCGCCGAGATAAAGAAATTCAGCGCGCTGCCCCTTGAGGAAAAACGGGCACGGCTGATCAAAGACTGCAAGGACTACCTGGACAGCCTGGTTGAAAGAGGCGAGATGGACAGGGATAAGGCCGGAAGGATTCTCAAGGATTACACCGAGAAGATAAACAAGTGGGACGGGACGGGGTACCCCAGGTTTCTAAGAAAGTTTGGAAAGGCAAAAGAGGGCAAGAAGGAAAGAGACCTGTAACAGGTCTCTTTTTGTAGCCCGCTGCATTTCAAAATGGGATTCATTCCTTCACCTCTTTGTCACCTCGGTTATGATGGACAGGATCTCTTTTTTCTCATAGCCCGGTTTCTGCATTTTCTCCAGGAATTCCGACACCTGTCCCCTGGCTATCCTGGCTCTGGTTTTCCTTACCGTAAAAAAAGCCGGACTTAGCAGCCTAAGTCCGGCACCCGGCATAAAGGAGGAGAGGCGCCTCCTTACGGGAAACCATTAAAGATGAATCCTTCCCTGTTATAGTTTATTCACCGAATTGGACAAGTGTGACAAGCCCTGCCCGGGCAGCGCCCTCCGGGTGGATGATATCATCTGGCAGTGTTTCGGAAAAGAATATAGTGGTAAAAAATTATTGTTGCCTATTACATTGCTCAGAGTAGCGGGGGTGTTCATATTATGGAAGAAACTACGGGGAAAAGCTATACGGGCTATGACCTGAAGCGTGTTGACACAGTTAATCTGATTGCCACCTGGAGCGTTGCCTTTGTTTTCATATTACTGAACTTTACAACCGACGGATTTGCGTCCGGGCTGGGCGATATGGCAAAATCCCTGGCGGTTGGACTTTTGGCCACAGGGCTTTATTTTCTGAAACTCAACCGTTTTGTCAAATCCCTGCTGTTCGGCCTGATACCGTTTTTGGCTATGATGGCGCTATTCGTAATATCAGGGTTTGATCTTGGGAACCATTATATCGTCTATGCGTCCATTACCATGGTGGCGCTCTACTTCAACGAACGATTGATAATGGTATATGGAATAATATGCAATGTTCTGCTTGTTACGGTCTACATATTGGCAAGTGAGAATTTTATGGGCTTTTCGGTGTCGTTCGCTGAGTTTTTGAAAGTACTCCTCGCCTATGACGGAGCGATAGTGGTCCTGTACTTCCTTACCAGGTGGGCAGGCGAGCTTGTCAAAAACGCGGCTTCCGAGAACGAGAAGGCCAGCGGGATTCTTGCCAGGCTCCAGAACATTCTTGCCCAGGTGGAAGACAGTTCCCATAACCTGAACACCCATATCGAAACCGTTAACAAAGTCATGGGTTCGGTAAAGGAATCCAGCAGCGGCATCTTCATATCCATGAACGAGATGTCGAAAGCGATCCAGGAAGAAGCCTCCAGCATCCATAAAACCAACGAGGCCATGAGCAGTTCCATGGACCTGGTAAACCAGACCCAGTCCATATCGGGTACATTGACCGAGAGAACCATGGAAATGGGCAAAAGCATCGAGGAAGGCAATCAAAAGATCTCGGAGATGGTGGAACATAACAAGGTCATAAGCAGTGCCGTGGGATCAGCCAGGGAGACGGTTAATGAGCTCAACCAGAGCATGGAAAGAGTTAACCAGGCGCTGGAGGAGATCCTGGATATAGCCGAGCAAACCAATATGCTGGCTCTCAATGCGGCCATCGAGGCAGCACGGGCCGGCGAACAGGGCAAAGGCTTTGCCGTGGTGGCTGACGAGATCAGAAAGCTTGCGGAGCAAAGTAAGAACACCGCTGATAACATCAATCAGATCATACAGGAGCTTACCGACCGGTCCGAGGACACCCTCAACAAGGTGTATGAAGGTGACGAAGCCGTACGTGAAGGTAACGGGATCCTGGAAAGCATCTCCGACTTCTTCAGCAATATGAGGGCATCTGTGGAGGAAACGAACAGGAAGCTGCTTGAAGGCCTTGAAGGCACCAAAAAGATAACCGAGATATTTATAGAAATCCAGCAGCAGATCGAGAATGTGGCCAGCATTTCAGAAGAAAACGCGGCTTCCACAGAAGAAGTCCTTGCCACACTTGAAGACCAGAACAACAGCATCGTGCAGATACATGAATCCATGGAGAACATCGCAAAGCTGAGCAAGGAACTGCAAGAGTTTGTATCATAATCTTGTGGCGAAGCGAAGGCGTCATTGCGGAGAGTCCACCCGGTTCCACCCGCATTGACAGTTCAGGGGGTTAGGGTTTATGGAATGGAAGAATGGTTTCTTTTAAACTAAAGGGCGGTTTGAACACCGCCCTTTTTAAATGCTTTTTTGGTACTATGCCGTTTCGATCCTGCTTTCAGCTGTGAGGCCAAGATACTCCACGGCCCATTCGCGCATTTTGTACTTCATGATCTTGCCAGCCGCATTCATGGGAAACTCCTTCACAAACGCCACATACCTGGGCGTTTTATGCTTGGCCATATGGGTGCGGACATAATCCTTCAGCTCTTCACCGGTCATCTCCATGCCTTCTTTCAGGATGACACAGGCCATGATTTCCTCCCCGTACTGCTTGTCGGGGACCCCGATAACCTGGACATCGCTTACCTTGGGATGGGTATAGATGAAGTCCTCGATCTCCTTGGGGTAGATATTCTCGCCGCCGCGGATGATCATGTCCTTGATCCTGCCGGTAATCTTGAAGTAGCCGTTCTCGTCCATCCTGGCCATATCTCCGGTGTGCAGCCAGCCATCCTCGTCGATGACGGCAGCTGTGGCTTCGGGCATCTTATAGTAACCCTTCATGATATTATAGCCCCTGGCGACAAATTCACCGTCGGTATTGGGGGGGAGATCCTCGCCGGTGGCAGGGTGCACGATTTTGCACTCCACTCCGGGAAGGGCACGGCCCACGGTATTGACCCTGAGTTCTATGGGGTCGTCCACACGGCTCTGGGTACATCCGGGAGAGGCCTCGGTCTGCCCATAGACGATGGTGATCTCCTTCATATTCATCTTGTCCACAACGTCCTGCATAACCTTGATGGGGCATGGGCTTCCCGCCATGATTCCCGTCCTCATATAGGAGAAATCGATTTTCGCGAAGTCCTCATGCTCAAGCATGGCGATGAACATGGTGGGAACGCCGTGGCAGGCGGTTATTTTCTCCCTGTTAATGCATTCCAGTGATACTCTCGGAGAGAAATAGGGTATGGGGCACATGGTGGTGCCATGGGTCATCGCGGCTAACATGGCCAGGACCATGCCGAAGCAATGGAACATGGGAACATGGATAAGCAGCCGGTCCGCGGTTGAGAAATCCATGCAGTCCCCGATGCACTTGCCGTTGTTAACCACATTGTAATGGGTCAGCATTACACCTTTCGGGAATCCGGTGGTTCCAGATGTATACTGCATGTTGCAGACGTCGTCTTTCTGCAGGGAAAAAGCCCGCCGATAGACTTCTTCAACGGGAACCCTTTCAGCAAAAGCCATGGCTTCGTCCCATGTCAGGCAGCCCTTCTGTCTTGAATCGATGGTAATTATGTTCCGCAAAAATGGAAGGCGCTTTATGAACAGGGGTTTTCCCGCCTCCGCGGTTTCAAGCTCAGGGCAGAGTTCTTTCACAATGGCCACGTAATCTGAGTCCTTATATCCATCGATCATGACCAGGGTATGGGTATCGGACTGGCGCAGCAAATACTCGGTCTCATGGATCTTGTAGGCTGTATTGACTGTTACCAGAACTGCCCCGATCTTAACTGTAGCCCAGAAGGTGATAAACCACTGGGGCACATTGGTGGCCCATATGGCTACATGGTCGCCGGGCTTGACGCCCAGCGCTATCAGGGAACGGGCAAAGGTATCCACATCGTCCCTGAATTCCGCATAGGTCCTGGTGTAATCATGGGTGATGTACCTGAATGCATATTGATCCGGGAATTCATCAACCATGCGGTCCAGCACCTGGGACAGGGTAAGGTCGATGAGGGAGTATTTCTCCCAGATATAATGCCCTGTACCTGCGTTATTGGTATACAGGCGGCCTCTGCGGGTATCCTTTTTCAGATACCTGGACATGTAATTGGCAAAATTAGGGAATACAACGCCGGCGTCATCCAGGTCGGGAGCCCATCTCTTGACCCATTCAAGGGATATGTAACCGTTGTAGTTGATGGACCGCAGGGCCAGCATAAAATCATCTATGGGGAGATCCCCCTCGCCCATCATGCGATAAGAGACCTTGCCGTCTTCCATGACAGAATCCTTAACATGGACGTATTTGATATAGGCGCCAAGGTTCTGGATGGTCTGGCCGGGGGCTTCGTTTGCGAACCGGTAGGGATGATGGATATCCCAAAGGGCTCCTACCGCCTCGCTTCCCACCGCGTTAAGCAGGTTGAAAAGCCTGCGGGTATCGGAATAAACACCGTTTGTTTCCACAAGAAGGGTTACACCCTTTTCCGAGGCGACGGGAGCCAGCTTTTTCAGGGACGCAATAACAACCCCGTCGTCCACCTCTCCCATGGGCTGGGGTTCCAGGTCCGCCAGGACACGGATATACGGGGTTTTAAGCTTTGCGGCCAGTTCTATATACTGGATGATTTCATTATGGTTCTCTTCAGCCTTTTCGGCAAACTTCAGGCAGCAGCCCGACGAAAGGCAGGGTATCTCCAGGTGTAACTGCTTCAGCTTTTTGATGGTGTTGGGAAGTTCGGTCTCGGTAAAGGGTTTTGCCCGGACCGCGAAGATGTCCTTGCCCAGGCCGCGTATTTCAATACCGTCAAATCCAAGGTCTTTGGCCATGGAGTAGATATCCGGCCAGTCAAAATCGGGGCAGCCTAAGGTAGAAAATGCGAGTTTCATACAACACTCCTCCTGAAAAAATGGATTAATGAAAAAAGCTTCCGTCTTCCTGCAAGAAGACGAAAGCTTAAACTTCCGCGGTACCACTTCTCTTGGCGCAATTGCCCGCTCATAAGGCATCCAACCGCAATAAGGCTAATGCCCTCCCGTTGTAACGGCGGGAAGCCCGTTCACGCCTACTTGCCGAAAGCAACTCTGCCTCCAGGGTTCAGGTGACTGCTAAAGGGTGAGTTCACATTCTGCCCCGCGCACTGTCTCGCACCAAGCGACAGCTCTCTGAGGCTGCGTAAGCAGCGTGTTTTCCCTGTCATCGCATTTGGTTCATTCATTTTTTATGTATGCTATCAGATTCCCATGTACTTGTCAAGATACATACAGACGGTAAAAACCAGTCACGCTTATTGGCCTATGACGGCATTTCATGGTCGTTCACCTTCTTGTCCCCACAGACATATGCTGATTTTGTGGAGTATGTTAAGCAAGAGGTGTTATTCATGCCGGATGGTATCATTCCAGGCTTTTTCCCAGGCTCTTTCAGAGGCAGGCGCTTTCCCAGGCAGTTTCCAATCATACGAAGGCCAATATATGGTCCGGTTTTCATGCCGGGGTTCAGGTTTCCCATACGTCGCCGACCGAGAGGGTTCCTTTTCCGACGCGGCCCCCTGTTCTGGTTCATTGACCTGCTGGATTGATCCGAAACAGCTTTAGGGTCGATCATTTGGGGCATCCCAAAGGGGATGCCTCTTGTTACAGGTTATTCATATCCACGTCTGTTTCGGGCTGCATGCCTTTCTTTATTACTGGGAGCACCATCTCGGCGATAGTCTCGACGCCCGGTTCGCTGATATAATACAGCCCATATCCCTCGCCGTACTGTAGCCGTATCCTCTCCTTAATATTGTGTATGCCAATGGCGTTAAAGCGTTTTCCTTTGCTTGATTCGTTCTGGTTAAGGGTGAACACAGTGGCCAGATCCATCCCCGAGCCGTTGTCTATCACCTCTATGTGGAGCTTGCCGTTCTTGATAAAGGACAGGACCTTGATGAAACCCTTGTCTTCCATATCGTCAAAGGCATGGATGATGCAATTCTCAACCAACGGCTGGAGGACAAAGCGGATCATTTCGCAGTCACAGGTTTCAGGATCCAGATGGGTTGAGAACTCAAAGGTGTCGCCGTACCGGAATTTCTGTATCCTGATATAATTCTTCAGGTTCTCAACCTCATCGCTCAGAGTGGTCATGGTGCCCGGCTGGGCAAGGTTGTATTTCAGCAAGTTGATCAGGGATGTGCACATGTCCGCGATATTGTTCATGTTCTGAAGTACCGCAAGCCATTTGATGGAATCGAGGGTGTTATACAAAAAATGCGGATTGATCTGTGCCTGCAGTACCTGGAACTCCAGTTCCGACTTGCGTTTCTGCTCCTCAAACTCTTTCTCGTAGTAACTTTGGATCTGGTCCATCATGATATTGAACGTATCACCCAAAATACCCAGTTCATTCTTGAGTTTCAGGGATACCCTGAAGCCCAGGTCTCCCCGCTCAATGCGCTTGCATGCCTTTATCAGGGTTTTTACAGGCTTTGAGATGGTCCGGGTGGAGAACAGGATAAAAGCGAAGGAGATGATGCCCGAGACAACCAGGATGGTGTTGAAGATAAACAGCAGGCTGCGGCTTCTTTCTGTAATGGGCAGGGCTTCAATCATCCTGACAAGCTTCCAGTCGGCTATGCCGATGGTTTCGGTTACTATTATGCTGTCCCGCCCAAACACAGTGCCCCTGAGCTGCAGATTCTTTGAGGTAAGGATTTGCGGATACTGATCGAGGATGGGCTCAAAATTACTTAAAAATGGGTGGTTGAATATTATACTGCCCTCGGTATCCACCACCATGATCTTTTCGTCAAGCTCCATGGTGGAGGTTGAAAACATTTCACGGACAACCTGGTAATCGATATCAAGGGCGATAAGCCCTGAGAGCCGTTGTGTTTCCATGTTGTAGACGGGACATATATAGGACATGACGCTGAAATAGTTGTCGGGATAGTATTCCACCTCGTGGACAGTGGTCCACAGTTCTTTCGTCTTTTTTTCACGCATGATGTCAAAATAGCTGGAAGCAAACTCTAAAACCTGTGTTTCATCTATGGAAAGCGTGCTGGAATAGACATTGCCGCTTTCACTGACGATATGGGCGCCCTTGATGAAGGGCTGGGTGCCGATAATTCCAAGAAGCAAAGAACTGATCTCATTACGCCGCTCGATCAGTTCCTTGTCGGATCCAAAATCTGATTCCGACAGAAGCTCCATCACCCTGGGGTTTGAACCCAGCGCGTTTCCCGTGCTGCGGATGATGTCGGTTGTGAAATCGAACTGGGACTTGATTTTATTGGTGACCAATACATTATAGTCCACCTCATACTTGCGGAACTCCTCAAGGTAGACATAACGGTTGGTAGCCCACATGATGACCAGCAGGAAAAACGTGAGGCCGGCCATCCCTATAAATATCCTGAAAGAAACAGATCTGAAACCCATCACAGCGCCCCCCAAAAAAAATACAACAATGTACCGTTATTATAACTCAACGGGCAGCGCCAGTGATATACCAAAACTTGTTTATTCTTATATAGCTTTTGTCTTACCTTTCTTCAATAAGCCTGTTTGCCGTGTTTTTGGATCTCCCGGAATCAACTGTATGATGATTTATGACTTTGTACCAAAACCTTTACCGGGACAGGTAAAATATTTATTTGTTTTATTGATTTTTTTGCTTTATTATATAAACATACGTTTTGTTTCATAAACGCGCCGTTAGACAAACGCAGACATAAAACGGCCGCGTTATTCAACCAGGCATTTCGTTTTTGTAAAGGGGGGGTGGACAGTAAATGAAAAGGGTTCTGGTCGTCGACGATGAGTTTCTCGTAAGGCTTGGCTTAAGGACAACAATGGATTGGGAAGCCCATGGATACGAGATAGTCGGGGAGGCCTCAAACGGCAGGGAAGCCCTGGAAATGTTTGATGAGGCAGACCCCGATATTTTACTGACCGACATCAAGATGCCTGTCATGGACGGGTTCAAGCTGATAGAGGAAGCCCGGAAAAGGAAAAAGAACCTTCAGGTGGTCATATTAAGCCATTACGACGAGTTTACCTATGTGCAAAAAGCCCTTGAATTCGGGGCCGTCCAGTATATCCTCAAATCTGAGATGAATGAACAGAAGTTGATTGACCTTTTGCAGAAGCTTTCCCTTAAGGATAAAAGCCAGCCTGTTGAGGAACCCGATATAAAGGCCGAAAGCGAGAATTATCTGAAGGACCTTCTTTTCGGAAAAGCTCCCGATGACGATTTCACCGCCGAGGATGGCGCTGCTCCGCCAGCCGGTCTTTTCAGCGGGAGCGCATATATAGCCATAAGAGGGTTCTGTGAAACTTCGATGCTGCACGAGGACTCAAGGAAAATGCTGTCCAAGACAGTAAAGACCATTGTGGACAAGGCCTTTTCCGACGCGTCGACGGTCATGTTCTTCTACAAGGACCAGTTATACTTTACTTCCATTGTAAACGCAAAAGACGGCAGTATCATAACAGGTCTGCAGGACGCTGTGAAAGCCATGCAGCAGCTGATAAGGAATATCAGGCAGTATTTTGAAGTGGTGGTGCAGGTCGGCCTGAGCATGCTGGGGAAGCCTGAACGGTTCCCGGCCATGATAGGAGAGGCCGAACTTGCCAGGAAGGTCTGCTTTTTCTCGATGCAGCCTGTTGAGGTGTTTTACCCGGAGATGGCCCGGGGGAAGGAGAAACATATAAGGATCAGTCGCAGCAAACTGTCCTCGTTTATCGATGAAAAGGATAAGGCAGGTCTTAAGGAATACATTTTAGGTATTTTCAATGAACTTAAATCCGAAAAGAGCTACGGAACGTTCAAAAATGCAGTTATAGACCTGCTCTCGGTGGCCAGAACCATCTGCGAGGAGCAGAAAATCGACCAGACATCATCCCTGTCCCCCGCAAAATTCTCCCATGAGAACTGCCTGGTTATGCCTTTTATCGATAATGCTGAAACCTATATGCAGGAGCTTTATGCCGCCATTGCCGATGCGGCCATAAACCATGAGTCGGGCTATTCCGCCCTGGTGCAGAACACCATTGCCTATATAAGGAGCAACTATTCCAAAAACATCAGCCTTTCCGACGCGGCAGAGGCAGCCGAGGTAAGCAGCAGCTATCTGTCCCTGATCTTCAAACAGGAAACAGGTGTGAATTTTAGCAACTACCTGACCGATTACCGTATGGAAATGGCCAAGAAGATGCTGGTCAACACAAACAAAAAGATTTATGAGATTGCGGAAGATATCGGGTTCTCCAGCCCGTATTATTTCAGCAAGGTTTTTAAGGAATATACAGGCCTCACATGCAAAGAGTATAAGGATAAGAATGCCGGAAGGCGCTGATGGGCAGTGAGCCTCCGCATATCATGAACGTAGTTTCCCTGTCTGTAGGGACTTACCAGGAACTGTCTGTGCCAGGTCATGGGATCCAGTGGATTCCCGTGGCCCGGCCAGTTTTTTTAGAAAGGCGTTTCGGCCAGGATATCCAAATCCTCCACATCTGTCCTTACCCAACGGCGTTTACAGGATATCTCCCTTTTCTTGTTTTTTTATTGAACCTTCCAGATAGTACCTAAAAATTTTATAGCTTATCAAATATTTTTGCAGGATTGACAAAAATATAACCAAGTTCGACCTAAACACTGTGCAGAAAATACAAAGATGCTCCATTTAGAAGTGTTACCGGGGATACTAAAATGAGAATATGAAGAGGCTGATATGGAAATTGCATGCGATCCATAGGTCAGCTGCGATGCAAAGGTCGCGAAAGCTCCCTTGCATTTTAGCGACACCAAAGCAATTCATAATAATCAAAGGGGGAATTAATGAATGAAGAAGTTCAGACGGGCATTAGTGCTGATTATGGCATTGGCTCTGGCGCTGACATTTGTAGCCTGCGGTTCCCAGGGCGGAACCAACACTACTCCGACGCCTGGCTCGAACCAGGGAACAGGCCAGAAGGATCCGGGTTCATCCTCGGGCTTCGACTGGCGGGCGCATGAAGGCACAACGCTGAACGTTATGTTCAACCAGCACACCTACGCTGACGCAGTCATTACCAAACTGGCCGATTTTGAGGCCAAGACCGGAATAACAGTTCAGTACTCGGTTACTCCGGAAGAAAACTACTTTGACAAGCTGACCACCGCTCTGAACAGCCGTTCTGGCAATCCTGACATCTTCATGACAGGCGCCTACCAGGTTTGGGAATATGCTCCAGCCGGCTATATTGAGCCCTTGGAAAACTACATCAACGACCCCAACAAGACGTCTGGCGACTACAACTTTGACGACTTCTATCCCTCAATTGTGGGAACCCTCCGCTGGGATCTTATTCCCGGTCACAAGGTGGGTACAGGCTCACAGTGGGCAATCCCCATGGGCTACGAGATCAACAACCTGGCTTACAACAAGAAAGTGTTTGACGAACTGGGCCTTAAGCCTCCGACGAACACCGATGAACTGCTCCAGATTGCTTCCCAGCTTCAGGAATTCAATGGCCCTGGCAGCTACGGTATAGCCCTTCGCGGTACAAGGAACTGGGCTACCATCCATCCCGGTTACATGTCGCTGTTTGCCACATGGGGCGCTCAGGACTTCGCCATTGAAAACGGCAAGCTCGTATGTAAGCTGGATTCCCCTGAGGCTATCGCCATGACCGATTACTGGGTGAAGCTGATTAAGGCCGGCGGATCTCCCCAGTGGTCAACCTATACCTGGTACCAGGCCGGTGCGGACCTTGGCGCAGGAAAAGCCGCCATGCTGTTCGACGCGACCTGTAACGGATACTTCCAGAACCCGGAAGGCGCTTCGGCTGAAGCCGGCAACCTCGCATGGGTTGACGTTCCGCTGCCTCCTGGAAAGACCGAATCCTATTCCAACGTCTGGGTATGGTCTCTGGCTATGAACTCCGCTTCCAAGAACAAGGACGCTGCCTGGTACTTTATCCAGTACTTCACCAGCCCCGAGTTCATGCTCTGGTCCGGCACCGACGGCAATTGCGTTGACGCTCCCCGTGCGTCGGTTGCTGAGAGCGACAAGTACAAGGAAGTTGTAGGCAAGGCTTACGGCTACCTGGAAGCTCTCGACAAGGGTCTTCCCAACGCTACCATTCAGTTTACACCGCAGCCCTACTTCTTTGAAACCACCACTGAATGGGCAGCTACCCTGCAGGATCTGGTCGGCGGTAAGTATTCATCCACCGAGGAAGCCATGAAACAGCTCACCGAGAAACTGAATCGTATTGTAGCGGACATCGAGGTTGAATAATACGAAGGTTTCTTATTGCGAGACTTTGATGCGAGGCTGGGGGTTTACGCCCCCGCCTGCATCACCAAATCAAAGGAGAGACGAGGAAGTTGAATGTTACAGTTTCTGCGGGATGAGGTTATTGAGTTTTATTAATGTCCCCGGTTCCCTGTTCAGCAAATTCTCGCAATATATCCGCTTACAGCGTTCGGTTCCCGCATAAGTATCAGGTCGTATGGATGAGTCAAACCAGCTGGTAAAGATTATCTGTCAGTCTGCGGATGACGGATGAATCCAGACAGATTTCCCATAAACGAGAGCATTAGCAAAGCTCAATAGCTTCAACCCGATACCTTGTAAAGCTTGATGACTTACAAAGTTTGGTTCTTTATACCCCAAAACCTCAAAAGATAATGGATTGAGGAGGCAAAAAGATGGCTTTCAACATAAAAGGCAAACAACCAAAAGGTGCGGCCCAAAATGATCTAAATACGGTTCCATGGCTTACCAAAGCAAGGCCCTACCTGATCATGGCGCCGTCGCTGCTGATTACAATTGGTATCCTGATACCGTTTGGAATGGCGATATTCTATTCCCTAACAAACTATTCCTTCAGGCTGCCCAAGCATTCCTTTGTAGGGCTTCGCAACTGGATTAACATGTTCACCGACAGGGCCTTCTGGCATGCCGTCTGGGTCACGGTACGCTTCGCGTTCTTCGCTACAATACTTGAAATGCTGCTGGGACTGGGCATCGCCCTGCTGCTCGGCAATACCGAGAACAAGTTCACAAAGGTCCTGAGGGTTGTGCTTACCTTCCCGCTCATGGTGGCTCCTGTTATCGGCACGATCATATGGCAGCTGATGACCAACAACTCGGTGGGGATACTTGAAAAATTCCTGAACCTGTTCGGAATTTATAACTTCCCCTGGGCCGCTTCACATGCCACGGCGATGTTCACGGCAGTCCTGATCGATCTGTGGGTTTATTGTCCCTTTGTCATCATACTCATACTTGCTGGTATCCAGTCCCTTCCCAAGTCGCCCTTTGAATCCGCAAAGATCGATGGCGGAAGTGCCTGGTTTACATTTAAGAATTTGACCCTGCCCATGATCAAGCCCTGCATATATATTGCGCTGCTGTTCCGCCTGATGGCATCCCTGCAGGAATTCTCGATTATATTCGCCCTTACCAAGGGAGGACCTGGGGATACCCTGATGAACCTGTCGGTTACAGCATATAACACCGGCTTCGCCTTCCAGAAATTCGGCGCTTCGCTGCCTTATATACTGGTGCTTTGGTTCATCGTTAACCTCGTGGCCAAACAGATTGTAAAGCGCTGGATGCATTCACAGAAGGTAGCCAGCGGCAGGGACGCCGCCGCGGAAGAAGGAGGTAAATCATGAAACGGAAGAGAATAGTCGGCAATGCGGTTAAAAACGGTCTTCTGGCGCTTTATGCCATATTTGCGCTGTTCCCGCTGTTCTGGATGGTGCTGATTTCGTTCAAGTCGGACGCCCAAATGTTCAACACCACATTTATATTTGATCCCACGTTGGAAAACTACGATGCGGTTCTCCTTCGCACCGATTATTTCAAATACTTCCTTGACAGTATTATCGTATCGGTCGTCGCGGTTTTGATTTCGGTCCTGGCCGGAGTTCCGGCGGCATATGCCCTGGCCAGGTACAATTTCAAGAAGAAGGAGAGCCTGGCTTTTACCATACTGTCATTCAGGTTCGCGCCTGAGATCCTGGTGGTCCTTCCGCTGTTCATGATATACCAGAAGATCGGCCTTTATGATACATATTTCGGCCTGATCTGGGTGTATCAGCTAATAACCATGCCACTGCTCATATGGGTTATCCGCGGTTACTTTGAGGATATTTCAGTTGAGATCGAGCATGCGGCGCAGGTGGACGGTTATTCCTGGTGGCAGGTATTCCTGAAGAGGCTCCTGCCCCTGATAAAACCGGGACTGGTTTCGGCGAGCCTCCTGGCCTTCATATTTGCCTGGAACAACTTCACGTTCCCTCTTATGCTGAGCGGCACACATGTTGAAACCATCACGGTTGCTTCACTCAAGTACATTGCGTCGGATACGGTGCACTACGGACAGATGGCTGTTGCCGCGACTGTATCGGCGCTCCCGGCTGTCATATTCGCGCTGCTGATTCAAAAACATCTGGTACGTGGCCTTAGCTTTGGCGCGGTGAAGGGATAAGGTGAGAAAATGGCAAAGATAGAAGTTGTTAACGTAACAAAAAGATTCGGTAAGTTTACCGCTCTTAACAATGTAAACCTTGAGATAAATGACAACGAGTTCTTCGTACTGTTCGGACCTGCGGGTGCCGGCAAGACAACGCTTCTGAACAACGTCGCGGGGATCCAGATACCGGAAGAAGGGTTGATCAGATTCAACGGAGAGATAATGAACAAGATTGATCCGGCGCACCGCAATGTGGCAATGGTGTTTGAAAACTACGCCCTGTATCCTAACCTGACTGTTTATGAGAATATCGCGTCCCCGCTGCGCAGTCCGCTGTATAAGAAAGACAACGCCACCGTTGACAGGGAGGTCCATCGCGTCGCCGAGCTCTTAAGGATTGACCATCTGCTGGAAAGGCTGCCAAGCCAGATAAGCAACGGCCAGAAGCAGCGCGTGGCGATAGGCAGGGCATTGGTCAGGGATCCCAACGTATTCCTGATGGACGAGCCCCTCGCGCACCTGGATGCCAAACTGCGCCACTACATGCGCAGTGAGCTGAAGGAGATGCAGTCCAGCTTCAACACGACCTGTATTTATGTAACCCATGACTTTCTTGAAGCTGTAAGTCTGGGCGACAGGATCGCCATCATCAACGAGGGGAGTATAGTCCAGGTAGGAACCCGTGAGGAAGTGTATTATACACCCTGCAACGAATTCGTGGCAGCCCTTGTGGGCGAACCCGAGATCAACCTTGTGGACGGGCGGCTGTTTGCCGAAAACGGCAAATACTACGTTGAAGTGCTGGAAAAGGGTTACCTGCTGCCCCTGCCTGAAAGCTCCGGGATCATCAGAAAGCTGGTTGATTCAGGCGTAAATGAATACCATATCGGTTTCAGACCCAACAATGTCAGATATACCTTTGAAAAGAAGGATGGCCTGCTTAAGGGAACGGTGTACAGCTTTGAGTCCATCGGCAACAAAGCCGTCCTGATAGCCAAGATCGGAGACAAGTTTGTCCGTATGATCGCCCCCAACGACCTTAAGGTCAGGCTGGACCAGGCTGTCTATGTGGAACTGCCGATCCATAAAGCCATATTCTTCGACGCGCAAACCACCAGGTTTATCGGCACCTCTGATGAGGCTGCCATATACAGGCTTGTGCAAGAGCAGCTGAGCAAGGGGGTGCAATAATGTCAAAGCTTATCATAAAGAACCTTTATAAGCGTTATGAAAACAAGGGAAAGAAGAAAACCCAGCCGAATGATTTTGCGGTCAACGATTTGTCACTGGAATGCGAAGATGGCGAATTCATCGGTATACTGGGTCCGTCGGGCTGCGGCAAGACAACTACACTCCGCATGATCGCAGGGCTCGAGGATATTACCGCGGGTGATATCTATATCGGGGACCAGAGGGTCAACGACCTTCATCCCAAGAACCGCAATATCGGGCTTGCCTTCGAGGACTATGCCCTATATCCGCCGCTGACGGTATACGACAATATAGCTTTCAACCTGAAAGCCAAAGGTGTTTCCAAGGATGAGATAAAACAGCGTGTCATGGATATAGCTCCGCTCCTTAAAGTGGAGGACCTGCTGGACAAGATGCCCATTTCGCTTTCAGGCGGGCAGAAGCAGCGCGTGAACATTGCCCGCGCCATAGTGCGCCGTCCCGGGATTTTGCTTTTGGACGAACCCCTTTCCCACCTGGATGGAAAGATGCGCCAGGCGCTAAGGATCGAGATCAAACGCCTCCATAACGAGATAAAGTGCACCACGGTTTATGTTACCCATGACCAGCTTGAGGCCATGTCCCTTGCTGACCGCATCGCCATAATGAACCTGGGCGTGCTCCAGCAGTTCGGAACTCCCATGGAGGTTTATGATGACCCGGCCAACGAATTCGTTGCCGGATTCATCGGCGAGCCGCCAATGAACATACTCAAGACAACTATCATCAAACATGAGAATGACTACTACTTCACTTTCGAAAACAGTGATCTGCGCATAATTGCGCCCAGGAGATATTATGACCTGTTAAGTGACGGTATGCAGGTGAAGATGGGCGTCCGTCCCACCGACATCTATGTGGGCGGTCCGGATTCAAAGGGAACCCCGGTAAGGGTGGCTGTGTACGAGGACCTCTGCAGCGAGAGAAGAATTGGTGTCAGGGTGGGAGATGAACTCGTCATGATGATCACCGAGGATGACACACGTTACAGGCAGGGTGAGATGATCAAGCTTGAGGTGAACGGGGAAAAGACCCACCTGTTTGACCTTAATACCGGCAATAGAATTAGGTCCAAAAAATGAAACGGAGGTATGAGAAATGAGTAAGATTCCGGAAAGGATGAAAGCACTTGTAGCTTACGCGCCGGGTGACTACCGCCTTGAGATGGTTCCCACTCCCCGCGCGACAGGGGATGAGATCATCGTAAAGGTAGAGGGCTGCGGTGTATGCGCCGGCGACGTAAAAGCCTTCCATGGCGCTCCCAGCTTCTGGGGCGGCGAAGGCAGCCCGGCCTACATCAAGGCGCCTGTGATCCCGGGGCATGAATTTGTTGGAACCGTAGTGGAAGTAGGCCCGGACCAGAAAGAGTTCCAGGTGGGTGATCGCGTGGTTTCAGACCAGATCGTCCCCTGCTGGAAGTGCAAGTTCTGCAAGACAGGCCGTTACTGGATGTGCCAGAAGCATGACCTTTACGGCTTCCAGAACAACGTGAACGGGGGCATGGCGGAGTACATGCGCTATCCCGCCGAAGCTTTGAAGTACAGGATCCCGAAGGACATGCCCATTGATAAGGCATTGCTGATCGAGCCCTATGCATGCTCGAAGCATTGCGTTGACAGGGCGAACATCACCAACGAGGATTTCGTGGTCCTGTCGGGAGCGGGAACCCTGGGGCTTGGCATGGTGGGAGCCATCCGCAAGCGCAATCCTGCGACTTTTGTAGTTCTTGACATGAACAACACGCGCCTTGCCAAGGCGAAGGAATTCGGCGCCGATATCGTGCTCAACCCGGGTGAAGTGGATGTTGTTAAGAAGATAACCGAGATGACCGACGGATACGGATGTGACATCTACATAGAAGCGACCGGGCATCCCTCCAGCGTCAAGCAGGGTCTGGAGATGATCCGCAAGATGGGAACCTTCGTGGAATTCTCAGTGTTCGGCGACCTGGTGACAGTGGATTGGAGTATCATATCTGACCGCAAGGAGCTTGACCTTTACGGCGCGCACCTGAGCCCGTATTGCTACGAACCGGTTATCAAGTGGATTTCAGATGGTTCTCTTCCCACCGACGGGGTAGTAACCCATAAATTCAGCCTTGATGACTGGCAGAAGGCTTTTGAACTGGCTGCGTCCGGGGCGGACAACGCGATCAAGGTCGCCATCATCCCTGGTATGTAGAAAAATCCAGTAATTTGGGGGGGTAAATAGATGATTTCCATAGCTATAGGATGCGATGAAGCGGGATGCGCATTCCGCGACGCAATTAAAGAAATGCTAATTGAAAAGGGATATGAGGTAGAAGACTTCGGAACATTTAACGACAAGCCGGTGCTGTATCCCGACATAGCCGTTGCGGTAGCCCAGTCCATAAAGGAAGGGAAGCATGACAGGGGAATACTTATCTGCGGTACCGGGATAGGCATGGCCATAACCGCCAACAAGGTCCCTGGAATCCGGGCGGCGGTATGCCACGATCCTTTCAGCACGGCGAGATCCAGGAAGAGCAACGATGCGCAGATCATGTGTATGGGCGCCCGCATCATCGCTCCTCAGCTAGGGAAGATGCTGGTGGAACAATGGCTGCAGTGCGATTTCGAAGGTGGAGGCTCTGCTCCGAAGGTACAGCGCATCAAGGAATACGAGGGCCAATTCCATCAAAATTAAAAGCTTTTGCGGAAAGCGAGGGGGAGTATTATGCAAAGGATCATCAACAAGCCCGATATGGTGGTTGAGGATATGCTCAAGGGCTTTGTGAAAGCCCACGGCGATATTCTGGCGGCAACCTCCAATCCCAGGGTTTTAAAGTTCAAGGACGCGCCCGTAGAGGGCAAGGTAGGTGTGGTGACAGGTGGCGGCTCCGGCCATAAGCCGGCGTTCATCGGTTATATCGGAAAGAACCTGTGCGATGCTGTCGCGGTGGGAGAAGTGTTCTCGTCCCCAACAGCCCAGGCGTTTTACGACGCGTTCAGGGAAGCCGACTCCGGCAGGGGTGTGGCCTGCCTGTACGGAAATTACGCCGGCGACAACATGAACGTCAAGATGGCCGTGGAGCTTGCCGCTGACGACGGGATAGAGGTAAAGACCGTTGTGGCAAACGATGACGTGGCTTCTGCCCCGAAGGATGAACTACATAAGAGAAGGGGCGTGGCAGGAGAAGTACTGATGTGGAAGATCGGCGGAGCGAAGGCCGCTTTAGGCGGGAGCCTGGACGAGGTAATCGCCACGGCTCAGAAGGCCATCGACAACACGCGCTCGGTTGGAATAGGTCTTACACCTTGTACCATACCGGCTGTCGGGCACCCCAATTTTGAGATAAAGCCGGGTACCATGGAAGTCGGGATCGGCCATCACGGCGAGCCTGGCGTTGAGATATGCGAGCTTAAGAGCGCCAAAGAGATGGCAAAGATGATGGTGGATATAGTGGTCCCCGATCTGCCGTTTGTTGATGGCGATGATGTGGCTGTGATCGTATCGGGCCTTGGCGCCACACCAGTCATGGAACTGTATATCCTGTATGATGAAATCGAAAAACTTCTTGCCGAAAAAGGGATTCGCGTCTATAAGGCGTTTGTCGGAAACTACTTCACATCCCTCGAGATGATGGGTGCCACATTCACCGCCATGAAGCTGGACGACGAGCTCAAACAACTCCTTGACCTGGAGGCCAATTCCATGGGGCTCAAGGTATTCGGCAAGTAAGGAAAGGAAGCGGGATTATGGAAAAATTCCTTAACAAAGACGGAAAAGTGATCGTCATGAACCTGGTGAAGACCATCCAGGAGAACAAGGATTACCTGAGCGAAGTGGATGGGCTCATAGGCGACGGGGATCACGGAATCAACATGAACAAGGGCTTCACGATCTGCGGGGAAAGGCTGAAGGATACCGACACGAATCTCTCCGAATCCCTGAGGACATTAGGCCGGGTTCTTCTCACCGAGATAGGCGGTTCCATGGGGCCGTTATACGGGACTTTCTTCAACAGGATGGCACGCAAGTGTAAGGACGCCGAAAAGATAGACAAGGCCGTATTCAGGGATATGCTGAACGAAGCCCTTGCGGGGGTATCCGAGCTGGGCAACGCCAAGGTGGGGGACAAGACCCTGATGGACGTGCTAATTCCTGCCACCGAAGCCTACAACAAGGCCCTTAACGAGAACAAGGGCTTTCCTGGGGCGCTTGAGGATATGAAGGCTGCCGCGAAGTCAGGTATGGAATCCACCAGGGACATGGTGGCCAAAGTGGGCCGGGCCAGCAGGCTGGGAGAGCGCTCAAGGGGCGTCCTGGATGCCGGGGCTGTGTCCTGCTGCCTTATTGTCACATCAATGGCCGACAGCATAGTACAACTGCTTGGAAACTGATAGTCACTCATAGACAAACAAGGAACGAGGGAGCAATGTGTGTAAACAATACTTTCTTGGAATCGACGGGGGGACCTCCTACATAAAAGCCTCAATAATGGACTGTAATTTTAACCTTTTGGACGAAGAGCGGGAATGCGTTTCAGTGCACACACCCTTTGACGGAGCGAGCGAAACTGATATGAGTGACTATTGGAAGCGCATGTGTCGTATGACACATGCGCTTAAAGCACGCAACCCGGATATCTGGGACCAGATCGCGGGTGTGGGCGTCACGGGACAAGGCGACGGGCTCTGGCCCATAGATGCGGACGGGAATCCTGTCCGGAATGCCATACTGTGGAATGACACACGCTCAAAAGTTATTGATTTCGATAGGATTGAGGGGCTGGATGAGGCCATAAGGAGCGAATACGCCAATGCTGTGTACACCGGCTCGGTGGCGGCGCTTCTGAAGTGGATGAAGCTTTACGAACCCGAGAACTTTTCCCGGATCAGATGGGCCCTGCACTGCAAGGACTGGCTCAACTACAAGCTCACCGGCAAGGTCTATACAGACTATACCGATGCCAGCACCACTCTGTTCAACATAAAAAAGGGAGAATACAGCCAGAGGATACTGGATGTGCTGGATATACCTGAGTGCAGGCGCGTCCTTCCCGAGGTTGTTGAGTCCACTCGGATAATAGGCTATATTTCTCGCCAGGTCTCTGAACTTACGGGCATCCGGGAAGGCACGCCGGTTATCGAGGGCGCCATCGATGTATGCACGGTGGCCCTCGGCACCGACGTCAGGGAAACCGGCGATTCGTGTACCATTATCGGCACCACCCTTGGAAACGAGATCATCATCGACCCCAGGGACATGGACCCGGACGAAAAACGGGGGCTCCTTATGCATAATGTGGTCCCCAACACCTATCTGTGGATCCTGCCCACCCTTTCGGGCGCGTCCACCATGGATTTTTTCAAATCCATGCTGTTTCCCGATATCTCATGGCCCGGGCTTGAAAAACAATTGGAGGATGTTCCCATCGGCAGCGACGGGATCATCTACCATCCTTATATATGCGGCGAAAGGGCGCCCATCAGGAATCCTTTTGCCACAGCCGGATTCTTCGGAATCACCCAGGCCCATTCCAAACTCCACATGATGCGGAGTGTCTTTGAAGGGCTTGCCTGCTCATTTTATGACTGCTTCCAGGTTTTCGGCGACAGGACAAAAAACCTGTACCTGTCGGGCGGCGCTTCGGTCAGCCCGTTTGTATGCCAGATGTTCAGCGACATGTTGGGAAAGCCGGCTCGCCGGATCGGGAAGAAGGAGATGGGGGTTTTAGGCATCATCCGCGTCCTGCAGGTTGCCTTGGGATACGCGAAGGACTATTCGGCCTTTCCCCGGCAGGATGTGACCGTCTTCCAGCCGGATGAGGGCAGGCACGCTAAATACATGGAGGTTTACAGCCTCTTTAAAGAACTGCAGGGCACTATGGAATACTTCTGGAAGGAAAGAAACCGAATCAAGTTTTAGATAGAAACATGGAGGGAATCATTATGAACATAGAAAAAGCAAAACAGGTCCAGGCGGCTGTTTGCGCGGCGGCAAAGAAACTCGCCTCAAGCAATCTTGTGGCAGGAACCTGGGGCAATGTGAGCGCCAGGCTGGACGACGACCACATGGTGGTAACGCCGTCCGGTATGCCTTATGAAACCCTTAAGCCTGAGGACATGGTTATCGTCAACATGCATGACCTGAGCTACGAGGGAAAACTTAAGCCCACGGTGGAAACGCCCATGCATGCCAGGATACTGCTGGAAAGGCCTGAAATCAACGCGGTTATCCATACCCATTCCACCTACGCCCTGGTCATGGCCGCTGCTCACAAGCCCATCCCGCCAATCTGCGATGACCAGGTCCAGATCCTGGGCGGTGAAGTGAGGGTTGCCCGCTACACCCTGCCTGGGACCGGAGAGATGGCCAAAGCGGTGTTGGAAGCCCTTGAAGGCAGAATGGGCGCTCTAATCGCCAACCACGGGGCTGTGGCATGCGGAAGAAACCTGGACGAAGCCTTTACGGCTGCCACCGTTCTCGAAAAAGCAGCGCAGGTTTATGTCGGAACCCGGGCTGTAGGAGGCGGCGTGGAACTGTGCAAGGAAGATATCGCGTTCATGTATGACTTTTTCATGAACAAGTACGGACAGAGGTGATGGGTATGGCTAAGCCCAAATGTGTTATCACCGCCGAAGTGGTTGAACCTTATCTGTCCCAGATAAAAGAACTGTGCGATGTAACGGTCTGCGGGTGGGCAAGCAAAAAAAGGCTCATGCCCGAGGAAGAACTGATAGGGCACTTAAAGGGCGCGGAAGTTTTCATTGTGGAATTTGAGCAGGTGACCAGGCGGGTGATCGGATCCTGCCCGGACCTTAAGCTCGTCATGTGCGTCCGCGGAAATCCTGTAAATGTGGATGCGGCAGCCTGTACCGCCAGGGGCATACCCCTGCTCTTCGCGCCTGGCCGCAACGCAAACTCGGTGGCCGAATATATCGTAGGCGCCATGATCTCACTGGTCCGCAGCATCGCCCGTTCCTATCATGAGATCCGCAATGGCAGGTTCCTCGGTGAGCCGAAAGAGGACATCTATGATGTGAAATACAGGGATGACATGGTCTGGTCCATGAATACGCCGGGGGCCAATCCCTATCTTGAATTCAAGGGATTTGAAGTCTACGGAAAAACCTTCGGCATGGTGGGCTATGGGGCAGTGGGGAGGAAACTGTCCGGGATTCTCCTTGCAATGGGGATGAGAGTTATGGCTTTCGATCCTTATGTACCGCCTGAAGAACTGGCAGCCGACGGTATAGAACCAGCATCCATGGAGGATGTGTTTTCCAGGTCCGATTTCGTTTCGATCCAGTGCAAGGTTACCGAGGAGACAAAGGGCATGATCGGACCACGGGAATTCTCGCTTATGAAGCCCACGGCCATCTTCATCAACACGGCACGGGCGGTCATTGTGGATCAGAAGGCGCTGATGGACGCGCTGACAGAAAAGAGGATTGCCGGCGCTGTCCTGGATGTTTTCTGGGAGGAGCCGCTGCCGTCAAACCATCCGCTGCTCGGGATGGATAACGTGCTTATCACGCCCCATATCGCGGGGGCATCCAGGGACGTTCCGGTGCAGCATTCGCTGATGGTTGTGGATGAAGTGTCCCGCTATGTGAAAGGGGAAAGCCCGAAGCGCCTGTTCAACAGGGATGTAATGCGAAACATTGAATAACGGCTCATAATGATGGGCCGGTGGGGGGGAAAGACATGAAGACACTGATTACCGCAAGGTTTGACAAAAGATATCTTGACGAGTTGAAGACTATCGCCACCGAACTGCATTTTGACGGCTATGGCGTCCATGGTGTCAAAATGAAAAAGGAGGCGCTGATAAAGGCCCTTGAGGGCGTGGAGCTTCTGATCAGCGAGTTTGAGGATATCACCCGGGAAGTGCTGGATAAGGCTGACTCGCTCAAAATAATAGTCTGCTGCCGCAACGAGGCCTTTGCCAGCGTGGATATAAAGGCGGCCACTGAAAAGGGTATACCGGTCCTCTACTCCGGGGGAAGGAACGCCATAGCCGTGGCAGAACACGCCATAGCCCTTCTCATGTGCGTATCCAAGAACATTGCCCTTACAGATCATCTGCTGAAATACACCGATGAGCTGACAAGCTGCTCCTACAGTGACAAGCAGGGAGAGCGCAGGAACATCATCTCAGAGTGGTCCATGGACCCCAGGGCCCCCTTTGCCCTGTACGGAGGCGGACCCGAGATGTACGGCAAGACCTTCGGGCAGATCGGGTTTGGCTCTATCGGAAGGGAAGTGGCCAAACGGGCCTATGCCCTGGACATGAACCTTTTGATCTACGATCCCTATGTAAAGCAGGAAGAGGTTGAACACCTGGAAGCTAAATTGGTGGACCTTGAAACCCTTATGCGCGAATCCGACTTCATTTCTATTAACTGCAACGTAACGCCCGAAACCAGGGGAATGATCAGCAGGGAAATGATAGACCTGATGAAGCCCACCGCATACCTGGTGAACACGGCCAGGGCGCCAATTATGGATTACGATGCCCTGTATGACGCGCTGAAAGAAAAGCGCATTGCGGGCGCCGGGCTTGACGTGTTCCCTGTTGAGCCCATCCCTTCCGGTGACAGGTTCCTCAGCCTGAAAAATACGGTGCTGACGCCCCACCTGGCGGGCTCATCCCGGGATATTATAGGGCACCAGACCGAAATAATAATGGAACAGCTGAAAATACTGCTAAGCGGGGGCAAGCCGCGCTTCATCTGCAACCCGCAGGTGATGAAGACATGACATATACTCTGGGAATCGACATCGGTACCACCAATGTAAAATGCGTTCTGTTCGGGGAAGGCCCCAAGGCGGTTGCGGAGGCGGCCTATGAATACCCCACCGCGTTCCCGGCCCCTTCATGGGCCGAGCAGGATCCGGAGCACTGGTGGGAAGGCACTATAGCCACCATAAGGTCCGTGCTTTCCCAAAGCGGCATCGATGCCTCAGGTATCAGGGCTGTTGCCGTAAGCTGTCAGTCCCCATGCGCGCTGCTTGTGGACAGAGACGGAAACCCGCTGCACGATGCGCTGATCTGGATGGACAGAAGGAGCACCGATGAACTGGAATTTCTGGACAGGACCATTGGATCACAAAGGGTCTTCGAGATTAGCGGAAACCGCCTGGACACCTATTTCATGCTCTCTGAACTCCTGTGGTTCAGGCGCCACCATCCGGAGCTGATGGAAAAAACCTATAAAATCCTGCAGGCCAACGGATATGTAAACCTAAAGCTTACGGGGGAATTCACCATAGACAGTTCCAACCTGTCCCTCACCCAGATCAACGACCTGAAAGGGAACTGCTGGAGCAGGGAACTGGCTGAAGCCATTGATGTCGACCCATCCGTATTGCCGCAGGTTTACGATTGCGGGGAGGTTATCGGATATGTCACGCGCAAGGCGGCGGAACTTACAGGTTTAAAGGCGGGCACACCGGTCCTGGCAGGCGCTGTGGATGCCTCAGTGGCGGCGCTGGAAGCAGGCGTCCAGCAGAATATCGCCCTTGAGATGACCGGCACGTCATCGGTCATGCTCATTGGCCTGAGCGAGCCGCTGACCACCATCAGGCTTTCCCACCTTACCGGTGTAAACGACCATATCCATTACCTGTATGGGGCCATGAGCTCCACGGGCGGGTCGCTGAAGTGGTTCAGGGACGCGCTGTACGGTGGGGAGACCCATGAGAAGGACGCTTATGCGCGTATGGACAACGAGGTTATCCGGGATGCGCCTGAACCGACCCACCTGCTGTTCCTGCCGTATATGGCGGGTGAGCGGGCTCCCATATGGAACCCGGACGCCCGGGGCGTATTTTTCGGGTTGAGCATGGGCACCAGCCGGGCACAGATGATCCGGGCCATTATGGAAGGAGCGGCCTTCGCACTGCTTGACAACCTGGAGGAGGCGGAGAAAACCGGTCTGCGCCCGCAGCAGGTATATGTGCTGGGAGGATGCAGCAACAGCGATATATGGCTTAAAATAAAGGCTTCGGTCATCAACAGGGAGATCATCGTGCCCTGTAATACCCTCGGGGCGCCGGGCGGCCTGGCATGCCTGATGGCAGCGTTTACCGGGGAGTATGATACGCCTGAACAGGCTGCCGCGGCAGGCTTCAAGGTCGCGAAAAGATTTGAGCCGGTTGATGCCTGGGCGGACAGGTACAGGGAACTGTACCGGGAGTTCAAGCAGCTCTATGGCTCTGTGGAACACAATTTCAAATCCTTTTCCGCACTTGCTGCAATCACCTGATGAAAAAGCCGGATTAACCGGCAAGGGGATCGGACAATCCTTCCTTTCGGGGGCGACTGTCAAAAATAACTTTCAATGCAAACATGGGAATGGTATATTTACCATGGGGGGGTAGTTGACATGCTTGGTATGCATCTGTTAGGCATCTATGAGAAGGCGCTTAATCCTGAAGACAATTGGTATCAGCGGCTGGAGAAGGTAAAGAAACTCGGATTCGACTTTCTTGAGATTTGCATAGACGAGAAGGACGAACGCCTTGCCAGGCTGGAATGGACAAGGGAAGAACGCGCGGAACTCCGGCGGGCGTCTTTTGATACGGGTATTCCCATCCTGTCCATGTGCCTGAGCGCCCACAGGAGGTTTCCTTTTGGCAGCGCCGACCCGGCTGTGAGGGAAAAGGCGCGCCTGATCATGGACCAGGCCATTGATCTTGCGGTTGACCTGGGAATCAGGACCATACAGATTGCAGGTTATGATGTCTATTATGAAGAGTCCACAATAGACAGCCGCCGTTTGTTCTTTGAAGGCCTTAAGTGGGCGACGTCCCGGGCTTCCCGAAAGGGAGTCATGCTGGCCAATGAGATCATGGACACATCATTTCTCAATTCCATCACCAAGCACCTTTTCTTTGAAAAACAGATAGCGAGCCCATGGCTGAAGGTATACCCCGATGTGGGAAATCTCAGCGCATGGGGCAA
>LSQX01160182.1_pt1 | contig 61154 bp, 78 predicted proteins | sample 654561 | NCBI WGS metagenome assembly LSQX01 (sample SAMN04489861, study PRJNA283612) | anaerobic digester metagenome | isolation source: 4 biogas reactors fed with cattle manure at either 37C or 55C with and... | place: Denmark: Kongens Lyngby | collected 2014
GCACGTAGGAGTCCACCCCTTCTTCAAAGGATAGTCCACTGTCGCCACCCATATCGTAACGCTGCCAGTTACGGGCACGGCTGGAACCTTCCCCCCAGTATTCTTTCATATAGTTGCCATTGTAAGCTACTTTTCTGGTAGGGCTTTCATCAAAGCGGGCAAAGTAACGACCCAACATAACAAAGTCTGCTCCCATCGCTAAGGCTAGGGTAATATGGTGATCGTATACGATACCGCCATCGGAACAAATCGGAATGTAGATACCGGTTTCTTTGAAATAATCATCTCTGGCTTGAGCAACTTCAATGACCGCTGTGGCTTGCCCTCTACCGATACCCTTTTGTTCTCTGGTAATACAGATAGAACCGCCACCGATACCGACTTTGATAAAATCTGCTCCGGCTTCCGCTAAGAATCGAAAGCCGTCGCTGTCTACGACATTACCGGCACCGACCTTTACTTTATCACCATATTTTTTACGCACCCAATCCAAGGTGATCTTTTGCCATTCCGTATACCCTTCCGATGAATCGATACACAGCACATCGGCCCCGGCTTCTACCAGCGCAGGAACTCGGTCGGCATAATCTTTGGTATTGATACCGGCTCCGGTTAAATAGCGTTTGTTAGCATCTAAGAGTTCTAAAGGATTATTTTTATGGGAGTCGTAATCTTTTCTGAAAACAAAATATTGCAAGCGACCGTCCTTGGAAACGATGGGCAAAGCGTTGAGTTTATGTTCCCACAATATATCGTTAGCTTCACTTAAAGTTGTACCCTCGGGAGCGGAGACAATATCTTTTAGTGGTGTCATAAAGCTTTTGACCTTTTCAGACAAATCCATACGACTTAATCGGTAATCTCGGCTGGTGACAATGCCAATAAATTTGCCGCTGTGGGTACCGTCGGATGTTACGGCTACGGTGGAATGGCCTGTTTTTGCTTTAAGATCGACGATGTCTTTTAAGGTTGACTCCGGGGTGACGTTGGAATCGCTGGGAACAAAACCTGCTTTGTGAGATTTAACTCGGCGAATCATGGCGGCTTCGTTTTCGATAGATTGCGAACCGTAAATAAAGGAGATACCACCTTGTTTAGCCAGGGCGATAGCGGTATTTTCACCGGAGACGGATTGCATAATCGCAGACGTCATTGGAATATTCAAATAATATTCAGGCTCCTCGCCTTTTTTGTATTTGACTAAAGGTGTTTTGAGAGAGACTTTTTCTGGCACGCAATCGACACCGGAATAATTGGGAATTAATAAATATTCATTAAAGGTACGAGACGGTTCATCAAAATAATAAGCCATGCTTTCCTCCAGTTTTAGTTTTTTATGCGTCACCTACACGTAGGTTGTGAATCAAACAATAGGTTTTGGTTTTGGTTCAGTATAAAGATTAAAAAGGGCATTGTCAAGAAAAGAACTTGTAAGCAAAAGATGTAGGAGATCAATTTGTAGCATTCGTTTTTAGTTTTGGCGGGCAGATCTTTTTTATCCCGGCATTTAAGTGTATAATAAGACTATTGAGGAGGACAGCATGATAAAAATTTCCGGTGTTGCAGAACAAATTATTTTTCATAACGAGAGCAACGGGTATGCCGTTGTTGATTTTGACATTGATGGAGAAATGGAAACCGTCGTTGGCTGTTTTGATCGTCTTCAGGAAGGCGATTATCTGGAAATGGATGTCGAAAGCATTGAACATCCCATTTACGGCACCCAATATAAAATGTTAAATTATCGTTTTGCTTTACCTACAACCCAAGAAGGCTTGGTGCGCTATCTCGGCTCCGGATTATTGCCCGGTATAGGTGAAAAAAATGCCCAGGAAATTGTTAAGATCTTTGGAGACAACACGCTTCAAATTTTTGATGAACAACCCGAAGCTTTACTTCAGGTACGGGGCATCGGTAAAAAGACCTACGAAAAGATGATGGCCGCCTATGTGGAACATAAAAGCGTCCGAGAAATGCTCATTCAACTCCACGAGTATGGTATTTCAACAACCAATGCTTTAAAGATTCACAATGTTTACAAAGATCGAACGGTCTCTATTTTATTGGAAGATCCTTATCAAATCGTACAGACGGTGCGGGGTATCGGCTTTCGAACGGCCGATCAAATTGCCTCACAATTAGGAATCGATAAAGAGAACCCTCAGCGCTTATATGCGGGGATTGCCTACGTCTTATCCATGTGCTATACAAAGGGCAATACCTTTATGCAGGAAAGCGAACTCATAGAAAATGCTGCTACAATCTTGGAAGTACCCCAAGAGGATATTGCCCTACAAATACAGGAGTTGGTTTTAACCGGCGAAATCATCATGGATAAGGTGCAGGACGTTAAAGTTTATTATCCGACAGAATTGTATATGGCGGAAGAATCCGTCGCTGTAAACTTAATTCGTTTGCTGAAATCTCCGATAGAAGACAGATTCATGGATTTAGATCATAGTATCCGCGAATATGCGGCATTGAACGACATCACTTTGGACGAAACGCAACGCGAAGCCATTCAGGAGGCGGTGGCCAACAGCATTCTGGTTATAACCGGCGGGCCCGGTACAGGTAAAACAACCATTATTAAGGGAATTGTACGTTTGTTCGAAGAAATGTCTTTTAAAATAGCCTTAGCTGCACCGACGGGACGTGCGGCAAAGCGAATGTCGGAAACAACCGAACGGGACGCAAAGACAATCCATAGGCTCTTAGACTATCATTACAGTGACGATCGCATTCCATATTTTCAAAGAGATGAAGACTCCCCACTAGATTACGATGTCATCATCTTAGATGAAGTATCGATGATAGATATTCAACTGATGAACGGATTCTTAAAAGCCTTGCGTCAGGGCACTCGTCTCATCATGGTAGGGGATAGCGATCAATTGCCCTCCGTGGGGCCTGGCAACGTTTTGCAAGACATCATTCACTCCGGGGTTGTTAAGGTTATCCGATTAGAACGCATATACCGTCAGTCGGAAAAAAGTATGATTGCCATCAACGCCCACGACATCAACGAGGGCATTGTACCAAATATCGACAACGAGTCGGACTTCGTATTGATTAAAAGACATGAACAAGATGCAGCCTTACAGGATATTTTAAGCTTAGTAAAATGGCGACTGCCCAATCGTTTTGGATACGACCCCATGGAGCAAATACAAATCATATCACCCTTCAAAAAAGGTAAACTGGGGGTAGTCGCCCTGAACAAAGCTTTACAAGAGGTACTCAATCCACCCGCTGCCGATAAAAAGCAAAAATCCTTCGGAGAAATGATTTTTCGAGAAGGCGACAAAGTCATGCAAATTAGAAATAACTACCAATTAAAATGGGTGGATACATTTGAAGAAGGCGAAGGGGTTTACAATGGCGATATTGGAGAGATTTTAAAAATCGATGAAACAGAAAAACAAATCGAAATTCTTTTCACAGACGATAAAAGAGCTTTGTATGAATTTGACCAACTGGACGAATTAACCCATGCTTACGCCATGACCATTCATAAAAGCCAAGGAAGTGAGTTCCCGGTGGTCATTATGCCTTTATTGAGTGGTTCGACGGACTTCTTAGATCGCAAACTTTTGTACACAGCGGTGACCAGAGCTAAAAAGTTATTGATTTTAATTGGTCAACCCAACAACTTTGGCAGAATGGTACATGCAAGCCAAGCCATACAAAGGCACACAAATCTATCTGAAAGAATGATGAAGTACAATCAGCTATGAGAATGAACAAAAAATTGGAGAGATGGCTCAAACAGACTCTCTATGTACCGGGTGGACATTGCCCCGTTTGCAGACGCATTTTGTTTCAAAAGGATATGTGGGTATGCCCCCTTTGCAAATCGGAATTAAAGCCGGTTGCTGGACATGTTTGCCATCGTTGTGGAAGACCGTTGTTTAAACATGAAGGCGAAACCTGTGGACGTTGCAGCGATGCACAAACTTTTTATTACAATGGCGGTTATGGCCATTGGCTGTACCGAGAGGGTGTCGCCAAAATGGTTCAAAGATGCAAGTTTTATAATGAAAAAGAGCTCGCTTATTGGATTGGAGAGGAGATGGCAAAGGGTTGGTTACTCAAATACCCCTCTGTTCAGATCGATGTGGTCATCCCGGTACCTTTACACCACAACCGCTTTAAGGATAGAGGCTACAACCAAAGCGAATGGCTATGCAAAGGGATGCTGGCAACATTGGCTTTGCCCGAATCGGTTTTAAATACCAAGGTGCTGATCAGAACTAAAGACACAGCGCATCAACCGGGCAAGGGTCGGCAAGCACGCATTGAAAACGTTCGGGACGCCTTTCGAGTTGTGGATAGCCATACAATTCAAGATAAAAATATTTTAGTTGTCGACGATGTCTTGACAACGGGTGCAACCTTAAGGGCCTGTGGCGCTTTATTAAAAGAAAATGGAGCAAAAATACTATATTCCTGTGTAGCAGCCATTGATTGATTGGCTTTTGTATGATAAATGAACAATGATTGAATGGAGTAGAAATGATAAAATTATTAATTGACTCAATGTGCAACATGAGAGATGAACTTTTACAAGAGTCCTTTGTGGATTTTGTCTCATTAAATGTCATCATTGATGGTAAACCCTATAGAGATAAGAAGGAAATCGACTTGGCTCAAATTCACGATTTCATGCGCCAAGGTATCGTGCCGACAACTTCTCAAGTTAACCCCGGTGATTTCAGAGAAAAATTCATCGAATCTGCCCAAAAAGGCGAAGAATTGATTTACTTATCTTTTTCATCGAAGATGTCCGGTTCCTATGCGACAGCAAAGCTGGTTCTGGAAGAAGTACAAAAAGAATATCAAGATTTTAAGTGCCGCATTGTCGACTCCACCCAAAGCGGTGGCGGTATCGGTTTAATTGCAGAGAAACTGATCGAAGCGATTCACCAAGGAATGGGCTTAGACCAATTGGCAGACTATGCCAACCGCATCAAAGAGCATGTCAATTTCTTTTTTACCGTACAAGACTTGGACTGGCTTTCCAAAGGTGGCCGCATCTCTAAAGGTGTTTCCTTTATTGGTGATTTACTTAAAATCAGACCCATCGTTTATGTAGACGATGGCGAACTGAATGTCGTAGCCAAGGCCAGAGGCGATAGAAAGGCGGTTTCTATAGTCGTGGACAAAGTGATGTCCAACATCGAAATAGATGAGGATACTTTTTTTGATATGGCTTATAGCGATCCGGAAGAAAGTAAAGGCATTATTGAATTGACAAAAGCTAAACTATTGGAATACGGTTTTAAAATCAGAGACGCTATACCCATTGGTACCGTATTGGCAGCTCACTTGGGAATAAAGGGAGTGGGACTGTATTATTGGCAACAAAACCCTAAAAAGTTTTTATTGGAAAACTAGCTGTGGCAGTTACAACGCCGTTTAAAAAAGCGGGTATTTGTGAAGACACTGCCATTCATTTAGAAATGGGACGGCTACCTTTCAGTATTGTGTTGGAGGTAGCCGATAAAATGGATTGGTTTGTTTCTGTAGCATCAGGAAAGTAAGAACATAAGACACTTAAGGACAACTGTCTGCAAAGAATTGGGAAATTCACTAAGAAATACTTAAGAATTTGATATTTGTGTCAAAAAAGACTTGTCATTGCTACAACACTCGTGTATACTTACAAAGGTTGACGTTGAACGATGAAGTAAGAGGTTGCTGTTACTAAATCAGGTCATTCTTATGGAGTAATCCAATCGAAGAATTGGATGAATCATTTTGCCGAAAGGCGCTTTTTTAATTAGAGAAAGTGAAACACCCGGCAAAGTGGCGAAAATGTCGCAATAAAAAATTAGGAGGCAAATCATGGCAAAACAAAAGATTAGAATTCGTTTAAAGGCATTCGATCACATGTTGTTGGATCAATCCGCAGAACGTATTGTAGAAACTGCAAAAAGGACAGGAGCAAAGGTTTCAGGACCGATTCCACTTCCTACAAAAAAGGAAATTGTGACCGTCCTAAGAGCCGTTCACAAATACAAGGATGCCAGAGAGCAGTTTGAAATACGTACGCATAAACGAATGATTGATATCATCGACCCCACACCGAAAACAGTAGACGGCTTAATGCGTCTCAATTTACCGGCCGGCGTCGATATCGAAATCAAACTCTAGTCAACTGTAGAATTATGATCACACCGTGATCCACTGATCCAGGAGGAATTATGAAACAAGCATTAATTGGTAAAAAAGTCGGAATGACACAAGTTTTCAAGGAAAATGGTGAAATTGTTCCGGTTACTGTTATAGAAGCAGGACCCTGCGTGGTTCTTCAGAAGAAAACCATAGAAGTAGATGGGTACGAAAGCGTCCAATTGGCATATGGTGATGTTAAAGAAAAACATGTCACCAAACCGGTCCAAGGACAGTACAACAAAAACGGAGTTCCGTTTAGAAAAATCATTAAAGAGTTCAGACTGGACGATGTTGCCACTTTGGAAACAGGCCAAGAATTAAAAGTCGACATTTTTGAAGCCGGAGACAGAGTAGACATCTCCGGGAAATCCAAAGGTAAGGGTTTCCAAGGAAACATCAAACGTCATGGACAAGCCAGAGGTCCAATGTCCCACGGTTCAAAATATCACCGCAGACCGGGTGCCATGAGTGCATCTGCATCTCCCGGTGAAGTGCCGAAGGGAAAGAATTTGCCGGGCCAAATGGGTAATAAAAATGTTACCACATTGAACTTGGAAGTTGTTCAAGTAGATGCTGAAAATAACTTGCTTTTAGTTAAAGGTGCCGTACCGGGATCCAGAGGTTCCGTCGTCACGATTAAAACAAGTGTCAAAGCATAACCTTTGGAAGGAGAAAATACAATGCCTAAAATGGATGTTTTAGATATACAAGGAAAAGTTGTGGGCGATGTAGAGCTCAGCGAAACGATCTTTGGCATCGAACCAAACGAACCGGTTGTGCACCAAGTCGTCGTCGCATTATTAGCAAATAAACGTCAAGGAACCAAAAACGCCAAAACGCGCTCGGAAGTAAGAGGCGGTGGTCGTAAACCTTGGAGACAAAAAGGAACTGGACGTGCAAGAGTGGGCAGTATCCGCTCACCCTTATGGCGAGGCGGTGGCGTTATCTTTGCACCGAAAGCGAGAGACTACTCACAAAAAGTAAATAAAAAAGTTAGAAATTTGGCTATGCGTTCTGTATTCTCAGCGAAATACCAAGATGAAGAATTGCGCATTATCGATACATTGGACTTCGAAAAACCAAAAACAAAAGATATGATCAATGTGCTGAATGCTCTGAATGCCAAAAAAGCTCTGATTGTACTACCGGAAAGAAATGACAATGTTGTTTTATCCGCCAATAATATACAAGGTGCCGCAACGACAACCGTCAACGAACTCAACGTCTATGATATGCTCAAATACGATGTGTTGGTCATGACAAAAGGCGCTTTGGAAAAAATTGAGGAGGTATACGCATCATGAAAGATCCTCGAGATATCATCATTCGTCCAATCGTCACAGAACGTTCCTTGGACGACACAGCAGAAAGAAAATACACATTTGTGGTCAATAAAAAAGCCAACAAAGTCGAAATAGCCAATGCAGTGGAAAGCATTTTTGACGTTCAAGTTGAAAAAGTAACCACCATGAATATGGTTGGCAAATTTAAAAGAATGGGACGTTATGAAGGAAAACGCCCGGACTGGAAAAAAGCCATCGTTAAATTAACAGAAGATAGCAAAACCATCGAGTTTTTCGAAGGCGTCTAGTCAGCACCCGATAAGCAGAACACAGAGGAGGTTAGCGAATAATGGGTATTAAAGTATATAAACCGACGTCACCTGGACGTAGAAATATGAGTGTCAACACCTACGCAGAGATCACGAAGAAAGCACCTGAGAAAACTTTGTTGGCACCCATCAAGTCTAAAGCGGGACGCAACAACAGAGGTGTTATCACCGTTAGACATCATGGTGGCGGCGCAAAAAGAAAATATAGAATTATTGATTTTAAAAGAAATAAAGACGGTGTACCGGGCAAAGTTGCCTCCATTGAGTACGATCCCAATCGTACAGCAAACATCGCTTTAATCAATTATGTAGACGGCGAAAAAAGATATATCCTGGCACCGAATAAACTTAAAGTCGGCGATATGATTAAATCCGGCCCGGATGCAGAAATTAAAATTGGTCATTGCTTACCATTGAGCAAAATTCCCGTTGGTACGAGTATTCACAACATCGAATTAAAAGCAGGAAAAGGCGGACAAATGGTACGTTCAGCTGGATCCAGCGCAAGATTGCTCGCGAAAGAAGGCAATTACGCTACTTTGCGTTTACCTTCCGGGGAAACCAGAATGGTTCGTCTTGAATGTCGTGCGACGATCGGAACTGTTGGAAATGTAGATCATCAAAACGTACGAATCGGTAAAGCGGGTAGAAAACGCCACATGGGTATTCGTCCTACTGTCAGAGGTTCCGCGATGAACCCCAACGATCACCCCCACGGCGGTGGTGAAGGTAGAACGCCCATCGGTATGCCCAGTCCTATGTCACCTTGGGGTAAACCGACCTTAGGTTACAAGACCCGTAAGAAGCAAAAAACTTCTGATGCACTAATCGTAAGACGTCGTAACCAAAAATAATGGAGGAGTAAACGATGAGTAGATCAATTAAAAAAGGACCTTATGTAAGCGAGAAATTGCTTGCTAGAATAGAAGAAATGAACGAGACTGGGGACAAAAAAGTATTGAAAACATGGTCTCGAAGCTCTACCTTATTTCCACAAATGGTTGGTCACACCATTGCAGTACATGATGGTAGAAAACACGTACCGGTGTATGTAACTGAAGATATGGTCGGCCATAAACTGGGCGAATTTGTTCCCACAAGAACTTTCCGTGCACACGCAGGCGAAAAGAAATCTACGTTGCAGAAATAGTGGAGGGGTAAATGGAAGCAAGAGCAACAGTAAAATACATACGTGTATCCTCAACCAAGGCAAAATTGGTTGCAGACATGATTCGTGGCAAAAAATTAGGTGAAGCCTTAAATGTATTGGCATTAACACCGAATAAAGCCGCTAAAGTTATCGAAAAAGTCGTATTGTCGGCAGCAGCCAATGCTGAAAACAATTATGAAATGGACCCTACCAAATTGTACATTGCAGAAATCAATGCCAATCAGGGGCCAACCATTAAGCGTTACAGAGCTAGAGCCCGCGGGAGTGCCTCGGTGATTAAAAAGAGAACTTCTCATATTACAGCGGTATTGAAAGAACAAGAATAGGAGGAATAGGTTTGGGTCAAAAAGTTAACGCACATGGTATGCGAGTCGGCATCATTAAAGACTGGAACGCCAAGTGGTATGCGAACGATAGAGATTTTGCGGATAATTTAATTGAAGATTACGAAGTTAGAAAATACATAAAAGAAAGCCAATACCAAGCCGGCATCTCCAAGATTGTCATTGAGCGCTTTGGTAATAAAGTAAAAATCCATATTTACACGGCAAAACCGGGTATGATCATTGGTAGAGGCGGAGCAGGCATTGAAGCACTTCGTCTGGAACTGGAAAAGAGAACCGGAAAAGTCATCTTCTTAAATATCATTGAAGTTAAAAATATCGATTTGGATGCCCAATTAATTGCGGAAAACATTGCAGGACAATTAGAAAGAAGAATCTCCTTCCGTCGTGCTATGAAACAAGCGATGCAACGCACGATGAGAGCCGGAGCTAAGGGTGTTAGAACAGCCGTAGGCGGACGCTTAAACGGCGCAGAAATGGCACGTAGAGAACATTACGCACAAGGAAATGTACCTTTACACACATTAAGAGCTGACATCAACTACGGTTTTGCAGAAGCGGATACAACCTATGGAAAATTAGGTGTTAAAGTTTGGGTCAACAAAGGCGAAATCTTAACAGGTCGCGAAGACATCATCGCGGAAACAGAAGAAAGACAAGCGAAAAGAAGCAAACGTAGAGCTCCTAAAAAAGAAGAAAATTAGGATAGGAGGAATGGATTATGTTAATGCCTAAACGTGTTAAACGTAGAAGAGTACATAGAGGAAGAATGAAGGGCAAAGCGACCAGAGGTATCAAAATTACTTATGGTGACTATGGCCTTAGAGCGCTGGAACCCGGATGGATAACCTCAAACCAGATAGAAGCCGCACGTGTCGCTATGACGCGATATACCCGTAGAGGTGGCCATGTTTGGATTAAAATATTTCCCGACAAACCTGTCACGGCAAAACCCGCTGAAACCCGAATGGGTTCCGGTAAAGGATCTCCTGAGTATTGGGTAGCGGTTGTAAAACCGGGGCGCATCATGTTTGAAATTGGTGGCGTCAGTGAAAAAGCTGCTAAAGAAGCGATGCGACTTGCCCAACATAAGCTGCCTATCAAAACCAAAATGGTTTCAAAAGCCGATCAGGAAGCTCAGGAAAATGCAGGTGAGTAAAAATGAAAGCAAGACAATTACGTGAATTATCAAATGCAGAATTAGAAACGAAGTTAGCCGACTTGAAGGAAGAGTTGTTCAATCTGCGTTTTCAACATGCAACCGGACAATTGGAAAATCCTTTAAGAATTCGTGAAGTCAAAAAAGACTATGCTCGCGTTAAGACCATTATGACAGAACGCGCTAGTCTGGAGACCACAGCGTAAGAAAGTAGGAGGCAAATTTGATGGAACGAAATGAAAGAAAAACCCGTGTCGGCCGTGTTGTCAGCGATAAAATGGACAAGACGATCGTTGTAGCGGTTGAAACCTTTAAAATCCACCCTTTATATAAAAAGAGAATCAAGAAAACAGTTAAATTTAAAGCGCACGATGAAGAAAACCAATGTAGTATTGGCGATGTGGTTCGCATCATGGAAACCAGACGCCTAAGCAAAGACAAACATTGGAGACTAGTTAACATCGTTCAGAAGGCACTATAGGAGGTTGTGGCGATGATACAACAGGAAAGCAGACTAAAAGTAGCTGACAATACCGGTGCCAAAGAGCTTTTATGCATCCGCGTTTTAGGCGGAACCAATCGCAAATATGCCAACATCGGCGATGTGATTGTATGCTCAGTTAAACATGCTGCACCCGGTGGAGACGTTAAAAAAGGCGATGTAGTCAGAGCAGTTATTGTACGCTCCAAAAAAGGTGTCAGACGTAATGACGGAACCTATATAAAATTTGATCAAAATGCGGCGGTCTTAATTAAAGAAGACCAAACCCCTAAAGGAACCCGTATATTTGGTCCAGTCGCTAGGGAACTGCGCGAGAAAAAATACATGAAAATTTTGTCTCTTGCTCCCGAAGTACTGTAATCGGAGGTAAACATGGCTAAAATGCATATTAAAAAAGGAGATACGGTTCAAGTTATCTCCGGTAAAGACAAAGGAAAAAAAGGCGAAGTCCTGAGAGTATATCCTTCCGAAAACAGAGTGAGTGTCAAAGATGTCGCTATGATGTCAAAACATAAAAAACCGACACAAATGATGCAACAAGGCGGGATCATCCGTATGGAAGGTAAAATACATGCATCCAATGTATTATTGTATTGTGATTCCTGCGACAAGGGCGTGCGTACCGGCATTAAAGTATTAGAAGACGGTAGCAAAACACGTTTTTGTAAAAAGTGTGACAAAACACTTGGCGGCAAATAAAGGAGTTCATAATGTCAAGAATGTTTGAAAAATATTCCGGTGAAGTCGTTCCGGCGATGAAGGAAAAATTTGGATATAAAAATGCTATGGAGGTTCCTAAACTCGTTAAAGTTATCATCAACATGGGTTTAGGAGATTGCAAAGACAATACCAAAGCTTTGGAAGCCGCAGTAAAGGAATTAGGCGATATATCTGGTCAGAGACCGGTGGTTACAAAAGCCAAAAAATCCGTTGCTAACTTTAAAGTTCGTGAAGGTCAAAACGTCGGTGCGAAAGTTACCTTGAGAAGAGATAGAATGTACGAGTTTTGCGATAAACTCTTCAATATTGCTCTTCCCAGAGTACGTGACTTCAGAGGCTTGTCGGATTCCAGTTTTGATGGACGTGGCAACTACGCTTTTGGTATCAAAGAACAATTGATATTTCCAGAAATCAACTACGATGATATCGAACAAATCAGAGGAATGGATATTATCATTGTAACAACAGCAAAAACAGACGAAGAAGCCAAAGAGCTACTCAGACTTTTAGGCGTACCGTTTAAAATCAACTAAGGAGGTATGTAATGGCTAAAAAAGCAATGAAAGTAAAACAGCAAAGAAAACAAAAATTCTCAACCAGAGAATATAATCGTTGTCGTATTTGCGGAAGACCCCGTGCCTACCTTAGAAAGTTTGGCATTTGTAGAATATGTTTTAGAGAATTAGCTTATAAAGGCGAAATTCCAGGCGTTCGCAAAGCGAGCTGGTAAAAAGGAGGCTAACACATGTCAATGAGTGATCCGATTGCAGATATGCTAACCAGAATCCGTAATGCAAACAAAGAAGTGCATAAAACGGTGGAATTTCCCGCATCGAATGAAAAGAAGGCGATTGCCGACATTTTATTGGAAGAGGGCTATATCAGCAAAGTAGAAGTTATAGAAGATACAAAACAAAACATCATTAAACTGACATTAAAATATGGCAGCAACAAAGAACGTGTTATTGCCGGTTTGAAAAAAATCTCAAAACCCGGTTTAAGAGTATACGTCGGAAAAAATGATGTACCGAAAGTATTAAACGGATTGGGTGTTGCGATAATATCCACATCATCCGGTGTCATTACAGATAAACAAGCACGAAAAGCCGGAATTGGCGGTGAAGTGCTTTGCTATGTTTGGTAGGAGGGTGCAATGTCAAGAATAGGTAAAAATCCCGTTGTCATCCCTGCCGGTGTAGAAGTGACCATTGATGAGGGCAACTTAGTTGTTGTGAAAGGCCCTAAAGGGACTTTGGAAAAAAACATTCCTCAAGAAATGATCTTAACATTGGAAGACGGTGAACTGACAGTCAAACGTCCTTCAGATCGTAAACAGCATAAGGAATTACACGGCTTAAGCCGAACATTAATTTATAACATGGTGATTGGTGTCACTGAAGGATACCAAAAAAGCTTAGAAATTAGTGGTGTCGGTTATAGAGCAGAAAAAAAAGGTAACAAATTGGTTATGAACCTCGGCTACTCCCATCCTGTAGAGATGGACGACCCCGAAGGCATAGAAACCTTATGTGAATCGGCTACTAAAATTACCGTTAAGGGAATCGATAAAGAAGCTGTAGGTGCACATGCGGCAAATATACGTGCCCATCGCCTGCCTGAACCTTACAAGGGCCATGGTATTCGCTACTCTGATGAATATGTCAGACGTAAAGTCGGTAAGACCGGTTAAGCGAAGGTCATGACCGACAGGTAAGACAAGGAGAATCTTATGATTAAACAAGTAATCAAAAACAAATTACGTGTAAGAAGACATACAAGAGTCCGTAAAAAGATTTCTGGAACGTCGGAAAAACCACGTTTAAATGTTTTCAGAAGTAATAAACACATTTACGCTCAAATTATCGATGACGAAACAGGTCGTACATTGGTAACATCATCAACCTTAGATGCCGGGGTTAAAGAAGGCTTAGAAGGTGACAAAAAAACTGTCGCAAAAGTCGTCGGTGCGGATATTGCAAAAAAAGCCTTGGAGCAAGGCATTGAATCCGTATTATTTGACCGCGGTGGCTATATTTATACAGGACGCGTAAAAGAACTCGCAGAGGGCGCTCGCGAAGGCGGCCTTAAATTCTAGGAGGAGATCTAAATGCATCATACAAAAATTGATCCCAGCACGATGGACTTACAGGAAAGAGTTGTCTCCATTAACCGCGTCACAAAAGTTGTTAAAGGTGGACGTAATTTCCGCTTCAGCTGCATAGTAGTTGTCGGCGATGGTAAGGGTCATGTTGGTGTTGGAAAAGGTAAAGCTATGGAAATACCCGATGCCATCCGCAAAGGTATTGAAGACGCAAAGAAAGCTATGATTCGTGTTCCTCAATTGGGCACAACCATCCCCCATCAAATTATGGGTATAGAAGGTGCCGGACGCGTATTATTAAAACCAGCACCGGAAGGATCCGGCGTTATCGCTGGTGGACCCGTTCGTGCTGTATGCGAATTAGCGGGTATCCGCGATATTCGTACGAAATCCTTAGGGTCTAACAATGCACGCAACATGGTTAACGCGACAATGAACGGTCTTAAAAACTTAACGACTGTGTATGAAGTCGCAGCAAAACGCGGCAAAACACCTGAAGAGATTTTAGGTTAGGAGGTGCGTCATGGCAAAACAAATCAAAGTGACATTGAAACGCAGCATTATTGGACGCAACCAAAACCAAAGAAAAAACATTGAAGCCTTGGGCTTGAAAAAAATCGGACAGAGTATCGTTCACAACGATACGCCGCAAATTCGTGGCATGATCCGAAAAACAGCTTTTATGCTGGAAGTTGAAGAATTATAGGAGGTTACCATGCGTTTACACACACTAAGACCTGCAGAAGGTTCTAGAAAAGAAAGAAAACGTCGTGGTCGCGGAACCGGTTCCGGTTTAGGAAAAACAAGCGGTAGAGGTCACGACGGCCAAAAATCGCGTTCCGGCGGCGGTGTTAGAATCGGATTTGAAGGGGGCCAAATGCCTTTGGCAAGACGTTTGCCTAAAAGAGGTTTCAGCAACGCCCTATTCAAAAAAGATTACGTCATCATCAATTTGGCAGAACTAGAAGAACGTTTCGAAGAAAACACAGAAATTACCCCGGAAATGCTTGTCGAAACCGGAGTGATCAGCAATTTAAAAAGTGGTTTAAAAATATTAGGCGAAGGCGAATTGACCAAAGCTTTAAACATAAAAGCACATAAGTTCAGCAAATCAGCTCGTGAAAAAATTCTCTCTGCAGGAGGAAAGGCCGAGGTGATTTGATGATTTCAACATTGAGGGATGCTTGGAAAATAACCAGTATTAGAAACAAAATCATCTACACGATGATCATGCTGTTTATCTATAGACTCGGTTCATTTATACCGGTACCGTTTATAGATACCGCACAATTGGCAAATTTAGTCAATGACAACGGTATTTTCGGACTCTTTAATATTATCTCGGGGGGAAACTTCGAAAAGTTTACGATCTTTGCGATGAGTATCACCCCATATATTAATGCATCCATCATTATGAATCTTCTAGCCTTTGCGATACCTGCATTAGAAAACCTTCAAAAAGAAGGGGAAGCCGGTCAAAAGAAAATAGCGCAATACACACGTTATTTGACCATTGTCCTCGCTTTGATACAAGCGTTGGGGATCACCTTATCCTACGGTAGCTTGATGACAGAAAGAACCAGCTTAAATATTTTTGTGATTGTACTATGTATTACAGCGGGAACAACTTTCCTCATGTATCTAGGCGACTTGATTACGGAAAACGGAATCGGAAACGGTATATCTATGATCATCTTCATATCGATCGTTTCGCGTATTCCCAACTCCATCGTTGCTTTGTACGAGTATGTAAAAGTTGGAACCTTATCGATCATCGCTGTGATTGGCTTAATCATCGCTGTGATTGTTGCGGTTGTTGCGGTTGTCGCCGTCAACGAAGGTAAAAGAAAGATCCCTGTACAATATGCAAAACGTGTTGTGGGACGAAAAATGTATGGTGGGCAAAGCACTCACATACCTTTAAAGGTGAATATGTCCGGTGTTATTCCGATCATCTTTGCAAGTTCCTTGACATTATTCCCAGCTACGATTGCTAACTTTTTCCCAACTTCGGCTTTTGCCAGATGGGTTGCAAAATATCTAGCATGGGGATCGGTGGCCACGACCATTATTTATGTATTATTGATCGTTGCATTTACTTATTTTTACAATGCAGTGACCTTTAACCCCTTTGATATTGCAGATAATATCAAGAAACAAGGTGGTTTTATACCCGGTATTCGCCCGGGAAGACCCACCAGCGAATATCTATCCGGAATAGTCAATCGCATCACCCTGTTTGGTGGATTATTCCTTGCCGCTATCGCAATCATTCCGGTTGTGGTCGGTAGGTTTGTTGGTGGCGTTCAAATACAATTTGGTGGTACCTCCTTATTGATTATCGTTGGGGTTGCCCTTGAAATTGTACAACGTCTAGAGTCTGAAATGGTTATGCGCAACTACGAAGGATTTCTTAAATAATTGAGTAAAGGAGAAAAGTAGATGAGAGTAATTATCCTTGGACCGCCCGGTGCGGGTAAAGGCACACAAGCCGATGGTATCTGCGAACTCTTCGATATCCCTCATATATCGACCGGTGACTTATTTAGAGAAAACTTAAAAAATGAGACGCCCTTAGGTAAAAAAGCTAAAGCTTATATGGATGCCGGAGATTTGGTACCGGACGAATTGGTAGTTGATTTAGTTGAAGATCGCATCAAAAGAGATGATTGCCGCAAGGGCTACCTCTTAGACGGTTTTCCCAGAACGGTTCAACAAGCAAAAGCCCTGGACAAGATTAATGCTGAAAACAAGGTCAGCATTGATGCAGCTCTCAACTTGGACGTACCCTCGGATATTTTGGTAGATCGTTTAACCGGTCGTAGAACTTGTCCGACTTGTTCTACCAGCTATCACATTCAATACAATCCACCAAAAGTGGAAGGTGTTTGTGATAAAGATGGGACAAAATTAATTCAAAGAAGCGATGATGTCGAAGAAGTCGTCAAAAATCGAGTTAAAGTATACGAGACCAGTACCGCTCCACTCATTCAATATTACGACGATTTAGGTTTGCTTTTCACTATAGATGGGACACAACAACCGACTGTCGTTGCTGAAAAGATTAAAACTGCGCTAAAAAGCAAGGAATAAGATGATTACAATCAAATCTCAAAGCGAGATCGATTTAATGCGAAAGGCCGGTAAGGTCGTCGCAGAATGTCATGAATTATTAGAATCAAAAATAGAACCCGGGATTACCACCCTGGAACTGAACAGAATTGCAGAGGATTTTATCAGAAAGAGCAAGGCATATCCTACTTTTTTAGGTTATTATGACTATCCTTTCTCCATCTGCGCTTCCATCAACGAACAGGTCGTACATGGTTTCTCCAATAAAGAACCTTTGCAAGAAGGGGATATTTTGGCCATCGATCTAGGTGCGACCTTGGGAGGCTACGTCGGCGATGCAGCTCGTACCCACGGCGTCGGCAATATTTCTGAAGAAGCAAAAAAACTGATTGCTGTAACGAGGGAATCGTTCTACAAAGGCATGGAGTTTGCCAGGGAGGGATTCCGTGTATCGGATATTTCTCATGCAATCCAAACCCATGTAGAAGAAAACGGATTTTCGGTTGTTAGAGATTATGTCGGACACGGTATCGGGCAGCAAATGCACGAGGAACCCCAAGTACCCAACTTTGGGAAACCGGGTTACGGGCCGAGGCTTCAGGCGGGTATGTGTTTGGCAATCGAACCGATGGTTAACATCGGAGATTACAAAGTACGTCTGCTGGATGACGGGTGGACCGTCGTAACAAAAGATGGAAGCTTATCTGCCCATTACGAAAACACGATTGTGATAACCGGCAGTGGGGATCCCGAAATACTCACCCTGCTATAAAATGAATGACTTTAAACTAGGGCAAATCGTTCGATCAAAATCCGGAAGAGACAAAGGGTGTTGGCTTTTAGTAATTGAAATCATAGATGATAAACATGTGTTAGTCGTTGACGGTAAAGTCAGGACCTTAGAGAAACCAAAAAAGAAAAACATACGTCATTTAGCAAAGACAAAACAAATAGATGGTGCACTTATAGAAAAAATGCTCAATGGTCAGTATATAACGGATTTGGACATCAGAAATACCATCGCAATTAAAATGAATTTAATGCTGAAAGAAAAAAATGGGAAGGAGCACTGAATGACAAAAAAAGATGTCATAGAAGTAGAAGGAAAGGTTGTCGAGGCATTGCCGAATACAATTTTTCTGGTAGAATTGGATAACGGGCATCAGATAACGGCACACATCTCCGGTAAGTTGCGTATGAACTACATACGTATACTCCCAGGAGATCGTGTAAAGCTCGAATTATCTCCCTACGATTTAGACAGAGGTCGTATCGTATGGCGTGGTAAGGGCCGTTAAAAAGGAGAATAACATGAAAGTTAGACCATCCGTCAAACCAATGTGTGAAAAATGCAGAGTTATTAAGCGCAAAGGTCATGTTATGGTTATTTGCCAAAATCCTAAGCATAAACAAAAACAAGGTTAAGGATCAAATAAAAGAATTCCATTGAGGTATATGGCGTATATCTTTATAGCCATATCGGACATAGGACTAAGTAGAGTAAACAAACTGAGGTCCTAGGTCATAGACATGACCAATATTATCAGGAGGTAACAACGTATGGCAAGAATTGCCGGGGTCGACCTACCCAGAAACAAGCGGGTAGAGGTAGGCTTAACTTATATTTATGGAATTGGACGTTCCGCTGCAAAAAATATTTTAGTGGAACTCAACATCAATCCCGATGTACGCATCAAAGACTTAACAGAATCGGAAGTTAACGCACTGCGCGGAATCATCGATGAAAAATACACCGTAGAAGGTGACTTAAGAAGAGAAGTTAATCTCAACATCAAACGCTTGGTAGAAATCGGATCTTATAGAGGTTATAGACATCGTAGAGGTCTGCCGGTTAGAGGTCAGAAAACAAAAACCAATGCACGTACTCGCAAAGGACCTAAGAGAACCATTGCGGTTAAAAAGAAAAAGGATATAGGTGAATAGAATATGGCGAAAAAGATAGTCCGTTCTAGAAAAAGAAAAGTCAAAAAGAATATTGAACGTGGTGCGGCGCATATTCAATCCTCATTTAACAATACGATCGTCACCATTACCGATACCCAAGGTAATGCATTGTCTTGGGCAAGCGCTGGAGAACTCGGTTTTAGAGGCTCTAAAAAAAGCACACCTTTTGCTGCGCAAATGGCAGCGGAACAAGCTGCAAAGCTCGCAATGGAACAGGGTTTAAGAACGATAGAAGTAAACGTCAAAGGACCGGGCTCCGGAAGAGAAGCAGCGATAAGAGCTTTACAGGCAGCAGGATTGGAAATTACCTTGATTAGAGATGTTACCCCCATTCCGCACAACGGATGCCGCCCACCGAAACGTAGAAGAGTTTAATAGGAGGTAATAGATCGTATGGCTAGATATAAAGAAGCAGTCTGTCGCCAATGCCGTCGTGAAGGCATGAAATTGTACTTAAAAGGCGATCGTTGTTACTCACAAAAGTGCGCTTTTGATAAAAGAGCCTATGTGCCGGGACAACACGGTAAAAGAAGAAGCAAACTTTCTGAATACGGTTTGCAATTAAGAGAAAAACAAAAAGTTAAGAGAATGTATGGTGTTTTGGAAAAACAATTCCGACACTATTTTGATATAGCAGAAAAGAAGGAAGGTATTGCCGGTGCAAACCTTTTGATTCATTTGGAAAAACGCCTTGACAACGTGGTTTATCGCTTAGGCTTAGCCACTTCCCGTCAAGAAGCTCGCCAAATGGTCCGACACGGACATTTTACCGTCAACGGTAAAAAAGTGGATATACCCTCTTACATCGTCGAAGAAGGAGACGTCATTCAAGTCAAAGCAAAAAGCAAAAAATCCAATCGTTTCAAGGATATTACTGAATCCACCGAAAACAGAGTGGTTGTACCTTGGCTCTCTGCAGACTTGGAAAATCTCACCGGAAAGGTCATCACCGACCCGACACGCGAAGATATCGATGTTGAAATTCAAGAACATCTCATTGTAGAGCTTTATTCCAAGTAGGATTTAATGATAAAAACATTAACCCTCTCGTTATGGATGTACTAAGAAAATTAGGAGGGTCAAAATATGATCGAATTCGAGAAACCGATTATTGATCTTGTTCATAAGTCAGACGATAAAACCTACGGAAAGTTTGTCGTTGAACCTTTAGAAAGAGGCTATGGAACGACTTTAGGAAATAGCTTAAGACGTATCATGCTTTCCTCTTTACCGGGTGCAGCGGTAACATCCGTTAAAATAGAGGGTGTTCTTCACGAATTTTCTGCAATAACCGGTGTTAAGGAAGATGTCGTAGACATCCTATTAAACCTTAAAGATTTAGCTATTAAAATGCACACCCAAGAGCCGCGAACACTGCGTATCGAAGCAGAGGGTGAAGGAGAAGTCACAGCAGCTGACATTATTCTGGATTCGGACGTGGATATCATGAACCCGGATCTGCATATCGCACAATTGGCTAAAGGCGGCGCTTTGAATATGGAAATGCGCGTCGAAGTCGGTAGAGGATACATCACATCGGAACGCAATAAATTTGAAGGGATGCCAATCGGAACCCTTCCGGTGGATTCTATCTTTTCTCCGGTCAGTAAAGTTATTTTCAGAGTTGAAGATACCAGAATAGGTCAAGTGACCGATTACGATAAATTAACCATCGAAGTTTGGACCAACGGAACAACAACGCCACAAGAAGCCTTATCCTTATCCGCAAAGGTCATGAATGAACACCTGAACCTTTTTATCGATTTAACAGATCATACAAGTGATGTTGAAATCATGGTGGAAAAGGAAGAGGATGAAAAAGAACGCATTAGAGAAATGTCTATTGAAGAATTGGAACTTTCCGTGCGTTCCAGCAATTGTTTAAGACGTGCAAACATCGATACCGTCGAAAAGTTAACGCAAAAAACAGAAGACGATATGATCAAGGTACGAAATTTAGGACGGAAGTCCTTGGCTGAAATTAAAGGCAAATTAGCCGAAATTGGCTTAACCTTAAAACAGGAAGACGAAAAGGCAAAGGAGTAAACATGGCTGGATACAGAAAACTGGGTTTAGCAAGCGATCAGCGTCGTGCCATTTTAAGAAATATGACAACTTCCCTTTTAGAGCACGGTAAGATAGAAACCACCTTGCATCGTGCTAAAGAGGTGCAAAGAATGGCAGAAAAAATGATAACCCTAGGAAAAAAAGGCGACTTACATGCTAGACGACAAGCAGTTGCCTACCTAACAAAACAAGATGTTGCCAAACAATTGTTTGATGACATCGCACCAAAATACAGCGAACGCAATGGTGGATACACCAGAGTATATCGCATTGGACCACGTCGTGGCGATGGCGCAGAAGTAGCCATTATCGAATTAGTATAAAGCAATAGAGCAGGGGATTGGTGAAAACTAATCCCTTTTTATCGTTAGAGGAACAGAATGGATCACATCATAGAAGTACGCAATGTAACGTATCAATATCCAAGCTTAGAAAACGAAAAAAAAGAGCAACCTGCTCTTTCAAACATCAACCTCTCCATTCAACGGGGGGAGTTCGTCGGCATTATTGGCCACAACGGCTCTGGGAAATCCACCCTTTCCAAGCTTCTCAATGCCATCATTCTTCCCACGGAAGGGGATATCATCATCAATGGGATGAACACAAAAGATCCGGATAAACTGTGGAAGGTTCGGCAAAGTGCGGGCATGGTATTTCAAAACCCCGACAATCAATTGGTTGCAACCGTGGTGGAAGAAGATATCGCCTTCGGACCGGAAAATTTGGGTGTACCAACCGATGAAATCTGGGAGAGAATTGATCGCGCTTTAAAAACCGTCGATATGACAGACTTTCGTAAAAAAAAGCCCCACCTTTTATCTGGAGGTCAAAAACAACGGGTAGCCATTGCGGGTATCTTGGCAATGGAACCGGAATGCATCGTCTTCGATGAACCAACCGCCATGTTAGACCCTGCAGGGCGTAGAGAAGTGATGAACACCATCAAAATGCTCAACCGAGAAAAAAATATGACCGTTTTGCATATCACACACTATATGGGCGAATTGGTCGATGCGGACAGAATTATCGTATTAGATGAAGGTCGAATTCTTTTGGAAGGAACCCCCGATGAGGTTTTCACCCAAATCGACTTGTTGAAATCTAAAGGATTGGATGTTCCGGCTATGATGGAACTGGCCCACCAATTGTCTCTAAGAGGATATCCCGTTCCCCAAAGTGTTTTGCATATAAAGGACATGGTAACAACCCTATGTCAATTCAAGTAATCAATTTAGAGCATATCTATTCCAAGGGAAGCCCCTTCGAATACAAAGCCCTTACAAACATCAATCTGACGACCATTAAAGGCGAGTTTGTTGGTCTGATCGGCCATACAGGCTCCGGAAAATCCACATTAATTCAACATTTCAATGGTTTGTTGAAACCGACATCCGGTACCATCCTGTACGACGGTATCGATATCTTTGCGAACAAGAAAAAATCTTTAAAAGACTTACGGCGTAAAGTCGGCTTGGTTTTTCAATATCCGGAGTATCAATTATTTGAAGAGACCGTAGCGAAGGATGTGGCCTATGGCCCGGGCAATCTGGGTTACGACCAAGAAAAAATAGAATCCTTAGTGCGAGAATCCATCGAACTGGTCGGTTTAGATTACGATGAAATTGCAGAGAAATCCCCCTTCGAGCTTTCCGGAGGTCAGATGCGACGGGTAGCGATTGCAGGTGTACTGGCTATGGAGCCGGAAGTACTCATCCTCGATGAGCCCACCGCAGGCTTAGACCCCAGAGGTCGAGATGAAATACTCGGCCAGATCAAAAATCTACATAAAAAAAGAAAAATGACCGTAATCTTAGTCTCCCACAGCATGGAAGATATTGGACGATTAGTGGACAAAATTATCGTCATGGCCAAAGGCGAAATCGTAGTATACGATACACCGGCAAAAGTATTTTCACAAGTAAAAAAACTGGAAGCCATAGGGCTGGCCGTGCCGGAAGTGACATACTTACTCCATCGCTTGAAAGAGACCTATCCGGAAATCCGGGATGACATTTATACCATGGAAGAAGCGGTTGTTGAAATAGAAAGAGTGGTTTTTAAAGGGGGGCAACATGTTCACTGATATTACCATCGGTCAATATTATCCCACCGATTCCATCATTCATCGTTTGGATCCCAGAACAAAAATCATATTAACTTTTGTTTACATCTTTCTATTATTTACCATCAACAATATACTGGGATACGCCATTGCCTTTATCTTTTTGATGACCTTAATTGCTTTAACCAAGATACCCTTTTGGTATGTGATGAAGGGCGTCAAACCCCTTTTGGCCATCATACTCTTTACCGTGATCATCAACGTTATGATGACACCTGGAACACCTATATGGCAGTGGGGCATCTTAAAAATATCCTACGAAGGCATGGAGTATGCTTTCCTCATGTCAACAAGACTCATCATGCTGGTCATCGGTACGTCTTTAATGACCTTGACCACATCACCCATCGATTTAACCGAGGGCATTGAATACAGTATCAAATGGATGCCATTTGTCGGCAAATATGCCCATGAACTCTCCATGATGATGTCCATCGCCTTGCGCTTCATACCCACCTTAATGGAAGAAACCGACCGAATTATGAAAGCCCAAAAAGCCAGAGGAGCGGATTTTGAATCCGGCAACTTAATTCAACGAGCAAAGGCACTCATACCGATATTGGTACCCCTCTTCATATCCGGATTTCGCAGAGCTGATGAATTGGCGACAGCCATGGAAGCCCGTTGTTACAGAGGCGGGGAGGGAAGAACGCGTATGCACGTTTTGGCTTATAAAAGGAATGACCGGGTTGCATTTGTAATCTTCAGCCTATTGGCCGTATTACTGATTGGCAGTCGCTTTACAAAAATACCGACAATTGTCGAATTATTAAAAGGCCTTTGATGAGAAACCTAAAAATAACATTGAGCTATGATGGGACCAATTATGGTGGCTGGCAAAGGCAAATCAATGCAATGACCGTACAGGAAATGGTCGAGAAAGCTTTAAAAGCGATAACCGGTGAAAGCATCGCCATTCATGGTTCTGGTCGGACCGATTCCGGTGTTCATGCATTGGGTCAAGTCATGCACTTTAAAACCGAAAGCAGCATCCCGACAGAACGATTTGCGCTAGCCCTCAACAGTAAACTGCCTGAGGATATTCGCGCCTTACGTGCACAGGAAATGCCCGAGGCTTTTCACAGCCGTTTTAGCGCTAAAAGCAAAGCATACTTTTATCAAATAGATCGAGATACAGTGGCTAGCCCCTTTTATCGTCGTTATGCGTGGCATCTTTCAAAACCATTAGATCTTACCGCTATGGATAAAGCGAAAGACGTCTTTTTAGGAGAACATGATTATGCCGCCTTTATGGCAACAGGCTCATGTGTCCAACATACCATACGTACCATTCACCGACTTGAATTGACGGAACACGAACAACTTCTTAGAATTCATATCGAAGGCAACGGATTTTTGTACAATATGGTGCGGATTATGGTCGGCACCTTGGTAGAAATCGGACATGGAAAAATAAAAGCGGAAAACTTACCAAAAATCATCAATTCCAAGAACAGAAAATTGGCGGGAGCAACGGCCCCTGCTAAAGGATTATTTTTAAAAGAAGTCTATTATTAATTGATTTTTTGTTTGACAATTAGATGGTTATTTTATAGAATAGAGGTTGTATGTAAATCGAAACAGCCCCTTTACATTCACTAAAAATCGGCAATTCCCCACTTTTGTCGAAGATTAAAAGCAAAAACTTAGGAGGACTTTGAAAAATGATAGCGAGAGCCACAACCATGGCAAAGCCTCAAGAAATAGAACGCAAATGGTACGTCATCGATGCAGAAGATAAAGTGTTAGGACGTTTAGCCAGTGAAGTTGCAAGCATTCTTAGAGGAAAAAATAAACCCTTCTTTACACCCCATGTGGATTGTGGAGATTATGTCATCATTATCAATGCAGAGAAGGTTAAATTAACAGGAAAAAAACTAGAGCAAAAAATTTATCAGACTTATTCCGGCTACACTGGTGGTCGCAAGGAAGTCGTCTACTCTGAACTATTGGCAAAAAATCCGGAATTGTTGGTACGCAAAGCAATCAAGGGTATGATGCCCCGTACGAGATTGGCAAATCAAATGATTAAAAAGCTTAAGATCTACGCCGGCACCGAACATCCCCACGAAGCACAACAACCGGAAGTTTTAGAAATTAATTGCTAAGAATAGGAGAGGAATAAATGGCTAAAGTACAATATTTTGGAACCGGTAGAAGAAAAACCTCTGTTGCCCGCGTACGCTTATTACCCGGCGATGGTAAAATAACCATCAACGGTAGAGATATCATGGACTATTTTGGATTAGATACTTTAAAAGTGATTGCGAAACAGCCCTTGGTGTTGACAGCAACCGAAAATAACTTCGATGTGATCGTCAATGTAAAAGGCGGCGGCCTAACAGGTCAAGCCGGCGCTATCCGTCACGGTATCGCTCGTGCGCTTTTAGAAGCGGACGCAAACCTAAGAGGCGAATTGAAAAGAGCCGGTTTCTTAACGAGAGACCCAAGAATGACCGAAAGAAAGAAATACGGTCTTAAAAAAGCACGTAGAGCCCCACAATTTTCAAAACGTTAAGCTTTACTTGCAAATCAAACGAAAACAAAACTCCCTGGAATGCTTGCATTCAAAGGGGAGTTTTTTATTTACGTTTGATTTATTAGAACGCTAGAAATGACCGAGGCGAAGCGGAGGTTCTAGTGTTCGCAAGTAAAGCGGTGAAACAGTATATACACAAAAGATTCTTTTGTGATTCATAAAACGCTAAAACCAACTGAAGTTTAGTGAAAACGGAATTGAGGTTATTACTGGCAGTTCATTTTACAAGTAAAGCTTAAACGAACTATCTTTCCCTGGAACGCTTGCATTCAAAGGGGAGTTTTTTTATTTACGTTTGATTGATTAGAACGCTAGAAATGACCGAGGCGCAGCGGTAGCGAAGCGGAGGTTCTAGTGTTCGCAAGTAAAGCGGTAAAACAGTTTATACACAAAAGACTTTTTTCGGATTGATTAAAAGGCAGTAATGCAAATCAGACAACAAGGCACAACAGTTCTTTTTATTCAATTTGTAGGTGTGCACCGGCATAGTTTGCACAAGATTGGGTATGGGCTTGTATCGAAGGATAAACCTCAAAAAACCAGCAGTTGAATAGAAAGAATGGTACACCAAAAGAGAACACCTCAATCAGCAGTGAATCTACCAACTAAGCTTGTTAAAACTGCAGACAAAGCACAGAACCTACCTGTATAAATATTATAAAAACATAAAAAAGTTTTCAAAAAACCGTTGACTACCCATACCCCCTAAGGGTATAATCATAATAAGATAATCAACAGGAGGTTGTTATGAATACGATGATCCATCGAATCAATTCTTTTTTAGAAGCAGGCGGCATCGTCAAAGATCTGAGCTTTCTCATTCTTTCTGCCATAGCTTTGCTTTTTTCTTTTTTAAAGATTCATTTTTTACCCTTTGATCCGGCATGGGTAGCCATATTATTATGTGGTTTGCCAATTATGTTGGAAGCTGTTGTGGGTCTAATAGGGTCCTTCGATATAAAAGCCGATGTCTTAGTAGCGATTGCTTTAGTGGCTTCGATCGTCATCGGTGAAATTTTTGTAGCCGGAGAAGTGGCGTTCATCATGCAATTAGGTGCTCTGCTGGAAGAACGAACCGTTGCTAAATCCAGAGCGGGTATCGAAAAATTGATTGCGTTGCAGCCGATGACAGCTCGTAAACTAAACGCTGAAGTGATACCGGTCGAGAACGTACAGGTTGGAGACTACCTACGGGTACTTCCCGGCGAAACGGTGCCCGTCGACGGTATCATCACCAGCGGAGCAACCAGCATCAATCAATCGGTGTTGACCGGCGAATCCCTACCGGAGGATAAAAATATCGGTGACAGTGTATCCAGTGGGTCTCTCAATCAATACGGTACTTTCGAAATGGAAGCAACCCGAGTAGGAGCGGACTCATCCATCCAACGCATGGTATGCTTGGTAGAATCTGCAGATACAGGTAAAGCTAAGATTACACATTTAGCGGATCGATGGGCTACTTGGATCGTAGTCATTGCTTTATTGTCCGCTGTCATCACCTACTTAGTGACCGGACAAATCATACGTTCCGTTACAATACTAGTTGTTTTTTGTCCTTGTGCTTTGGTGTTGGCCACTCCCACGGCTATCGTAGCCGCCATTGGCAATGCATCAAAACAAGGGTTTTTAGTTAGGGAAGGCGACGCTTTAGAGCGACTGGGCACAGTCGACACGGTGGCTTTCGACAAAACCGGCACATTAACTACCGGCAACTTAAAGGTAGCGGAGGTAGTCAGCATCACCCCTAATTTATCGGATGGGGATCTTTATCGTTTAGTAGCCGGAGCAGAGCAACACTCCGAGCACCCGTTAGGACAAGCGATTGTTACTTCCTATCAAAAAGAGTATGGACAGATTCCGGAAGCAAGTTATTTTAGTATGCAGCCGGGGTTAGGCATCGCAGCGGAGGTAATGGGGCAAGCAGTCTTAGCCGGCAACCTCAATTGGCTAAAAGACAAAAGCGTTGCTCTGATGCCGGATATGTTGCACATGAGCGAAGAGGCCATGCAGATGGGCTATACAGTCATTTACGTAGCAGTCAACGGTCAAGCGGTAGGGTACCTGACCCTTTCCGACACTGTGCGGCCAGAAAGTAAGAAACTCATTTCAGATATTCAAGCGCTGGGCTATGAACCGGTGCTCTTAACCGGTGATCACCGAGGAGTAGCCGAACGGATCGCCAAACCCATGGGTTTTCAAGAAATACATTCTGACCTTCTACCGGAAGATAAAATTGCTAAGATTGAACAATTACAAAGCGACGGACATCGCGTAGCGATGATTGGGGACGGCATTAACGATGCGCCGGCTCTTAAAACAGCAACAATCGGCTTAGCTATGGGCAATATCGGTTCCGACATTGCCGTGGACGCTTCCGATATCGTTTTAGTTGAAGATGACTTGGCGGCATTGCCCCATCTACTCAACCTTTCCAAACGGATGATGATGACCATTAAAAGAAATTTAGCCTTTTCCTTAGGTTTGAATTTTGTGGCGATTATTCTTGCCATGACGGGTATTTTAACACCCTTTGTCGGTGCATTGGTGCACAATGCAGGTTCCGTTGTAGTGGTCATTAATGCCGTTATCCTATTAAACTGGCAGCAGAAACATCAAACAAAATCACAAACACAAACAGAACAAAATTATAGAATTGCATAGATTGATATAAAAAGAATCCGTTTGCGGATTCTTTTTTGTCGAAGTAGTATAGGTTGCGAAAATAGCAAAATATATTTCGTACAGTTTTAATAACCTTCATCATAAGATAAAACGTCAGGATAGACTTCCCTTTAATCCATTGATTTTTCTAAACAAAAGGGTGATAATAAAACTAATCAACGAAAATCAATTTGTGTATGAATGAGAGAAGAGGGAAATTATGAATATCGCTGTTATTACAGGTGCCTCATCGGGGATTGGTGAAGAATTTGCAAAACAAATCGATCATTTAAGAGGACTGGATGAAATTTGGTTATTAGCCAGAAGGAAAAATTGCTTGGATGCATTGGCTCAAACATTAACCCACAAAGTGAGAGTTTTTCCGGCAGATTTAACACAACCTAAGGAGTTGCGCAAATTTTACAAAGCGCTTGTAAAATCAAAAGCCCAAATAAAAATACTCGTCAACGCTGCGGGTTGCGGTAAAATTGGTTATTTTGAAAGTCTTTCCATCGAGGATCATCTCGATGTCATAGAGATCAATTGCAAGGCTCTGGTTGGTTTCACATATTTGTGTCTGCCTTTTGTTCACAAAGGCATCATCTACCAATTGGCCTCTGTTGCCGCCTTTATACCCCAACCAAACTTTTCGATTTATGCGGCAAGCAAAGCCTTTGTACTGAGTTTTTCCAGAGCATTGAATCAGGAATTAAGAGAGAGAAATGTGCGTGTTGTAGCTGTTTGCCCTAATCCTGTCGAAACGGAGTTTTTTGAAAAAGCAGGAGATGAATGCCAAGCCTCGGCTATCAAGAAAATCGGAGTAGAAAAAGTAGAGAAAGTGGTTGCGACGGCTCTTAAAAAAAGAAAGGGCGATCTGTCCTTATCCTGCTTTTGGTCCAAAGCTATTTATATCACCTCTAAAATGATTCCTCATCGTTTTATTTTGCCGATAGAAAAAAGACTTTTGACTACGAATCATTGCCCGATAGAAAAAAAGCTTAGTATGGACCGGAGGGCATCTTTAATCTAAAAATAGCATTAAAGCTGATAACGAAGAAATATTAAAAAACACTTGCATTTTATGAATTACCTGATATAATATATCGAGTAAGCACGAATTGTGCGACACGTGCCCATGGCTCAGCGGATAGAGTGTTCGGCTACGAACCGAAAGGTCCGGGGTTCGAATCCCTGTGGGCACGCCATAAGACTAGTAAAAACGCGGGTTTCCGCGTTTTTTATTTTACCAACTTTAGGATTTTAACCGAATTTTTAACCGAAATATTCGCGCTTGACGAATTGGTATAAAGCTCATCGATCCACCTATTGGCCTTTTCCTTAAGACTTTCCAGCACCGTAGTGTAGGTTTCTAAGGTCATCGCAGTGGTGGAATGTCCGAGCAAAACAGAAACAACTTTTATATTTTCTCTCATTGGATCGAATAAAAGCTTGTCAGGTTTACATATTGGCGGGAAGGTCGTTTAATTCGATGCACTTTTACCGTGTGGTTGACATCGATAGACTTCACGGATAGTTGAGAATCTATACCGGTTTGAATGGAGTAGGGTTGTTTTCATTTGAAAATTTGCTACCATTAAAATAATAGCAGATTTCAATTTGATAAGAGATCCGCATCTAGTCTTTGATGAAGCACCGTGTGTAAAAGAGACAAAGGTTAGAATAAAAGCACAAACGATACGACAGGAAAGGATCATTATGGATTTTCCGAGCATTGAGAGAATAAACGAAATACTGGATGAACTTGCAGAAGAGTTACCACCTATTTTTTTTGAAAAGCTTAATTTAGGTATTGTCCTTTTAGATGAAATGAAGCGACACCCCGCCTCACAGGGAGATGATTTATGGATTCTCGGCGAATACACCAGAGGACCCATTGGCAATGGTATCAGACTCTATTATTTGTCATTAAAAACCGTATTTAACCGTCTGGATGAACAAAGCTTGGTAGAGAAGTTGAGGGGTGTTTTGCGACATGAATTTCGACATCATTTGGAGTTTTTATCCGGAGAGCGCGGTTTGGAGATAGAGGATGAAGCGTTTTTAAAAGCCTATCAAAATAGAAAACGTCCTAAATGAGAGCGTGAGCTATTAAATCATTCTGTTAAATATTTAAAACCACTTATTTGAGATGATTCCCAAATAAGTGGTTTTATTTTTTTGTTTTTAAGTATGGATTGTCAATTTCATGTTCATTCGATCAATACCTACGGTATTTTTCCGGTAAGAGATCTAAATACTCCTTGGAACTATGTCGTATTTTATTTGGATTTTTAAAAAAGTCATTGGTCATGATGGTTACGACACCACTGAGGAAGATGAGACCGATTAAGTTGGGTATGGCCATCAGTCCATTTAAAGTGTCCGAGATATCCCAAATTGCTTTTAAACCGCCTGTGGCGCCGACAAAAACCATCGGCACAAAAACAATACGGTATACTTTGATGCCGGTAGGGCCGAATAAATAATCACAGCAACGTTCTCCGTAGTAGGCCCAGCCTAAAATGGTCGAGAAGGCAAAAAGGGAAAGTCCGATGGATACGATCATACTGCCACCTGTAAAGCCGGTTTCAAAAGCTGCGGCGGTTAATGCGGCACCTTCCATTCCGCTGTCCCAGAGCCCCGAAACCAATATAACCAAAGCGGTCATGGTACAAATAACGATGGTATCCATAAACACTTCGAATACGCCCCAAATACCTTGACGCACAGGGTGGTCGGTAGTGGCAGCGGCATGGGCAATGGGCGCGCTTCCTAATCCTGCTTCGTTGGTAAAAATACCACGAGCGATACCGAAACGCATGGTTAGCAACAAACCGGCGCCTAAAAAACCTCCGGATGCCGCTCGCCCTGTAAAGGCGGATTCAAAGATCATTTGGAAGGCTGAGGGAATGTTGGCGCGTTCGATAGCGATGATGATTAAGGACGAAATGATATATAATAAAGCCATCAGCGGTACGAGTTTTTCTGTGACCGCACCAATACGTTTAATACCTCCCAAAATGACAATACCGATCAAAACAGCCAATACAATACCTGTAATGACGGGATTAATGCTGAAGGTCGAACGCAAAGCATGGGCGACGGAGTTGGCTTGAGTCATATTGCCGATTCCAAAAGACGCCAGTGTCCCGAATACAGCAAAGATGGTTGCCAACCACGTCAACCCCAAACCCTTTTGAATGTAATACATCGGCCCGCCGTTGTAGGAGCCGTTACTTTTTACTTCTCGATAGGTAACTGCCAATACAACCTCTGAAAATTTTGTTGCCATACCAAAAAATGCAGAGAACCAAAGCCAAAAAACAGCCCCCGGACCGCCCACGGCAATTGCCAAGGCGACCCCGGCAATATTGCCCGTGCCGACTGTTGCCGCCAAAGCCGTTGCAACTGCTTGAAAAGCTGTTACTTCACCTTGGCCGATACCTTCAGATTTTTTAAAGATGCTGGCCAATGTATTGCGCATGATGTATGGGAATTTTGCGACTTGAACGACTTTAAGCCTAAAGGTTAAAAAAATACTGGTCGAAAGTAGTAAAATAATCATCGGCCAGCCCCATACGATTTTATTTATAAAACCATTGAATTTCAGTAAGGTACTCATGTCTCCTCCTCAAAGCATATAGTATTTAATATAATATACAAGCAGTTGGAATACAAATACTTTTTGAAAGTGTTTTGATTTTATGGTTATTGTGGTAGGCAATGAGAGAAACGTTTGATGAAGTAACTACCATAGAACTAGATGGTTTGCAAATAAAATGCTCTAAGTAGATTCTACTTAGAGCATCTTGAAAACTTTTTATTAAAAGTGTTACCGGATTGTGAGAGGATGTTTACTCCAAATTGAGTTTGTTTTTTAATAGATAGCTGACTAAGAAAAAAGAGCCAACTGCCAAGGCGATATTTAACAGTAGAGAGAAGATAAAGGTGGAGTTCATAAAAGAGAAGGCCATCTCTACAGTGGGGTCAATCGTGGTCTCCATGATTTGGTAGTATTTGGGCATGAATAGTGATGCAAACAAGGATGATACCAGTTGCAACACTATCGAGATGGCGAGATATGCGCCGATGGACGTAAGAATCTTGTGTGTTCTCGAGAGTTGTCCAAAGGACATGGCCAAGTAATACATCAGAGTAGAGGAGATGGGCGATATGATCAGGTATAAGATTATAATAATCAGCGTAGAATGAAATTGGTCGCCCATATGGAAAAGCGCCATTTCATAGCCTTGATTGATCGTGAGAAGCATATTATTCCAAGACCCCACTTGTGTGCTGAACAATGCCAACAAAGAAAGTAGCAGCGCACAGGTCGACAAGGTCGTCCATACAAAGGCTACGATCAGTTTAGCAAGAACATGTTGCTCCACCGTAGCCGGTAAGGTAAAAATCAGATAACCTTGGTCGGTTAAAAAGTTTTTGTAAAACCGCATGACAATGAGGACGCCGGTTACAACCACAACGGCAATTAAGGATAGTACATAGAAAGCCGTAAGTAGCGCGTTAAAGGAGTCATAGATGATGCTTTCTCCCGGGGGCAAACCGTAATTGAGGTTGATCACACCCATCACGATAAATACAAAAAGCGTGAGGTAAAGTGGCAGAAATTTTTGATAAGTGCTTTTAAATTCGAGTTTAATCAATTTTGCTAACATTTAAATACCTCTCTGAATAATGCATCGACGGACAGACCTTTCTTTTCTCTAATCTCATCAACCGGAGACTGCAACACCATCCGCCCTTCTTGAATAAAAATGACCTCATCTAAAACATTTTCAACGTCCGAAATTAAGTGGGTAGAGATGAGAACAGTGGCATCGGGGTTGTAATTTTTGATAATGGTGTTGATGATATAGTCCCGAGTAGCCGGGTCGACACCGCCTATCGGCTCATCGAGCAAATAAAGCTGGGCGTTTCTACTCATCACCATAACCAGTTGAACCTTTTCTTTGGTACCCTTAGAAAGATGTTTAAAACGTTGTTTGGGGTCAATACGCAAATCTTCCAACATAGCTTCTGCTTTGGCACGGTTAAAATCTTCATAAAAGGTTTCAAACAAAGACAAAATATCGTTAACTGTCATCCAGTCATCAAAGTAGTTTCTATCCGGTAAATAGGAAATGATGGCCTTTGTTTCAGGAGAAGGGGGCATACCGTTTATCAGCGCTTCGCCGCTGTCGCAGGTTAATAGGCCGTTTAAAATTTTTATCAAAGTCGTTTTTCCGCTGCCGTTGGGTCCCAGCAAACCGACGATGACGCCTTTTGGAATTTTAACGCTGAAATCATCGACAGCAACAATGGCTCCGAATTTTTTAGTTGCTTGGTTGATGGTAATAAGTTCATTCACTGGATGTCTCCTCTTGTGCTTCTCGAATCAATTGTCTGATTTCGTTTCGTGAAAATCCCATACTTTCCATTTTAGTCAAAAAAGTGTCGATTTCATGAAGCGCAATGTTCTTTTTCTTTTTTTGAATCAATTCCTTGTCTTGAGTTACAAAGCGTCCGGTTGTCCGTTGACTATACACCAGACCTTCTTTTTCCAATTCCGTTAAAGCTTTCTGCATCGTATTGGGATTCACCGCTGCTATTTCAGCCAGATCTCTGACGGAAGGGAGCCTCTCGCCGGGAACGTAACGTCCAGATACGATATGGATGACGATGTATTCCATAAGCTGGCGATAGATAGGGCTGTTCGAATCAATCCGCCATTTCATAATGACCTCCTTATTGTACTACTGTATTATTAATGTAATACAATACTACAATAAGATTTTATGCTTGTCAATCATTTTTTTGTCACGCTTTCATGAATTGAAGGGGAGAGTTGGAAGAGGCTATAGAAAAAATGAGTAGGAATGCTCAAAGAAAAAAAGCAACAGCCGGCTTTATTTTCATTTTGAACTATAAGCCGGCTATTGCCAAAATTTAGTTTTGATCGATTTGGTTCATGGCACCTCGTTGGTAACCCATTAAATCCAAATGTACCTGTTTAAAACCCAAGCCTTGCAAATAATCGATGATGGATTGCCGGTCCTGCATGATGCGTTCAAAATCCGACTCGTCGCATTCAATGCGACATGTATCCTCCAAATGTCTTAGGCGGTATTGCTTAAGACCCAAATCCGAGAGGAAAGCTTCGCCCTTTGCAACGGCAGCCAGTTTCGCTGATGTGATGGGCGAACCGGTGGGAATCCGAGAAGCTAAACAGGCCATGGCCGGTTTGGTAGCGGTGGGTAAATTATCATATCGGGAGAGGGCGTAAATATCTCCTTTAGTCATGCCGCTGTGCACAAAGGGGCTTAGAATGTCTAATTCCTCTAAAGCTCTTAGGCCCGGTCTATAATCGTCAAAGTCATCGACGTTGGTACCGTCTACGACCACGTCTGCACCAATTTTTTCTGCATGCTCTTTAATGAGAGAGAAGATGGCGTGTTTGCAATGGTAACAACGATCGGGGTGGTTTTCTTTAAAGGGTTCCAGATTTAAAGGCTCAAAATGAAGTGTCTGCAGATTGACATTAAAATTCTTGCAGATTTCAAAGCAGTCCCTTTGTTCTTCTTCGGGCATCATCGAACCGAAGACGGCGATAGGGGTTATCTCTTTGGTCTTCATTTGACGGATGAGGTGCAACAACAAGGTGGAATCGACACCGCCGGAAAAAGCTAAAGCAATGCGATTGTAGGGTTCCAAAAGAGAATAAAATTTTTTCAACTTATTTTGAAGTGTTGTATCCATGATGCTCCTATAATAGAAAGACCCAAGACAGAATGGTCTCTGCACTTGGGTCTCTTGTTTTTATTTGATGGCAAGGGTAGCAGGATTCGAACCTGCGCATGATGGAGTCAGAGTCCATTGCCTTACCGCTTGGCGATACCCCTATGTGTCATTTATTTTAAATGATATTTAGAGGGGTTGTCAAGTTCATCAAGCTAAATCTAATTCTAAAGAGATGGGACAATGGTCGGAACCCATCACCTCGTCGTGTATAGCGGCGTTCTTTACGATGCCCATGGTATTCTCTGAAACGAAAAAATAATCGATGCGCCACCCGGCATTATTTTTACGTGCATTAAAGCGGTAACTCCACCAAGAATATTGGATCGTATCCGGGTAAAAATGTCGGAAGGTGTCCACATAGCCCTCAGAGATGAAACGGTCAATCCATTCCCGTTCTATAGGCAAGAAGCCTGAACGCTTGGCATTGGATTTTGGGTTTTTCAAATCTATTTCTCGATGGGCCGTGTTAACATCGCCACAAAGGATGACTTTTTTACCTTGTTCAACCAAAGCGTTGGCATCTTCCAAAAAACAATTATAAAAATCCAGTTTGAAATTTAACCGCTCGTCACTTTGTTGCCCATTGGGAAAATAAATGTTGAAGAGCGTAAACTCCGGATATTCTAGAATAATGGTGCGGCCTTCCGTATTAAAACGGGGATCCGATAAGCCGGTTCTGATGGACAACGGTTCTCTTTTATAATAAACCGCTGTACCGCTGTAGCCTTTTCTTTCAGCGGAATGAAAATAAGACTGGTAGCCCTCAATTTGTGTTAAGGTTTCATCTAATTGATGTTCATGAACTTTTGTTTCCTGAAGGCATAAGATGTCCGGTTGGGTTTCGTGCACCCATGGTAAGAAGTTTTTTTGTGCAACGGCACGCAAGCCGTTTACGTTCCAAGAATAGAGTCGCATTGTGTCTCCTTGTCGATTTTTGAGTAATTATTTGATATAATACAGTTTAACACAAGATGGATATCCGAGCAAAAAATACGGGGGGTATGGTATGAAGTATATTCTAGTTTTAGATGGCGGTACAGAGTCCATTAAGGCGGTCTTGTATGACCAAAGGGGAAAGGCTGCCTATAAGAGTACCATTCGCTTGGAATTTGATAACCCGCAAATTAGAGAAATCGACCAAAACCTTTATTGGGATTTGAGTTGTCGAGCTATCCGAAATTTAACAGAAAAATTTGAGGGAGATTTAGAGGATATCATGGCCATATCCGTAACCGGAGAGGGGGGAGGTTTATTTTCCCTAGATGAGAATGGCCAGCCCTATATGCCCGCGATACTGGAAAATGATAGCCGAACGGAAGAATTGCTTTACACCGTCAATTATAAAGTACCGGGTTGGGGAAAACGCATACATAAGGTGCTGGGCCGTAAAGTTGAACAGGGCAATACTTTGTTATTGGCGATATGGTTGCAGAAAAACCGACCGGATTTATATTTGAAATTGGACAAGATATTTTTTGCTAAAGACTGGTTAATCTATAAAATGACGAACCGCTTGGTTACCGATCGTACCGATGCCACCGCTTGTTATGCTACCTTTGCAAATGGCCGTATCCCTACAGACTTGTTTTCCATTTTCGGTTTGGGACATTTAAAAAAATGCGTTCCGGAAATTTTACCGCCGGGTGTCGTTGTGGGGACTGTTTTGCCGGAGGTTGCAAAGAAATTGGGTTTACCTGAACATTTGCCCGTCATTTTAAGCGCAACAGGACAGGTATCCATGGCCATCGGTGCCGGTGCTGTCAGCACACAGGACATTGCCATTGAGTTCTCCAACACCGTGCGCACAGTTGTCGTCAAACGCTTTAAAGATTGCGATTTTAACAAACTTCACAAATCCTTTTTACATTATGGTATTGGCCAGCTTTGTTTGGAAGCCAGCAACTCACTGACGGGTATCGGAAGCATAACCTGGGGTGAAGATGTCCTTTTAAATGGCGGCGACATCCAAAATATGGAAAAATTGGTGGAAGCGCAAGCGTCCGGTTCCGGAGGTGTTATTTATCATCCATACGTTTCGACAGAGGGGGAGTTATCGCCCTTTTTTCACCCACATGCACAGGGCGGATTTTTGGGTATCGACGAGCATACGACAAAGGCACAGCTGCTGCGGGCTATTTACGAGGGCCTATCCTACGCAGTAAAAGACAGCATTGTGGATAACCCCGCTGGTGGGCAACTTTATTTGATCGGGGAAGGCGGTCAAAGCGATGTCTTGCCCCAAATTTTAGCTGATGTAACAGGTAGGCGGGTAGGTGTCTATGAGGATGAAGACTATACTTCTAAAGGCGCCATGTTAACAGCTTACGTCACCATGGGGTTATTTGAAAACTACGCCTCCGCCACGGCCTTATGTTGCCGTGTGGAGAAATTTTATGAGCCCAAGAAATCCGTTATCTATACCGAAGGTTTTCACTTGTTCAGACAATTGAGAGAAATCTATTCGAAAACATGGAGCAAACAGGAAAAGTATAAAATTTTGGTTCAAAAAACACTTGCAGAAGATGAAGAGCCGGAAAACGATTGATCATCGACTAAAAAAGACTTGATATGCAAGAATATGTTCTTGTCTATCAAGTCTTTTTGGTTGATGCAGAGCTCAATACTCTGTTCAGAGGCTGATTTTTGTTGTTATTACCCATTCCTTTAAAGAAGGAACTTTGATTTTCTAAACCTTAAAGCTTAGGGTTCGTTTAGTACTTTCAATCTTCTAACCGAAAAGCGGAAAAAGGTCTTCTCAACAATAAAAAGACAACCAAACCGACAAGAGCTTGCAAAGCATTAAAGGGTACATTGATCAGAGGAGCGGAGATAGAACCCAGCATGAATACTTCCGCAATGTAATAAACGGCACACATCAAAACAATGGCGATGAGCATTGTACCGTATTGTTTTTTAGTGTTTTGGGCATTCAGTATCCAGCGACCGGTTATCCAAGCCATTGAAGATTTGGCAATCATGGTGGGCAAGATATAGACGGCATAGCCGCTAAAGTAATCTGCGCTGCCTGCACCGATGGCAGCGGCTATCCCTCCAAATACAGGCCCTAATATATAGCCGCAAAGAAAAACCGCTGCATCGCCTAAATGGACATAACCGTTGGGTATCGGTACTTTAACGATAAAAGTAGAAATAAAAACGACGGCACTTAACAAAGCCATATAAACCATTCTTTTAGTTGTCATCATCAAATCTCCTCGTTGCGATAAATGTTGTTTGTTTCAATATTAAAACATCCCGGACGGGAAGTTTTAATCAATTTCTTTATAAGATAATGGGTTCTAATATACACTAAATTTCTTCCACAGCCATAGAGACCGAGGTTGCAAAATTCAAGCCGGTACGCTCCGGGTTATTGGGTGAAACGATAATATCCACATTATAATCTGTTACTTGACCTGAAATGCGTTTGCCGCCATTTTCGACATCCGCCACTTGTACACCTTCTCCGATCAGTTGGCTGTAAAAAGCGGTGATATCATCGATAGAGGCATCGGAACCGTAACGTGTGCTCCAAGCAACGCCACCCTCCGGCGTGGTATACTCATTGGATTCCGTTACGCCATTTACCTTATAAGGCGGAATGAGATTGACGGGATAAGTTTTGTCAATGACTTCGGGATCGTTGTAGATGTCGTCTTCATGTTGTGAAATGACATCCTTAATGTGGTCAGTTGGCTCAGGTTGTGGTTTAGGCTCCGGCTTCGGTGTCTCCTCAATCACGACCGGTTTGGTCGGTGTTTCCACTCCTGAATCGGGTTTTTTCGCATCCATTCTTTGTTTGACGATCGGCACGCCTGCTCCTACTAAAATTAAGAGGGAAAGAACAATACCTATCAACTTTTTTCTCATGGTTGCCTCCTTGTTCATTGGTTGGCGCAAATACTTTGACATTAAAATAAAGCTACGCACCATAACGGTAAACCGTCATTGATCTCTATTGTAACGAATTTTACTAAAACATACAAGAAAAACTTGATTTTTAGAGGAGTATTCGCTACAATTAGTAACTGAGTTTAAAGATGGCTATAGTATCTCCCGTAGGCTTAGCGATCTTGCTTTGAGAATGGATTTCAAATTTCAAATGAAAATAAAAGCTGGGAACAGGACGATAAAAACGATTTCCTTATACAGAGAGAAAATCACACGCTGAGAGATTTTAAAGGATCGTTTTTATAGATCACCTGGGAGCTGTGTTTTTGAAAAAATTAGAAAACACCGGTTACACCGTTATCGTATAGAGTGGACAGGCAAGCCTGTCAAATTGGGTGGTACCGCGATGATTTCGTCCCTTATGGGGGCGTTTTTTTATTGATATGAATTAAATTTAGAAAGATAAACAAAGAAAGGGGAACAAAGTGTCAATTTTTAAACCTTTGTCGAATAAAAGTGTTAAAGAAGTAGAAGAATCTATATCGACCAAATGGGAAAAGATGGATTTGCTTCAAAAAACCATAGATAATCGAAAAGATCAAGAAAACTTTGTATTTTATGAAGGGCCGCCGACAGCCAACGGTAAGCCCGGTATTCATCACGTTTTGGCTAGAACTTTAAAAGATACGGTCTGTAAATACCACAGTATGAAGGGACGACGTGTCGTCCGAAAGGCCGGTTGGGATACCCACGGATTACCCGTCGAAATTGAAGTAGAAAAAATCTTAAACATCAGCAGTAAACCGGAAATTGAAGCCTATGGGATTGCCGAGTTTAACGAGATGTGCAAACAATCGGTATTCAGCTACGAAAAATTGTGGCGTGAAATGAGTAACCGCATGGGTTATCTCATCGATATGGACGACCCCTACATTACCTTGGATAACGACTACATCGAGTCTGTTTGGTGGATACTCAACAAGTTTTTTAAAGAAGATTTTATTTATGAAGGGCATAAAATTTTGCCCTATTGTCCCAGATGTGGTACCGGTTTGGCCTCCCACGAAGTCGCCCAAGGTTATCAGGAAGATCAAAGCAACACCATTATCGTGGCATTTGAAAGAAAAGACGTCAAAGAATACTTTTTAGCATGGACCACCACACCTTGGACTTTGGCCGCCAACGTCGCTTTGGCGGTACACCCCGAAGCCATTTATGCAAGAGTTAAAAGTGAGGGTGAAATTTATATTTGTGCAGCGGATTTGGTGCCTGAGCTATTGGGAGAAGATGCGGAAGTCATAGAAACCTTCGAAGGAAAAACCTTAGAAGGCATTCACTACCATCAGCTGATGCCCTTTGTACCCAAACCGCCCAATAAAGACGCATTTTATGTTGTTTGCGCCGACTATGTCACCATCGACGAAGGAACGGGCTTGGTCCATACGGCCCCGGCATTCGGTGAAGATGACTACAAAACGGGCAAACAATACGACTTACCCGTGCTGCAACCCGTCGATGAGTCCGGTAAATACACAGATACCCCATGGAAAGGGCGCTTTGTCATGGAAGACGGTCTGGATTTAGACATTATTCAATGGCTGAGAGATGAGGGTAAGCTTTTCAAAAAAGAAAAAGTTGTGCATAACTACCCGCATTGCTGGCGTTGCAAAACCCCCTTGTTGTACTATGCAAAACCTTCTTGGTACATCGAAATGACCAAGATCAAAGATAAACTCATCGCAAACAACAATGGTGTCAATTGGTTCCCGGATTTTGTGGGAGAAAAACGTTTTGGCAATTGGCTTGAAAATCTCAACGATTGGGCCATTTCCAGAAGCCGTTATTGGGGAACGCCTTTAAACATTTGGCGTTGCGACAACCCAAACTGCGAACATTTGGAATCGATAGCCTCCAGAAAAGAATTAAAAGAAAGAGCCATCGAAGACATCGATGAAAACATCGAATTGCACCGCCCCTATGTGGACGATGTACACTTGACCTGTCCAAAATGTCAAAGCAGAATGACACGGGTGGAGGATGTCATCGACTGTTGGTTTGACTCCGGTTCCATGCCCTTTGCACAATACCACTATCCCTTTGAAAATAAAGATACATTTGAGGACCAATTCCCGGCGGACTTTGTCTGCGAAGGTATCGACCAAACCCGTGGATGGTTTTATTCCCTCATTGCGATTTCTACCTTTGTGACGGGTTTATCGCCCTATAGAAACGTCTTGGTCAACGATTTGATTTTAGATGCCAAAGGTCAGAAAATGAGTAAATCCAGGGGCAACACCGTAGACCCCTTTGAAATGTTTGACCGTTTCGGCGCCGATGCCTTGCGCTGGTATTTGCTCCATGTCTCTCCGGTGTGGTCGCCCACCCGTTTTGACACAGAGGGCATTCGGGAGATACAAAGCAAGTTTTTCAACACTTTGAAAAACACCTATGCCTTTTTTGTACTCTACGCCAACACAGATGAAATTGACCCGAGAAGTTTTAACGTTACATATCAGGATAGACCATTTATCGATCGTTGGATTTTGTCCAAACTCAACCACTTGGTCCAAACGGTGCGTTCGGAAATGGATCAATACGATTTGACCAAATCCGTTAGAGCCATTCAAAGTTTTATCAACGAAGATCTATCCAATTGGTACATTCGCGTCAACAGACGCCGTTTCTGGAACAGCGAACTGAATGACGATAAAAAAGCTGTCTTCAACACCACTTACGAAGTGCTACACGTTTTGGCGAGATTATGCGCACCCTTTGCACCCTTTATTTCGGAGGAACTCTACACCGCATTAACCGGAGAAGACTCCGTCCATTTAAGTGACTTTCCTGAAGTCGATGAAAGCTTATTGGATGATGCCATTGAAGGGCCCATGGATATGGTTCGAGATTTGGTCAGCTTAGGGCGAAGTGCCAGGGAAGATGCACAAATTAAAGTGCGCCAACCCATCGGTAAAATTATTTTAGATCAGAAAAATAAAGATTATCTGGGAGACTTAACCGGACTGATCTTAGATGAATTGAACGTGAAGGAAATTGAATTCGACGCGGATTTAAAGGAATTCATCGATTACCAAATCAAACCTAATTTTAAAGTTGCCGGCCCGGCTTTGGGGAAAAATGTTAAATTGTTGGGTAAAGCCTTGGCACAAGCGGATGCAGCTAAGATGATCCAAGACTTGGAAGATGAAGGTTTTACAGAGATCGAAGTCGATGGCAACGTCTTAAAATTGACGCCGGATTTCTTAGATGTGCGTATTCAATCACAAAAGGGTTTCAATGTCCAAACGGCCAATAACCTCTTTGTTATCTTAGATACCACCCTGAACGAAGAACTGTTACAGGAAGGTTACGCCCGAGAGTTTATTTCTAAAATTCAACAAATGCGTAAAACCGCAGGATTAGAAATGATGGATCGCATTGAAATTTGCTATAATACAGACGAAACGGTAGAAGCCGCCATCAATACCCATCAAGACTTTATTATGAAAGAATGTTTGGCCAATTCTGTAGAAAAAACGGATCGTACTTTAGAGGTCAGCGATTTAAACGGTCATGATACCGGTATCGGCATTGTCAAAGCTTAAAACCATATTAGACTCAATAAAGAAAAACCTGTTAGTTGGTAAAAATATCATCTAACAGGTTTTTAAAATTCTATCATATATTCTGTTTTATTTTTTGGCTAGGTAAAAACCCAAGGTGAATCTGCGCTCACTGAGCTGTAGGCAAACCATCTTCATGACTGATAAAAATCTTCGCAAGAACACACAATTGTGAGCAAGCTCCCAATGTGGTATGATTGCTCGGTTTTTGCACTTCATATAAGCCGTGCACCGTCGTGCGTGTCCTCACTCGCACACATTCAGTGTGCTCGTTTCGTACACGCCCCATAAAAACCTTTAAAAATAGCTCCCCTTGAAAGCAAGCTCTCAGATGGTGCTATTTTTTTCGGTTTTTGCACGGCTTAGTTAGCGTTCAAATTCATCTTCTTTGTTTTCATGGAAAATGTCGTACATATCCCAGCCGTATTTTAAAGCGTCAATGGCGCGCAATGGGTTTTTAATCCATATCGCATCGTCAAAACTTTTTAGAACTTTTTCATCACCATAACCCCAAAGGGATAATACGGGCAAGACACCGGCGTTTTTTGCGGTTTGATAATCCACAGAACTATCACCGACATAAATACAATCCTTAGGTTCCACACCCAATTGCTCCATTACGTAAAACAAGGCGGTGGGGTCCGGCTTTCTGGGAAAGCAATCGCTTTGTCCAACAATGATCTTAAAAGGCCAATGAAAGAATAATTTTTCTATAATATATTTTGCTGCATCATCGGGTTTGTTGGTTACGACAGCAAAGGGTATTTTTTGATAAGTTAAATATCGCAACAGATCTTCAATGCCTGGGTAGGCCTCGGTGTGGTTGACACATTGTCGGTTATAATAAGACATCATTAAATCCGTTATATCGTCAACAAAAGCATCGTCCTTCGGGTGGTCAGCCGGCAATGCACGTATCATTAAGTTACGGACACCTCGGCCAATGAGTTTGCGCCCCTCTTCGTAGGAATGCGTGGGCAGCTGATGGTCTGTTAAAGCTTTATTGACAGCGTCAATCAGGTCTTCGATGGTGTCGGCCAGAGTGCCGTCTAAATCGAAAATCATCGCTTTGTATCGGTGTTTATAAACTTGTTTCATATTAGATTGCTCCTTTTTAGATTGCACTTCACCTAAAAGATGTATCCGTCATTTTTATTATATCATATCGCAATAGGAATACGCAGCTATTCATGGTTTCGCCATCAACCGCTTTAGACATCGTGATTTAAAAAGTGTATAATAAAAAGAGTTAATAGATCAAGAAGAGAGTTAAAGAGGTAAAGGTGAGGTAAAGATGAAAAATTTGCTAGTAGCAAGAAAAAATAAAGCGATAGGCATTCTTAAAAAAATGGAAAAGCGCAATTTTATAGGTGTATACGTCGACACGAAGGAGGAAGCCCTCAAACAATTGATGGAATGGGCACCTAAAGGTTCTTCTATTACCATGGGCGGTTCCATGTCTTTAAGTCAAATGGGTGTAACGCAAGAATTTTTAAATGAGCATTACGATTTTATAGATCGAAACCTTGGCAATACCTTTGAGGAAAAAAGAGAACTCATTGCCAAAGGTATGCTGGCGGATACTTTTTTAACTTCCGTGAATGCCTTAACCCAAGAAGGCGAATTGGTTAACATCGATGGTGTAGGCAATCGCGTCGCCTTGATGGCATACGGACCTAGTCAAGTTGTCGTCGTAGCCGGGATGAATAAGGTGGAAAAAACATTAGAGGCAGCCATCGACAGGGCCCGCAACGTGGCAGCCCCGGCCAATACGGTACGACTCAATCTAAAAACGCCATGTTCTTCTATGGGGATATGCTTCGATTGCCACAGCGACGACTGTATCTGTGCCAGTACAGTCGTCACGAGGCACAGTAAATTTCCCGGACGGATCAAAGTCATTTTAGTTGGAGAAGATTTAGGTTATTAAAAATCGAAAACCGACTGAGCTTTTAGCTGCCGGTAAAGGGTGAACAAAAATACACAACCTAAAAAGGACCCGAGGGTCCTTTTTTTAATGTAAAGCATCCATCACTTTCTGATACTCTTTAATAAAGACTGTAAATACATGAGGGTTAAAATTGCAACTGAAAACTCCGGTGTTAATTTTGAAATTAAATTGCTGAGAAGCGTATCCCCCAAAGTGGTTTTTGCCCCGACATATAAGACATAAAAGGTGGTAAAATCCACGAGGGTACTGGGTTTAAAATCGACCGGTCCTTCTTTGAACACCTCGGCAATGGTCTTTTCATTTTTAATCACTTGCATGTGCATTTTGGTCAAGTTGTTTAATTTTTTTAGAATTTCAAGAATCAACCGGTCGGGTTCATAAATGGTAAGTCGTTGGATCCCCACACATCGAGCGGTAATATCGAGCATGTTTGCCAGCAAAGGCTCGTTTTTCGGATATCGACACAAGGTACACAATCTTTCAAAGGCTACACGCCTTTCCGCTTTGGTGTGATCGGGTTCCAAGTCCAGTAATCGCTCTACTTTTTGGCGTGCCGTATCATTTTCCAAAGGTTCCTTTATAAAGGCGTTAAACCTTTTGTACAAGGGATGGGGTTGATTGAAATCCACATAATAGTGTTTGCCGTGCAAATATTTAAAGGTGCGCAGCGTATCCAAATAACCCATGGTAATATTTCGGGCAATGATGTCTCTGTTGAACTCCAAGGTTAATCCTAAAAACTCCGAATTATTGATGACAGTCAATTGACTATTATGTTCTTTGATTTTTTGTCTAAGCCCGAAGGAAGGAAACTCAACGGCAATAATGTCTTTGCAATTTTGTTTTAACAAAAGGTTGATGGGAACGTTGTCGTAAAAGGCACCGTCTATATAGGTGGCGCCGTCTATTTCCGGCAGTTTGAATATTGGCAATGCAGCGGAAGCCATTAAATAATCGTGAAGTCTGCCCTCTGGAATATCCTCTATCATCAACTCCACCGGTTTAAAGGTTTTTAAATTAACCGTCACCAAACCCAATCGAATGGGCGAGTTGCGAATTTTATCTTCGTCCAGCAACCTGACGAGGTTGCTGCGCAAGGGTGAGACATCCAGACCACCGTCGAAGATGTCCTTAATAAAATCCAGTTGTAGGGTGACGTTGGATGTCAAGGTCCCTTTGTTGATATACTTGGACATCATCGAACTGTTTAAGGCAATGACATCATTGATGGTTAATTGTTCCCAAAAATCTAAGGCGGTCTCATAATCGTTTTGTGCAATCGCCGCCGCGTTGATCGCACCTACGGAAGTACCGACAACGGTATGGATCGGTATGTTTTTTTCTCTAAGAGCTTTCCAAACTCCAATTTCAAAAGCACCTTTTGTGCCGCCGCCACTTAAAACCAATCCTTTTCCATTCATTTAATAGGCTACTCTCCTTTGGTTTCTTTTTCTTTTAAAACCTCCACTAATCGATAAGCTACTTGATTGATGTTGTAGGCACCCGCCACTAAAACCAAGTCGCCTTCTTCTACATTATCGGCTAAAAACTTGACAATGGTATCAAACTTTGAAAAAACAACGGTGGGTGTCTGATATTTAGCTTTGATGCGTTTGGCGATGTCTTCGGAATAAATATCCCATTTGTTTTCTTCTCTATCGGAGGAGATATCGTTCAAAATTAGAAAATCTGCTTGGGCCAACGAATCTACAAAACCGTCCAGCAAATAGTAGGTTCTGGAATAAATATAGGGTTGGAAAACAACCCAAAGCTTTCGGTGTTTGTGGTTGCGACAAGCTTCGATGACTACTTTTAGTTCCGTCGGATGGTGGGCATAATCTTCGTAAATATTCACACCATTTGCTTCACCACAAAACTGAAAACGTCTCTTAGCACCTCCAAAATCTTTTAAAGAATTTTGGATGGACGCTAAAGGAACCTTGTAATAGTCGCAACAAGCAATGCAGGCTAAAGCATTTAAAATGTTGTAATTTCCCGGAACTTTTAATGTAAAAGAACCGTATAGTTGGTTATCTTTATAGGCATTAAATTTCGGATTGCCTTGGTCGTCAAAGATTATGCCATCGGCTCGCCATTTATTTTTTTTATCAAAACCGTAGGTCCAGATAGGTGTGGTGATACCCTGAATGGCATCTAAAACATCTTGGGAATCGCCCCAAGCGATGATCAAGCCCGACTCCGGAACGATAGATGCAAATTTCTTAAAGGAAGCCTGAATTTGAGGCAGCCCTTCAGTAAAATAGTCTAAGTGCTCCGCTTCAATATTGGTGATGATGGCAACCTGGTGTTGGGTTTCCAAAAAAGAATCGACATATTCGCAGGACTCCACAATAAAATAATCGCTTTCGCCAAGTCGTGCATTGCTTTTAAGCGCGTCTATTCTACTGCCTATGCTGATGCTGGGATCGTATCCTGCTTGTAACATCACGGTACCGATCATTGATGATGTGGTTGTTTTCCCATGGGTTCCGGCTACACCGATGGTTTGAGGAAACACCTTGGAGAGCAACCCTAAATAGTGGGAACGCTCAACTTGTGGAATACCCAAAATTTTCGCTTGTTGTCTTTCCGGGTTATCTTCATGAATAGCGGCTGAGTAAACGACCAAACCGATTCCTGTATGAATTTGATTGCTATGGTGTCCTTTATGTACCAAGGCACCAAGTTTTTGTAGCTTTCTGGTATAGTCCGACTCATTGATATCAGATCCTTCGACACGAAAGCCTTGACCAATGGCCATTTCAGCTAAACCGCTTAAACTACTGCCGCCTATTCCAATAAAATAGATCACTTCTATGGGTTGACGGTATTCTGCTTTTAAAAACTCTCTCATTATCAACCTCCCTGTTGATAGTCCTATTATATATCGACTGATATCCCAGCACAAGGGTTTGCGGTAGTGGTTAAATTTTGAATAAGATTTTGTTTCCTTTTATGAGACACTTTATCATATGAAGAAAACGAGTTTTACATATCCTCAAAGATAAAACTTCTAAATTGTCATATACATGGTTAGAAGTCTCTTAGCGTTATTGAAATACTTAAGGTAGTTCTGCTAAAATAATATATCCGATCAATATCATACGATATGGTAAAAGCTGTATGCAAAGGTGTTGTGAGGGGAAATAATGGTATAAAAAAACACATAAAGTAAAGTATCTGAAAGGCTGGCACCCCCGGCGGGAATCGAACCCACAATTGTCCCTTAGGAGGGGACCGTTATATCCATTTAACTACAGGGGCTTATGGATGCTAGAATAGCACAATCGAAACTTAAAATCAATGGAGATATTGATGATGGAAAACTGGCAAAAGCACCTTATACTTTTCGGCTTGTTAGTTGTAGCTGCGCTGATAATGCCGATCTTTGTGACCGGATTGAGTCTGGTTCTCTCTCCTTTCATCGATCCTATATGGATCATTTTAGTTGTATTCATCGTGACAGTCCTAATAGCTTATAGAAATCGGGAGGACGAATGACGTATGAGTCACAGCCCTGAGAATTGACTAAAAACCTAGGAATGATATAATAAAGTTGCTAGGTATTATATAAATGAACATGTTTTGTAATTTTATTTCATCATTGCTGAAGCAATGAGAAAGGATGATTCTATGGCAGATATGAATTTTAAAGCTACGGTTCAAGTAGGCAAAGGTGAAGGCTTACAGATGACCTGTAAAGCTCGAGATTTCGAATTATTATTGGATGAACCCCCGGAATTAGGCGGTTCCGATACCGGCATGACTCCAGTAGAGGCATTACTCAGTGCTTTGGGGGCTGTAAAGGGATCATTGCAAAACTTATTGCAGAAAAATTCAGAGTGGAATTTTCTGATTTGACTGTAGAAGTTGAAGGCGTATTGGATCCGGACGGATTGGCTGGCGTAGAAGGTGTTAAAATTGGTTTTTCAAAGATCAAAACCCATTATCATTTTACAAGCAACAACACCAAAAAAGAAATCGCACGTCTGATCGATTATATTGAAAGTCATTGTCCGGTAATGGATTCTATGATCAGTGCACCGGAGTTTACCCACGAAGTTCACATTCAACAATAGTAGACAATCACTGAAATTTTACACTGATCACAAATTTTAGGTTCTAGGCTTTCATGCTAAATCACTCAACAGAAAGAGGTAATGAAATGGCTAAATTCACAAGTAAATTGGTTGTAGAATTTAAAAACGACACAGCGGTTAACTGCAAAACTGAAGAGCATTCCTTTGTCTTAGATGAACATAAGGATGACGGTTCCAGTATTGCCATGTCTCCGGGGGAGGCTATGCTCGCTTCTCTCGGTGCATGTAAAGCTATGGTTGTCAAAAGCGTTGCTGAAAAAATGCACTTAGCTATCGATCATATTCAAGTAGAAATAGAAGGAACCATCGACCCGGATGGTTTTATGGGTCTCAATAAAGATGCAAAAATCGGTTTTTCTGACATCAAAACGCATTACTATTTGGATACGAAAGAGTCGAAAGATAAAATCGATAAAATGATTGAATATGCAGAAGATCATTGTCCTGTCATGGACACTATGGTGAATCCCGCTGAGTTTACCCACGAAATTCACATCAACGAAAAATAAAAATCATATTATAAAGGCTCAGGTCTTTCTCCCAAGCGCTAAAAAAAGATTAGTTTAGTTGTTTTTTGACTTGCTAAACGAAGGATATTTTGCTATACTAGTGTGAGGATTAGAGGCCGAGGGCCTTTTTTTATTGCATGTTGACAGTGGTTTATCATTTATGTTATTCTAGCAAGGTGACAGATGAATAAGTAATGAAAACAATGTTATAGATATCTGAAGTGGAGGTGCTATTTTGAGAACAAGAATAACGTTAGCATGTACAGAATGCAAGCAAAGAAACTACGATACGATGAAGAATAAGAAAAACACACCGGATCGTTTAGAAGAAAGAAAATATTGCAAGTTCTGTAAAACACATACAACCCACAGAGAAACAAAATAAAGAGGAGTTAAATGGCGGCAAAAGCTAAACAACCTAAAAAGAAAAGAACTGTTAAAACAGATACAAAACCAAATCTAAAAAAAGATATAAAGGTTGAAACTGCCACTCGAAACGCGCCTGTAAAAACTCAAAGTGCTCCTAAAAAAACGGTTGGAAAAAAAGCGAAGACAGGTATCTGGTTCCGTTTTACAAATTATATTAGAGGCGTTAGAACGGAATTAAAAAAAGTTACTTGGCTGAATCGCGAAGAATTACAACAAGCGTCTGGCGTTGTATTTGGCATCGTCGGTATTTCAGCGTTTACCGTTTGGGTTATGGACACAGGGTTGAGTTTTGTAGCAAAAATTTTACTTGATTTGTCGATCGGTTAGTCATGGGTTACGAGCAATACGAAGAGCCCCAATGGTATGTAGCCCATACCTACTCCGGTTACGAAAATAAAGTAAAGGCGAGTATTGAGGCGACAGTAGAAAATAGAAATATGGAGGAATTAATCCTTCAGGTACAAGTACCGGTTCATGAAGTTGTGGAAGTAAAGGAAGGCAAGCGCATTTTAAAGGAAAAGAAACTTTTTCCCGGCTATGTGATTATCCAAATGTTTATGACCGATGAATCATGGTATGTGGTTAGAAACACAAGAGGTGTTACCGGCTTTGTCGGTCCGGCGTCTAAACCGATCCCCTTATCGGAAGAAGAACTCAAAAGCATGGGTATCTTGGAAAAGAAAGTTGTCACCATCGACTTTTCCATAGGGGAAGAGGTGTCCATCATCGATGGACCCTTCGAAGGATTTAGCGGATTTATTGAAGAGATCAATCCGGAAAAATCCATAGCAATTGTCAAAATATCGATGTTCGGTAGGGATACACCTGCAGAAGTCGCTTTTGAACAAATAAAGAAACTGAACACTTAAGGACCTATTCTTCAATTATCATCATAAAGGAGGTGGATTCATGGCAAAAAAAGTTATAGGACTCATTAAACTACAAATCCCCGCGGGGAAAGCAACCCCGGCACCGCCTGTAGGCCCGGCATTGGGTCAACACGGCGTAAACATTATGGGATTTTGCAAAGATTTTAATGCAAGAACGGCTGATCAAGCAGGTATGTTAATTCCTGTTGTTATCACAGTATTCCAAGATCACTCGTTTACTTTCATTACTAAAACACCGCCGGCATCAACTTTGCTGAAAAAAGCAGCAGGATTGGATAAAGCATCCGGTGTTCCGAACAAAACCAAGGTGGCTACAGTCAGTCAAGCACAGGTAAAAGAAATTGCTGAATTAAAAATGCCCGACTTGAATGCAGCCAATGTAGAATCAGCCATGCGTATGGTAGCCGGAACGGCACGTAGCATGGGCATTGTCGTTGAAGAATAAATTTTGGGTTTAGACCTTAAGTGGGAGGGGTTTCCCGATATCACCACAAGGAGGAAATATGAAAAGAGGAAAAAGGTATCAAGAGCTGGTAAAGAGCTATGATAAGTCTCAGCTTTATGATTTTAAAGAAGCCATTGCAATGGTTAAAAAAATGGCGAATACAAAATTCGATGAAAGTATCGAATTGCATGTTCGCTTAGGTGTCGACTCGCGTCATGCCGACCAGCAAGTAAGGGGTGCGTTGGTGCTGCCCCATGGTACGGGTAAAACCGTTAAAGTGCTGGTTGTCGCTAAAGGAGATAAACTTCAAGAAGCGGAAGAAGCCGGCGCAGATTACTTCGGTGAAGACGAATATCTAGAAAAAATCAACAACGAAGGTTGGTTTGATTTTGACGTCATGATCACGACACCGGATATGATGGGTAAAGTAGGACGTTTAGGTCGCGTTCTAGGCCCAAAGGGTTTAATGCCCAATCCTAAATCCGGTACTGTTACAACGGATATTAAAAAAGCAGTTGAAGATGTCAAAGCGGGTAAAGTAGAATACCGTTTGGACAAATCCAATATTATGCACGTTATGATCGGAAAAGCATCCTTTACCGAAGAGCAATTGTTGGAAAACTTAAACGTCCTTTTAGATGCGGTTAAAAAAGCAAAACCACCGGCAGCAAAGGGACAATATTTTAGATCCGTCACCTTGACCAGTACCATGGGTCCTGGTGTCAAACTCAATGTAGCGAGCATAGCAAAAACAAATTGACAAATCACTTTTTAAGTGATAATATACTTACGTTATAAAAAAGACTGTTCATCCATAGACAGCAGGGACTAAAGTTTAAACATCCTGCCGAGGTTGAAGATAGATAAGATTTTTACGTCCTCTCTTCACCTTTTTGGAGAGGGCTTTTTTATGCAGAAATTTCAATGCAAGGAGGTGTTGAGAGAATATGCCGAATATGGAAAAGAAACAAGCACTAGTGCAAGAAATAGTCGAAAAATTAAAGAACTCACAAGGAACTGTACTCGTAGATTATTGCGGTTTAAACGTAGCTGAAATTACCGATTTACGTAAACAATCCAGAGAAAACAATATCGACTACAAAGTTTATAAGAACACCATGGTTCGCTTCGCAGCAAAGGAAGCCGGCGTCGAAGGCCTTTTGGAACATTTAACCGGACCAAATGCCATTGCATTTTGCGACTCCGATCCCGTTGCAGCAGCAAAGCTCATCAACAAATTTGCTAAAACTCATAAAGCTTTAGAAATTAAAGCAGGTATTGTCGAAGGGAAGGTCATTGATGTCGACGGCGTTATCAGTCTCGCTAAATTACCACCCAAAGAAGAATTGGTGGCAAAAGCATTGGGCAGCTTAAATGCACCCATCGCAGGATTTGTCAATGTATTAAATGCAAACATCAGAGGATTGGCTATTGCTTTAAACCAAATAGCCGAACAAAAACAAGCATAAGCTTAATCAACTTAAATATTGGAGGAAACCATTATGAACGAAAAAGTTACACAATTAATTGAAGAAGTAAAAAATTTAACGGTATTGGAATTATCCGAATTAGTTAAAGCCTTAGAAGAAGAATTTGGCGTGAGCGCAGCAGCACCTGTTGGTGTCGTTGCAGCAGCAGCTGCTGCAGACGGCGACGAAGCGGCAGCCGAAGAACAAACTGAATTTGACGTTGTTCTGGCCAATGTTGGAGACAGCAAAATTAAAGTGATTAAAGTCGTTCGCGAAATCACCGGTCTTGGCTTGAAAGAAGCAAAAGCATTGGTTGATGAAGCACCGAAGCCGATTAAAGAAGGCGCTTCTAAAGAAGAAGCAGATGAAATCAAAGCTAAACTTGAAGAAGTTGGCGCAGGCGTAGAATTCAAATAAGAATATTCCAACGAAACGCGACGAAAGTCGCGTTTTTTTGTGTATTTATTGATTACTTAGGCTATAATAGAACAAATGCGTAACCTGAAAGGATCGTTAAATGGTTGAGAAGAACAAAGATAAACTAGTTAAAGAAATAACATCAATGGATGAAAACTTTTCACAATGGTATACGGATGTTGTATCCAAAACAGAATTGGTAGATTATTCGCCAGTAAAAGGGTTTATGGTTATACGTCCCTACGGGTATGCTATTTGGGAAAATATCCAAGCGGCATACGATAAACGCTTCAAGGAAACCGGTCATAAAAATATGTACTTTCCTTTATTGATACCGGAATCGTTATTAAATAAAGAAGCACAACACGTGGAGGGTTTCGCACCCGAAGTTGCATGGGTCACCCATGGTGGTAATAGAAAATTAGAGGAAAGGTTATGTGTCCGCCCAACCTCGGAAACCATTATTTGCAGTATGTATTCGAAATGGCTCCATACCTATCGTCAATTGCCGTATTTATACAACCAATGGTGTTCCGTCGTGCGTTGGGAAAAAACCACGAGACCGTTTTTGCGGACCTCCGAATTCTTATGGCAAGAAGGCCACACCTTGCATGAAACCCCGGAAGAAGCACAAGAAGAAACCATGCAAATGATTAATATTTATCGAGAAGTGGCAGAAAACGTGTTGGCAATGCCGGTGGTTGTCGGTTTGAAAAGCGAAAAAGAAAAATTTGCCGGTGCGGATAAAACCTACACCATGGAAGCTCTGATGCACGATGGACAAGCGCTGCAATCGGGGACTTCTCACAACTTGGGTCAAAACTTTACGAAAGCCTTTGACATTCAATACTTGGACAGAAATAACGAACAAACCAACCCTTACCACACCTCTTGGGGTGTTTCAACACGCCTGATTGGGGGTATTATCATGGTACATGGCGACGATAAAGGCCTGAACTTACCACCGGCCATCGCGCCGATTCAAGTGGTGGTTTTACCCATCGCACAACATAAAGAAGGGGTATTGGATAAAGCTTACGAGATAAAAAAAGCCTTGGAAACAAACTTCAGAGTCGAAATTGACGACAGCGACAACTCTCCGGGTTGGAAATTCAATCAATGGGAGATGAAGGGTGTACCGATTCGTTTGGAGATTGGCCCCAGAGACATCAAAAACAACCAATGTATCTTGGCAAGACGGGACACCGGCGAAAAGATTGCGGTACCTTTAGATGAGTTAGAAACGACGTTAAAGGAATTGCTCGACGCGATCCAACAAAATTTATTCGACAAAGCTTTAAAGATGCGGGAAGAAAAAACATCCGTCGCATTGAATATGACCGAATTCGAGAAGAACTTAAAAGAAAATCCCGGATTTATCAAAGCCATGTGGTGTGGCGATGAAACCTGCGAAGACAGTATCAAAGAGGAGACCGGTGCAACCCTACGCTGCATTCCCCTAGAGGATGAGCAGGAAATTTTAGGCGAAGGCAAATGTGTTTGCTGCGATAAACCGGCGGACAAAATGGCTTATTTCGCTAGAGCTTATTAAAATGAAAACATCTACTCAATTGATGAATCGCATACCCTTAGCTGTGGATGTGAAGGATTTTGCAGAACAGGTTAACTGCAGAAGAAAACAACAAGTTAAAAAAATTGAAGCGCTACTCAAGGACTTGGGAGAAGAAGACGGTCCGGTAGTCATCTATAAAAAATGTACTTTTACTCCTATGGATGAGACGCATTTTAAACTGGACGATGTACCGTTTGACAATAAAAACATATTGGAGCATTTGTCGCAAGTCGATAATATTTTTGCCGTGATAACCAGTTGCGGTATGAATCTCCACGAAAAAACCTTAGAAAAGACCAACATGTTTGATCAATTTATTATGATGGAATTGTGTAAAGTAAGTGGTAACCAAGCTCGTCATGTTTTTGAATCCAAGGTTCAAGAAAGTTACGGACTGGAAGAAGGACGGTACTTTTTCCCCGGGGAAGACGGTTGGCAATTGGAAGATGGCAGAGGTATTTTCGCATTGATGCAAACAGAAGCCGAGGCTATGAGAATTACCTTGAACGAGCGCTGTATGGTCAGACCGCATTTTTCTTTGTATGGCTTGTATTGTGGATAAGCGACGTCTAAAGATAGAGTCTCAACTGGGCGCCTTTCCCGTTTATGATTTTCGTTGGATCGAAACCTCTCAAATTGACTTTACACAAAAGGTGCGCACTGTTTGTGAGATGAACGATTGCGGCATGTACGGCAAGCGTTGGGTTTGTCCACCTGCTATCGGAAGCGTTCAAGCCTGCATCCAAAGGGCACAAAGCTATCCGAAGGCATTTATCTTTTCGACGGTAGCAGAACTTTCGGATGCCTATTACTTTGATGCCAGTTTAAAAAGCAGAAAAATGCACGAAGATGTGACGTACCGTATAAAAGAAATATTTGAAACCGTTTACCCCGATGTTTATGTGCTGTCCACCGGGTGTTTAACATGTCCATCCTGCACGTATCCCGAGGCATCTTGTCGTCATCCTGATATGGCATTTTCTACCATCGAAAGCCATGGCATTCATATTATGCAGTTGGCAAAACAGCTCGACATGGATTTTGATATCGGTCCACAAATGGTTGTTTACTTTTCAATTATATTTTATTCTACGGAGGCATGAAGTGAGCTCTGAAAGAATCAAAGGTCGAAAAAGAATCGAAGCCCAGCAAGAAAAAAGAAATCAATTGTGTTTGGAAATTTTACAGTGCCTGTATGCTCAATATCTTAGAGGATACGATTGTAAAATACACACAGACATGATTGAAAAATACACTCGAAAATCAGAAAAAATGGGGTTGAATGTCCTCATGCCATCCAATGGAATGGATGACTATCAATACGCCCTCGCATTGTTATCCGGTAGCTTAGATGAAGAAATGGCTTTAAAGGGCACTGAAAATCCCTACGAAGAACCTTGTGGCAATATTCTGGTATTTCCGGATAAGAAAGATGAATATCCCATCTCTCAATCTTGGGCAGATGAAGCGACTTACGGCAATGCATGGGATGTATTTGACAATATTCTATTGGAGTTGGATCGAGCCAAATGTGTGGAATGTAAAATGAATTTACGCAACTTACGGTCATTGATTTGGGATGCAACCATGACTATAGAAGAAAAACAACCGTATTTTATAACCATGCTTCATTGGCTATCCACACAAGAGGAAAACATACAAATGGTTTTTGCGCCGATTTTTTTGCAATACGAAAGGTTAATCAATGATTTATAATTTCGGTTCTATAAATATCGATTACGTTTATGAAACACAACAGATCGTTCGACCGGGACAAACCATTTCTGCAAATACCAGAAAAATATTTCCCGGTGGCAAGGGCTTAAATCAATCCATCGCTATGGCCAGAGCAGGAGCCGACGTGACCCATTTGGGTTATTACGGCAAGCAAGATGCAGTTTTTTTGGTGGAATTGTTGAAAGAAGCGGGTGTGCAAACCTACTTTTTAGAAGGCGTCGATGCAACCAACGGACATGCGTTTATTCAGGTCGATGCCTCTGGCGAAAACGCCATTGTCGTTTTTGGCGGTACCAACCGCATGGTGGACGAGGCCTACGTTAAAAAAGTTGCAGATAAAATACAAGAAGGGGATTGGGTTATATTCCAAAACGAAATGTCCTGTACCGCTGAAATGATGAAGGAAGTGCATCGAAGAGGTGGTAAGATCGTTTTAAACCCGTCGCCCTTTGATGAGGACATCCAAACATTTCCCTTAGAAAAAGTTTCACTTTTTTTCGTCAATAGCATAGAAGGCAAAGCCTTAACCGGAGAAGAGAGTCCGGAAACTATCTGCAAAGCGTTTGGAGAAATGTATCCACAAAGTGCCGTGGTCTTGACCTTGGGAGAGAAAGGGGCTTTGTATTGCGACGGTATTCAAACCATCCAGCAGCCGGCGTACAAAGCCAAGGTTGTGGTAGATACCACCGGCGCAGGCGATACCTTTACCGGTTATTTTGTAGCCGGTATCGCCCTTGGTCTTTCCGAAGAGCAAGCTTTGAAAAGAGCGGCCATTGCCGCTGCTTTGTCTGTGGAAAAAATGGGAGCGGCCTCGTCGATACCCTTATTAAAAGCTGTAGAAGATAGAGAAAAAATAACTTCAAAATAAATAAAAAGAAAAGGACCTTTCGTATCGATGCGAAAGGTCTGATTTTTGAGGAATTACCCTTTTAAAGGGATTCCACAATCGATCCGTCAGCGGCAATTGTGATAATGGACCATGGAATCATTTTGCCGCTATTCTGTATGGCTGTCGTAACAGCGTTTTGGAGTCCACCGCAGCAAGGCACTTGCATACGGGTTACTCTAATGGATTGGATGTCGTTATTTTTAATGATAGAGGTTAACTTATCCGCATATTGGACCATGTCCAATTTCGGACAACCGATAATGGTGACATGATCTTTCATGAAGTCCTGATGGAAGTTACCATATGCGTAAGCGGTACAGTCGGCGGCTATTAATAATTTTGCTTTGTCGAAATAAGGGGCGTTTTCCGGTACTAATTTAATTTGAACCGGCCATTGACGCAGCATAGATGGTTGTTTCGCATCGGTTGCTTCAGATGTTTCCGGTGCCGGATCTTCTTTAGGCATAATAAAGCGAGACTCACTGCCCGGGCATCCGCAAGGAAGGGTGCCTTCTTCTTTTTTTGCCGCTTCTTTTTGAGCCATATTGGCTAGAACCGCTGCTTCGTCGTAAGGTAGAGCTTCTCTCTCTTCAAAACTAATCGCATCGACCGGGCAGGAGGGCAGGCAATCACCTAAACCGTCGCAATAATCGTCGCGTAACAGGACAGCTTTACCGTTTTTCATACCAATAGCACCTTCGTGGCATGCAGTGACACATGCGCCACATCCGTTACATTTTTCAGAATCTATTTTTATCATTTGTCTTACTACCATGATTTTTACCTCGCTTATATTCTTAATCTTGTAACTGTAGTTTAACACCTTCCCCTTTCCGTTTAAGTATCAAATGTTACGCAGATAAAACTTTTTAGGATTGTTGTAAGGTGTTTTATATACTATAATTAAATATTAGTGAATCGATTATAAAGGAAAAAGAAATGAAAGTATTAACCATAGATAGCGCCACCATGGTGGCGGGCGTCAGCATTGTCGATGAAAACCGGTTGATTGGCGAATTGACCGTAAACTATCAAAAAACACACTCCGAAAAATTGTTAACCGCTGTAGATCACCTACTGCAAGATGTGGGATTAGGTATCAACGACATGGATGCCTTCGGTGTGGTGTCGGGGCCGGGGTCTTTTACAGGGCTTCGCATCGGTATGGCCACCGCCAAAGGTTTTGCCCAAGCCTTAAATAAACCCATGGTTACCATCTCTACCCTAGAAAGTTTGGCACATAACTTAAACCATGCAACGGGATTGGTGTGCCCCATTTTAGATGCTCAACGCAACCAGGTGTATTCGGCTATCTATCGCGGTGTCGGCGACGGTCACTTGGAAGCTTTGTGTCCGGAGCAAGCCATTGGAATAGAAAAGCTTGTTGAATTGTTACAAGGATACGGTGAACAAAAAACTTACCTTGTGGGCGACGGCATTGCCCGTTTTGCAGAACAGATCAGCGATGCTCTTGCGCAAACCGTCGTTGCAACACATCAACACGCTATCAACCGGGCCGGGTCTGCTGGGGTGTTGGCTTATCGGCGTTTTCTTCAAGGAAAAACTTGTCGATACGATCAAGCGACTTTAACCTATTTACGACCTTCTTATGCGGAGGAAAAGCACCATGAATTATAACCTTCGTATCATGACGGAAGCAGACGCAGCAGAGGTACACGCCATCGATTGGGCGGCTCAAGTTTGTGAATGGTCGGAGGAATCCTACATCAGGGAAAGTCAAAACCCCGTAGGGGTTTACTATATTTTAGAAATAGATGGACGTGCCGTCGGCTATGCCGGTATGTGGTGCGTTGCCGGGGAAGCGGAACTGATGAATATTGGTATTTTACCCGATATGCAGGGCAGAGGATACGGCCAAATTCTATTAAAAACATTGCTCGATCACAGTGAAACAACCGGTTGTGCTGTGATGTCTTTAGAGGTTAAAGAACAAAACTTAACAGCCATCGCACTCTATAAAAAACTAGGCTTTGAACAAATCGGTTTTAGAAAAAGTTATTACAAAGACGGCTCCAATGCCTTATTGATGCAAAAAAGGATTTAATGGAAGGAGAAGCATTGAAAATACTTGCTATTGAAACTTCCTGCGATGAAACCGCCGTTGCCATCGTGGAAGACGGTCGAAAAATATTGACCAATCAGATTTACACACAAATAGATATTCATCAAAAGTATGGTGGCGTGGTTCCGGAAATTGCATCGAGAAACCATGTGGAAAAATTACCACTCATCATCGATACGGCCATGGAAGATTCCGGTCTGACTTATGAGGCCATCGATGCCATCGCTGTTACCTCAGGGCCGGGCTTGGTCGGCGCTTTATTAATCGGCGTCTCTCAGGCAAAAGCCATGGCCTATGCGCTGAACAAGCCCCTAATTTCCGTCCATCACATCGAGGGACACATCGCTGCCAACTATTTACAATTTCCGGAATTGGAACCGCCCTTTTTGTCTTTAGTGGTTTCCGGCGGACATAGCCATTTAATCATGGTCAAAAATTATTCGGATTTTGAAGTGATTGGTAAAACCCTAGATGACGCAGCAGGAGAAGCCTTTGACAAAATTGCTCGCGTTCTGGGATTGGGTTACCCCGGAGGGCCGGCCATCGACAAAGCGGCTAAACAGGGAAACCCTGAAGCCATAGATTTTCCACGAGTCTGGTTGGATAAGGGCTCCTATAACTTTAGTTTTAGCGGGCTGAAATCGGCGGTACTCAATTACCTGAACACGCAAAAAATGAAGGGGCGAGCGATTGTGGTAGAGGACGTAGCCGCTTCCTTTCAAGCGGCAGTTGTAGAGGTGTTGACCACGAAAGCCATCGAATGTGCATTGGATAATCAAGTCAACCAACTCAGTATAGCCGGTGGCGTTGCTGCCAACTCGGCATTACGAAAAAAACTAAGCGATGCGGCCGGCGAGAACAAAATACAATTGTATTATCCGGATGTCAATCTATGTACCGATAACGCCGCCATGATCGGCGCTATGGCTTATTACAACTATCAAGCAGGGAAGGTGGCGGACAAAAAACTCAATGCCGTACCAAACCTAAAAATCGGCGATCATTAAGAGGTAACCGGATTAAAAACCTTAAATTTATTCTTAAAAAATAAATTAATCCGGAAATCCCCTTGAAAAAAGAAAGCGAATCGTTTAGAATAGCATTAGCACTCCTCAAAGTTGAGTGCTAATAATTTGCTAATAACCGTAATGGAGGAAAAAATGAATCTTAGACCCTTAGGTGATAAAGTAGTCGTAAAAGTTAAAGATGATGAAGTAACCACAGCTTCCGGTATCGTATTACCGGGATCTGCACAAGAAAAGCCTCAAGAAGGTAAAGTTGTTGCAGTAGGTAACGGACCGATCGTAGACGGACAGAGAATACCGTTAGATGTTAAAGTTGGAGACCACATCATTTACTCAAAATACTCTGGTTCAGAAGTAAAACTTGGTGAAGAAGAGTATTTAATTATTAAAGAATCCGACATATTAGTAGTTGTTGAATAAGAACATCCCGGGAGGAATTGAGAATGGCAAAAGATATTAAATTAAAAGTAGAAGCAAGAGAAGGCCTCATTGCCGGTGTCGATAAATTAGCAGATGCCGTTAAAGTAACCTTAGGACCAAAAGGCAGAAACGTAATCTTGGAACAAAGTTACGGATCTCCTACTATCACCAATGACGGTGTTACCATTGCTAGAGAAATCGAATTGGAAGATTCTTTAGAAAATATGGGAGCACAATTGGTCAAAGAAGTAGCAACCAAAACCAACGACGTAGCTGGTGACGGTACCACCACCGCAACCTTATTGGCACAAGCCATCGTCAGAGAAGGAAACAAAAACGTCGTAGCCGGCGCAAACCCGATCATCTTGAAAAAAGGTATCGAAAAAGCCGTCGATGTTGTAGTTGAAGAGCTAAAGGCAAACAGCAAAGCCGTGGAAACCACATCGGCAAAAGCTCAAGTAGCCTCTATTTCAGCTAATGAAAAAGAAATCGGCGATTTAATCGCTGAAGCAATGGAAAAAGTCGGCGACACCGGTGTCATCACCGTTGAAGAAGGCCGTGGTATGGGTACCGAATTAGAATTCACCGAAGGGATGCAATTTGACAGAGGTTACCTATCCGCTTATATGGTCACCGATACGGAAAAAATGGTTGCTGAATTAGAAAACCCCTATATCCTGATCACCGACAAAA